>JAABUQ010005063.1_pt1 | contig 21572 bp, 11 predicted proteins | sample 5560001 | NCBI WGS metagenome assembly JAABUQ01 (sample SAMN10711888, study PRJNA513371) | rock metagenome | isolation source: Antarctica rocks | place: Antarctica: Victoria Land, Finger Mt nord | collected 2015-12-18
CGAGCGGCCGCCCAGACGCGAGTTGTCGTGCAAGAGATTCGCGGGATGGTTGCAGACTTGTTTGAGTTTGGTGATCGTCGCGAGAATGAGGCCGCGGCGCCCGATGCCCTCCGCTTCTTCGAGTGCGTGCCTGCCGTACCAGACCGCCGCTTCACTCGAGACGTCGCCCGTTCGATTCCCCGTGCCTGCGGCGACGCCGGTCTCGCTGATGCTGCTCGCGCTGCCGTTGGCACCTCCGAACGTCCCGAGCACCGTCACCGCGTAGAGCCCATCCCGCGCCCACGCGGGCTGTGCGGGCGCACTCGCGCTCGAACCGCCGTTCAATACCACAACGCCGAGGATCGTTCCGCCAAGTAAGAACGCGCGCTCCAGCATTCTTCGCCTCCGATGCGGTGGAAAGCGTAGCAAACGGGCTCGCTCGGAGTCGCTTAGATTCCGACGATTTCAGGCACATTCGAACGATAGCCGAACGGGTAGGATCGGAGCGGAAAGACAAACCGACCGGACCTGCGCGGCACAGCCTTCGGGAGCTTACGTGCTTCGGGTTTTGCGTTCCATAGCCGTCGGAACGAACCGATACGTACGTAGTCGACGAGTGCTCCGTCCGCATTCGGCATCGACCAGGGCCAGCAGAAGCCGGTGGTCAAGCGTGCGTTGTCGCAGGCTCGCACGCGCGCGTCGTCGCGGCCTCGAGTGCGATTGGATCGTCGAACGATTGGACGTCGAAGCTCGGCGACTCGAACTTGTGACGCCCGTCTTCCGGATCTCGAGCAGTTGATCGACCCAGTCGATATACTCGTCTGAGCCGGCGCATCGGAATTGAGTTTGCAAGTCGATCGTCTCGAATCGAGCGTCGTGCCTACGGCGGCCTCGCGTAGAAGAAGGGTACTGCCTACCTCGTCGGCGCGTACGGCTTGATGGTCGTCGATGAAAAAGACGGCCACCTTGAAAGAGGAAGGAGTGCCCGTCGTTCGTGGAATTGTTTGCGCATGATATGTTCGGCTTAACGCCGTCGCGTTCATCAGATACGGAGCAACTCGAGTGAAGATTGCGGCCCAACGCTTTCCCAGTTATGAAGCACTGGCCGCCGCGCGGCCGCGTGACATACGTACACTCCGGACCCGTGTTTGCTTCGCTTTAACCGCACGTGGCGCCCGACGGACTTCGAGCGCTCCCGGCAGGGGCTTCGCTTTGAGGCCGCCTTTGGCGCCCCTTTCGCGACGATACCGATTCGCGTGCGGAAGACGTCCGACAAGTGTGTAGAGTAAGAATCCTGCCTGTGAGATGCTCTGCGCCTCCACCGCTCGTGGCAGATTTGCGGGAAGTGCGCGTTGAAGTGAGCGACAATGTTCTCGGACTTAGTCGTCGATTGTCACTCAACCGTTGATGCGCCGCTAGTCGATTTCCAATTGTCCGCGTGACAGCCGATACTTCAAATTCTTCCCTTATTGGCTATGGGCAGCTCGTGTGGAGTCTGCGCGCCGCAGCGCGTCGGGAGCGGACACTCGATCGAGACGCGCGTCGATTACTCGATCCGTCGTTCGCTCACTGGCGGGCGTTCGCAGGCGGCTTGCACGAGGGCGACTTCGTTGCCCTGCTCGTCGAAAACGCATCTCTGCGCAATCCGCTTGCCCTGCGCCCGTTGACGCAGTCGCTGTCAGCCCAAGCCGGCAAAGCCCTCCTCGACGAAGCGCTGAGCGCGGAGCCGGCCCTCCTGCGCGCTACGAGCGCGGCGTTCCTCGAAGCGGCAGCGGTCGAGTTCGGACGCGAACCGCTCGACCCGATGCGGCGCAGAGCGTTCGAAGCCGTTCGCTTGCAGGACCAGCGCATTCTCGAACTGCCCTCGACGGCAGGCCGCGTCACGTCCGCTGTCGCGCCGGCCGGCGCGCCACTCGAAATGTACGTCGGCTATGTCGTGGCGGATGAAGTCGATCTTTTCCTGATCGGGCTTACGATGCTTGAGTTCGACCGCAATGCCGCGCCGCTCGTGATCCGCGTTGATGATCTGCGCGCCGGCAAAACGGGCGGGATCGGGACCTTCACGCGCGCCGCGACTCTCGGCGGCGAAGAGGAGATCCTCGGGCTTTTGCCTTCCGGCACCGTCGCTCGGACCGTGACCTTGTGAACGTCGCGTGGACGCACGTGATGGCGTACGGCGACGTGCGGCAGATGCTATTGGTCGCTCGCAACGGCATGCCCGTTACGACCTGGCGTAGCGAAGCCGCGCTCGGGACGCGCCTACTCCATGGCGATTGGCGCACCACGCAGCTACGCTACGCGCTCGCGATTCTGCGCCCGAGGGAAGGCGTGATTCACGACGACGACGGCTTCTTAACGGATTTGGCCGGTGCCGATCCGGCCACCGGACGCGATCTCGTGTACGCACGCTATTTCGCAAGCGTCCCGCTCGCAGTGACCACGGCGCGTAGCGTTCTGCAGCCGATTCTACAGCGCGGTGAACGAGTGATTGCGCGCGGCGTTCTCACGGCGATGCTCGACGAAGAACTCGCGGCGCTCTCGGCTGCCACTCGGGCTCGCTCGTGCTCTGCCATCGTCACGGAATTCGCCCGCGCGGGCGTGCTACGTGCCGATCGACCCGCCCGCGCGCCCTTAGAACTGACCGGTCGCGTCCCTTCCGCGCTCGCGCTCCTGCACCTACTGCAGGACGATCTCCGCGATCGGCAAGAGGCTACGGATACTTGGCTCGCGACGTCTTCGCTAGCCGCGACTATCTTCGCAGTACCGCCGGCCCTCATGCGCGAACAAATCGAAATGCTGGTCGCCGGCGGCCGCCTTCGGCGCTCGTACTACGGCGGCGAGCCGCGCATCTTAGCGGCATGATCGACGAGTTCTTCGAAAGCGGCCCTGCCATTAACGAGTCCGAGCAGCGGGCCTTTGCAACGCTGCGTGCCGAGCTCGAACCCGCCAAAGAGCGCTTTACCGTCGTCACGAACGTTCGTCTTCCCAACGGTCGTCAAGATTTCTATGAATACGATGCGATCGTCGTCGGCGAACGAATCGTCTTTGTCATCGAGGTAAAAGGTTACGGCGGCCGCATCGAGTGTCAGCGGGACCGCTGGTTTACGGAGTCCGGCAACGCATACGAGAATCCTTCGAACCGCGTTTCGATCAAGGCCAAGACCCTCGGCTCGCTGCTTCTGGCGAAGTACCGTAACTTACGCAGCCGGCTCTGGGTACAGGACTTCGTCTACGTTAACGGGCCCGGCGCCAAGCTGACCGATGCCGACTACGCGCGACGCACGAATTTCGATGTGATCGGTACGGCGTTCGACACCGCGAAGGCGCTCGGTTCCGCGCTGCGCGACTCGAATCGTTGGTGCAAGACGGAACCCTTCACCGCCGAGGAGCGCGCGACGATCGTCGCCTACCTGCGCGGCGGCGAGCCGAGGCGCGTCGAGGAACGCATCGGTAAGTTCATGCTGCTCGAGCGGCTCATCGCGACGAGCGAACGCTACGAACGGCTCTTGGTGCGCGACCGTTTCCGGCCGCCCGACGCCGAGAAACTCGAGCTCCATGTCTATAAGCTCGATGGGCGACGCGCGACGGAGCGCGAACTCGGGACGCTCTTCGACCGACAGATCGACATCGTGCGGTCGCTCGGTGATTCCGGTGTCGCGGCGCGCTACGTCCATGACGACGCCGGGACGTGGCACGGGCAAGACGTGCGCTACATCGCTTACGAGTGGCTCGGCGCGTTCGAGAGCCTCGGTGATAGAATCGCGCGAACGGGAGCCGCGGGCCTCGCCGAGGGACTACGCCTCGGCATCGCGGTGGCCGATGCGATCGCGACGGTTCACGATCAAGGGGTCGTCCACGGTGCGCTCGAGCCGTCGTCGTTGTTCGTGCGTCCATTTCATGACGCTGAGGAGACCACACCGCGCATCGCCATTGGCCGCATCGAGCTCGCCCGGCCGCGCGATGCGGGGATGAGCGTCTCCGCAATCACAACGATCTCGGGGGCCGCGAGTTGCTACGCCTCGCCCGACGTCCTCGCGAACAAACATCCGGGTATCGACGACGATCTCTTCAGCTTCGGTGCAATCTTCGCGCACTTACTGCGCGGCCGTCCGCTCTTTGCCTCGTCGAATGAGGTTCTCCGTCGGATCCATTTGCCCAGACTCGTCGAGGATCGCAGTGTGGATCCCGTCGAGCTTACGGAACTCATGAAGTCGCTACTCTCGCGGTCGGCGCTGAGTCGCCCGCGGTCTATACGCGACGTCGCGACGCGTCTGCGTGCCATGCTTGCGCCCCTCGAAGAGCGCCGCACCGACCCGATGAAGCTCGCCGAGTATCGCATTCTGCGCGAGTTGCGCGCAGGTGCAACGGGTCGAACCGTCGTGGCGGAACGGGACGATCTGGCCGGCGAAGTGGTCCTCAAGATCGCGCCCCACGGCAGCGATGAGACGTTGCGGCATGAGGTCGAATGCCTTCACGCGCTCCAACGCCGGCGCGTGCACCCGAACATCGTCTTCGCCTACGATGCCAAAAACTTGGAGCGCGAGAAGCTGCTGCTCGGCGTGTTCGGACTCGTCGCGGGCGAAGACGGCGAACGCGTCCGCGGTAAAATTCCCGGGGAGTGGTTGCTGCCGCTTGCCGATGGCCTCTTCTCCGCAGTTGCGTTCGCGCACGAGCACGGGGTCCTGCATCGCGACGTGAAGCCCGCGAACGTGATGGTCGGTCCCGACGGCAAGGCGACGCTGCTCGATTTCGGGCTCGCCGCCGAACCGGGCGACACGCACCTCGTCGTCGGTACGGCGCCGTATAAATCGGAGCGGCTCTTCGAACGGGGTTCGTGGTCGGCCGGCGATGACGTCTTTGCCGCCGCAACGACCCTGTGGGAGATCGCGACAGCTCGGCACCCCTGGAATGGAGATGCTCCGAACGGCCCTCCGGCACTCGATGCTGCCGACCTCGGTGGTCTGCTCGACGACGCTGCGAAAGCGACGTTCACGCACGCGCTTCGCGAGATCCTTACCGATGCGGCGGAGGATGCGGGCGCTGCCGAACGAGCGCGCGTGCGCTTAGTCGCGGCACTCGCGCATGACGATCGCCTCGAACTCGGGCTACCGTTCGTCGTCGAGCTTCCGCCCGTGGCGCGTCTCGCTGATTCCGTCGCGAGCGTACCGCTGTCACGCCCCACGCGAGAAGCGCTGGATGCACTCGGAGCCGCGACGTTCGAAGATGTGCTGCGGCTCGACAACGCGCGCTTCGCAAGCGTGCGCGTTTTCGGTCGTGGCGTGACCGAGGAGATCGCCGCGCTGCGGATCGCACTCGCAACGCGCTTCGGCGAAACCGGGACCGTCACGACGTCGGTGTTACGCTCCGTGCAGCGGGTCTTTGCGCCCGCGCTTGTGACGAACGCGGATGCGCTCGGCGAGCGCATCGATGTGCTCGCGCTACCGGGCGCGGTTGCGGAGGAACTGCGGCGCCGCGGAATCGTCACCGTCGCCCAGGTTGCCGCGCTCGATCCGACCCATCTCGACCGCGATCCGGCGTTCGACGCGGGCGGCGTGGCAGCGCTTCGCGACGCGCTCCATCAGTATGCGGACGACCACGAGCGACTCATCGTCGACGCCGCGCTTCCGCCGTGGGCCGTCGCCACCCGCGCGAACTTCGCCGAATCGATGCAGCGCATCGGTGGCGATCCCGCCAAGGCGATCGACGTGCTGGAACAGGCGGGCGGTTTCGAAGTGGAACCCGGGGAAGCGTCGATGCTGCGCGAGGCCGTCGTTGCCGCGCCGCCGTGGACACGCGAAGAACTCCTTGCGGCGTTCGCTCAGCTCGATGCCAACGTATGCTGGCCGCCGGTCGACCTCGCCGCCGCCGCACGCTCGGTCGTCGCGCCCGCTGCGCTCACCGCGGACGCCGCGCTCTTCTTCGTCGAACGCAGCGTGCCGCAACTCGCGAACGTCGCGACGACCGCGGACGGGCGCTGGTACCGGCGGGATGCGCCGAGCGCGGCCGATGCGTTCGCATACGGTGCCGGCGGGAGTACGTTGCCGCTTGCGCTCGGGGAATTTCTCTCGGCTGTCGAACGGCGCTTGCCGGGCGTGCGACTGCCCGCGGCGGGTTCTGACACCTTCGAACGTGATCTCGCCGACGCGGGGTTGCTGCTGTTGCCGAACGCGCACGTCGAGCGGATCGACAACTATGAACGCGCGCGCTCCATCGAGCCATCGAAGTTGGAAGGTGCCGATATCGTCCCGCTCTCCGCTGCGGCACGGGCTCTCGTTGCCGCGACGCGCGCCGGCGGATATCGCCTGGTCGTGGCGGAGCCCGCGATCTACGCCGCACGGACGCGCGCGCTCGTTGCCGAGTTGCACGCTGCGCTCGGGGAACGCGTGCGCGTGGTCGACGTCGACGCGGAACTGTGCCGCGTGCTGCGCGAGGCGGGAAGTCTGCCGATGGCGATTCGCGTGCAAAACGCACGCGGCCCGGAGCCCACAGCCCTCGAAGCAATCGCGGGCGATGCGATGCGTCATATTCTCGACAGGCTGCTCGGCGGTGAGCGCGAGACGTTGATGATCGCGGTAAATGCGGGATCGCTCGGCATCGTCGGCGTCTCGAATCACCTCGGCACGATCTACGACGCCGCCCGCGGTGGGCGCTACGGGCTCGTCGTCGTGTGCGTACCGGGCGACCATCCGAGCGAACACGCGCGACTCAACCGGCGCATCCCGCTGCCGATCCAGCCGACGGAGAAGCCGATGGCACTCGAAGAGGTCGCGTGACGAGCGACGACCTTCGCAAAGAACTCCTGTCGCGCTTACGGGACGTCGAGAAGCTCGTGCGCGCCGACTTACTCGCGCAATACCGTTCCGACCCGGCGCTGCTCGCTCGCGCGCTCCAACGCTTGCGTGATGAAGAGAGCGAACTTGCGGGCAAAGACGCGTGGCTCGAAACGTTCGCGGGTCGCGCGGCCGTGCTCTACATTTTGAAGTCGCTGTACGTGCGCGTTCTCGAGGACCAGCGTTTATTGACGACGCGGCGCATCCGAGACGGCGGGTCGTATCAGCTGTTTCGGACGCTCTTTCCGCAGCTTGGCTACGCCGCGTATCTGCGGACGGTTTTCGCTGAAGCGGAACGTGCGTTGCCCGAACTTTTTGCGCGAACACCGGTCGAGATCGCGGAACCGAACGAAGGATCGGCAAGCGCGATCTGGGCGGTTTGGCAAGAAGCGGCGGCGGGCGGAGGGCCGCTTTTTGATTTCCGCGGCGACCTCGCCACGCGCTTCATCGGCGATCTCTACCAAGACCTCGATCCCGACGTCAAGGCGCGTTACGCTCTGCTGCAGACGCCGCGTTTCGTCGAAGAGTTCATTCTCGACCGCACGCTGACGCCCGCGCTCGCCGAGTTCGGGCTCCACGACTTCCGCATCATCGACCCCACGTGCGGCAGCGGGCACTTCTTGCTCGGCGCCTTCAAGCGGCTCTTTCAAGCGTGGCGCGAGGAACTAGGATCAGATGCTGATGCGCGCTTGGAGGCGGCGCGACGAGCGCTCGTCGCGGTTTATGGTGCCGGTCTCAACGAGTATGCGTGCGCGCTCTCACGCTTTCGCTTGCTGCTCGCCGTCGTTCGTACGACCGACGTCGTCGATTTAGAGCAACTTCGCACATTGCACGTCAATGTGATAACCTGCGACTCGCTCATTCCGTGGGAACGCATTTCGCACGAGATGCTACCCGGCACCGCTGACGTCTCATGGCTCGCGCGCTATGGAAGTGATAACGAGAGAACGGAGAACGAGGCGTTTTTCTCTCGCGGTTTTCATGCCGTCGTCGGTAATCCACCGTATATCGCGGTCAAGGATAGGAAGAAACGCGAAGACTACAAGCGTGCGTGGCCGCGCAGCGCGCGCGGCAAGTACTCGCTCTCTGCACCGATGACAGAACGGTTCTTGCTGCTGCCGGCGGTTGGTGGCTATACGGGGCTGATCGTCGGCAGTAATTTTTCTAAAGCCGAATTCGGCAAGGGCGTCATCACGAACGTAATGCGAGACGTTCAACTGGACTTAGTCATTGATACGTCTGGAGCTAGTCTTCCTGGTCATGCAACACCCACCGTCATTATGTTGTCGAAGCACAGCAAGGTTGACGTAAAAGCTCACCAAGTCGTAATCGTAGCCAGTAAACGAGGAGGACCGAGCGATTTACCTTTCCCTGAAGCAGGCGCTGTCTGGAAATCAATTGGTCGGCACTGTGACTCAGTTGGATTTGATAACGAATGGATAGACGTTCAGGCGCTTCACCAATCAAAACTCGTTGAGCATCCGTGGACACTTGGAACCGCCGCAAACCTATCAATAAAAGCGAGGTTGGACGAGTTCCCTCGTCTACGTGACCTTAACGCGGACTCGGGGCCGGCGGTAATCCTCATCGAGGATGAGGCATTTATAAGGCGCTACGCGGGCGCTTTGCCACTGCAGCGAGTGGTTTTCGGCGATGACGTGAGGGATTGGGAGGTTCGAGATTCTGGCATACGCGTTGTGTCAGCGTTGCGGGGCATGCGGCCTGACGCCGAACTTGCCGCTGAAGCCGCGGCAGACCTATGGTCAATGCGATCAACGCTCTTCGGACGACCAACGTTCGGCGGCCACTCGTACCGTGACCGTCCAGAAGAGAAAACTTGGTGGCAGTTTCACCAAATAGTACGACATCGTGTTGTCGCGTCTCCCCGGATTGCAATCGGCGAAATTACAGCCGACAATCAATTCGTCTACGACTCAAGCGACGCGATTTTTACTCGAGCTGCACCGGTATTGACCCTACCGCAGCTGTCGGAGGCACGCTGCCGAGACGTCGCCGCAGTACTCAATAGCAGTTCAGTGGAATTTTGGTTCAAATGTCGGTGTCGGATCAAGAACGGCTGGGGCGAGCCGTGGGAATTGCAGTACGTTCGAAATGCTGAAAACGTTCTCCGGGCACCGCTGCCGGAGCGCGGCGCGCTCATGCATTGGAGCGGAAACCTCGAGCGAGCTCATATTGTTGAGGGATTGACCCAGGCCATAGAATCGCTTCGTCATTGGCAACCGAGCTCAATCTTGAGAACGAGCCAAACAAGTGATCTCCCGTCCCGCCTCATGGTTGCTCAAGAACAGACGATGGCGTATCGCGAGCAACTCGTCGCATTGCAAGAGGAACTTGACTGGACGCTCTATCGTTCGTTTGGACTTGTTGATGATGTGCCGCTATTAAGATGGAACAAGCTGCCACAACTACAGGTTGGACACAGACCGTTCGAGATTGCCCTGGCACGACGGATCGCCTCAGGCGAGGAAGAATCGGCGTGGTTCAAGCGCCAGTCCCTCATCTCAACGACTGAGATTTCAGAGCGGTATCAGGGTGCAATGCGAGAGGTGCTTGAGAAGCGGCTGGCATTGATCGAAACAGACCCGACGATCGGGATTCTCGAGCAGCCGGTCTACAAGCGGCGTTGGACTTTCGAGCCCTGGGAATCGATGTTGCGCAACGCCGCTGTTGCGTTACTCCTAGAGAGGCTCGACACGATCGTGAGGTGCCAGCCCAGACTTTTAACGACGGATGAGCTAATCGGGGAAGTGCGAAGCGACGCCAAATCCATCGCAATCGCCGAGTATGCGAAATTCGCGAAAGATGCCGATTTCGGCGACACCTTAACGCGGCTGCTCGCGAACGAGTCGATTCCCGACAATCCGGCAAGACTGTTGACTGCGGCCGGTCTCGCAAAGCTCGTCGGCTCGCAGACGGCGGACGTGGGTCCAAGTGGCGTCGCGCCGCGCGTCGAGCCGTTCGCCGATGGAGAAGCCGTCGATTGGAAGCGCGTCTGGCGCCTGCAAGAACGTGAAGACGCGGGCGAAACGGTGTCGGTCGCGGTTCCGTTGCCCTTTAAGAATGGCGACTACGCGCATCCGAACGGCTGGCGCATTCGAGGCAAATTCAACATCGCAAACGAGCGCTTTATCGTTTACGACGGGTTGACGCCGAAACGCTACGCGTGGGGCGGCTGGACGACCGCCGAGCGCGCACGCCTATCGAGCGAGGCGTTCGATCTGCGCGACCGCGAGCCCGACGGGGCTTCGGCGCTGCCGACGCTCGACGATCCGCGCCGTTGCGGCATTCAATTTCCGCTGTGGGACAAGCTCGATGAACTGCGGCGCACGAACGACCCGGGTTATGGCGACGTCGCGATGCTCGCGCAACTCTGCGGGCGCGCATGTCCCTGCGACGTCCTCGACCGTTGGCGGGATGGAACGCGGGCTCGACGCAAAGGACGGCCGGCTACGAACGGCAAGCCACCCAAACTCGGCACGCCTAACATCGACGTCTCGGTCTTACGCGACCGCGATATCGACCCGACGCTTCTCGAGGCGGCGTTTTCGACGGTCCAGCATGCCGGCTCGACTGGCCTCGCGATGGCAGCGCTCGAGCCGCTCTTTTCCGGCGATCGCAGCGCAGCGCAGCGCGCGATCGAGCGGCTCCGAGTCGACGGCCGCGTTGAGGTCATAGGGCACGGTCGCGGCAGGCGCTATCGCGTTGGAGAGCCTCGACTTCTTTGAGGCTTCTCGACGTCTCCGAATTGGAATATAATCGGAGTCATGGCGCGGCGTCGTTGGCAAATCGATCTACGCAGCGAGGATGAACTGACCCTCGCTAGGGCTCGGCGCGTCCTCGGAGCGGAGGGCGATTCCGAGACTGGGCGTGCCTTGCTGGCGCTCTTCGCCAAACTCTCGGCCGCGGTCGAGGGCGGCACCGTGATTTCGTTTTTGCCGGGGGACGATCCTCGGGCGGTTGACGCAATGCCCGAGTTCACGCGCGCCCTACGACCGGAGGCCGGCTACCGATGGCTCGTCGCAGTTTCGCACCCGTGGCGCCGGCAGTTGTCGATAAAGGGCCGTCGGATCACAGTCGGTCAGCTCGTCGATGCCATGGAAGCGAACGGCCTATCCCTCGAAGCGGCGGCGGCGGATTTTGACGTACCGGTCGATGCGGTTCGGGAAGCGGTCGACTACGTCGAGCGCAACCGGGATCTCGTTGCGGCGGAGTTTGCCGAAGAGCGCCGTCGCACGGAGCCGTTCCTCTCGCATCGTGCTCCTGCTGCTCGATGAGAACGCGAGCGACCGTGGGCTCGTGGTGCGGCTTCGGGAAGCCGGCCACGATGTGGAGACGAGCGTCGCGCGACTGGGAGTCGGCGCGTCCGACGCCGCGATCGTCGCAGCCGCGCTCGAAACGCGGCGCACGGTCGTCACGCGCGACTGCGATGATTTCCGAACGCTGTACGCCGAACTCTCGAGGCATCCGGGACTGCTGCTCGTGTATGGGGGCAAGGCGACCACGACGAACGTCCTGGTGAAGGCGGTTGGCCGCATCGCCGGCCTCTATCCGGAGCTCGATGACCTCATACTCGCCCTCAACGACTTCTTTTGGTGACCATGCGCGTTCGCGATTTCCTGGATCTTCCCGACCATGCCCAAGCCGACGACTTCATCGTGCGACCGCAATCGAGCGCAGCCGAACTCGCGCGGACTTACACGCTCACGTCGGCGATCCGGCCGCGGCTCGACGCGCTGCTGCGCGACATCGGGGCCGCGCTCGAACGCAACGACGATCTCGGCCGCTTCATTTTCGGCTCGTTCGGCTCCGGCAAGTCGCACTTTTTGCGTGTGGCCGCGATGATGCTCGCCAACGATGTACGGCTCTACGATAACGCCCGCGATGCGGGTTTACGCGCCTTACGCAATGCCCATCCGTTTCTCGAAATGGCGAACCTGCTCGTCGTCGAGACCTCGATGGTCGGGGTCGACGAGAACGTCGCCGCCTTTACGCGCCAGCTCGCCGAGAGTTTCGATCGCACCCTCATGAAACTCGGTAAGCCGCCCCTGCGCGCCTTCGGTACGCAAGCGGTCTTCGACGAATTCGATCGGCTGTGCGGGCTCGTTCCCGAGACGTTCGACCGCTTCGCGCAAGCGACCGGGTACGATCGCCCCTTTTACGATAACCAACGCGCGAAGGCCCAGGCGGGTGACGACGTGACCGCTTTCGCGCGCGACGTCGCTCAGTTTTTCGCGAGCAAGGAACGCAGTTTCTCACCGACCGAGAGCGAGGCGCGCGAGCAGATGGCAGCGCACGCGCATAAGCTCGGTTTTCGTGGCGTGGTGTTCGCGATCGACGAATTCATCATATGGGCGCAGGGGCTTTCGGGCGTCGGTTATGTCGGCGCCGTCAATGCGCTCAACGCGCTCGTCGAGAGCGCCGACCTCAAACCCGTGCGCTTCATCGTGCTCGCAGCGATACAGCGCAGCATCATGTCGGTTTTTCCCGACGACGCTTCCGAGAAAGTTTTGCGGGAACAACTCGCGCGCGTCAAGGACCGTTTTCCGGAAGTCTATCTCGAGGACAGCAATCTCTTCGAGATCGCCGAGAAACGCGTACTCTCACCCCGGCCGGATCAAGCCGAGGCGTGGCAGCGCGAGGTTGGGCGCGTGAGCCGCGAGCTCGCGCAGAGTGGGCGCAGCGTCCTGGTCGGCGACGAGCCCGCGACGGCGCTCGCCCAGCTCTACCCGTTTCATCCGGCGCTGCTGCGCGTGCTGAGCGACGTGTCACAGGGCCTTCATCGCGCGCGGAGTTCGCTCTTCATGCTCTTTCAATTGCTAACGGAAGAACGCCCGGAGCTGCAAATCGGGGAGCTGGTTTCTCTCGGCGCGCTGTGGGAGGTGCTTTTCTCTGACGATCATCTCCAAAATCTCGAGAGTCACGCGCCGAAGCACGATCCCAATCATCGCGCGAACCTGCTGCTTAAAACGCACGGCACATGGGACCGCCTGCGCGCGTCGGTCGCAGCCGTCAGCGGCGGCGAAGCGAACGAGAAGGTTCTCGACCTCACCGTCAAGAGCGCGCTGCTCGCGCAACTCTCGCACAGCGGGTTTCTGGATGGCGGTTTGCGTGGGCTCGATCGCGCGGTGACGGTCGAGAATCTGCTGCGCCTTAATCGCGCCGATATCGCAGCGATGAACGAACGCGTCGGCGCGCTCAAGATCGAGGACCTCGTCAAGAAGTTGGCGGCGAGCGAACCCGGCACGGTGATGCTCGACGGGCAAGGCTCTGCAGCGATCGTACGCATCGAACTCAACGCCATCGATCTCAGCGAACTGTTGGCCGCGCTGCGCCCACCGTCGCCATTCAGCACGCTGCTCGCACAGGTGAAACTCGCGCTCGGCTTCGGCGCCGGCTTCACGTCGGGACAGGAAGGCCGGCTGACGACGTCGCTGCGCTCGGCCGACCGTAATGGGCGCGCCCGCTTCGAGAGTTTCGGACAGTTCTCGGCAAGCGGAAAAAATAACACGCTCGCGCTCGAACCGAACGACGAGTTCAAACTTGCGATCCTTATCGAAAGTGAGTTTTCCGCAAACGCACAACAGACGATCGATAATATGCGTGCGAAGATCGAGTCGGCGCGCGATCAAAGCCAAAGTTGGGCGGCAGCGTGGATTCCGAGTCCGCTCTCGACGGAAGGTCGCGAAGCGCTCGACACGCTCGCGAAAGCCGAGCTGTTCGAGGGGGGCGCGGATGATTACCTCGGACGCTTTCGCACCGTCGAACACTCGCTCGTTCGGCAGCGGATCGGCGCGATGAAAGTCCAGTCGCAAACGACCTTGCGGGCAGCTTTGCAACGGGCATACGGCGAAGGCGGCCGCGTCTACACGATGCGCAAAGAACCAGCAGAACTCTTTGCGGCTGCGAACTCCGATATCGAGGATCGCGCGAAACTTTATTCCGCGCAACTCTTAGAACGACGCTATCCGCAGCACCCGAGATTCGCTGCCGCCGCGGGTCCCGCGGCACTCAACAAGCTGCTCGCGCTCGATCGACGGTTGCTCGCCGATCCCATCAATAACGTGCTCGTCGGTGACGAGCTCGACGTTGCGAGAAAGCTTGGTGAGCCGCTCGAACTCTTCGAACCCGGCAGCGGCGTTGCGAACATCAAGAACGGCGGACTCTACCTGGAGCGCCTGCGCGAATGGATTTCCGGCGGCGAACGAAGCGTCGGGCGGCTGTTATCACAGCTTGCCAGCGAGCCGATTGGGTTGCAGCGTTCGCCCGGGCAGCTGCTCGTCGCGGTGCTCGCGAACCGCGACGGTTACCGGCTCGTCGTCGACAACCACTCGATCCGCATCGCCGCGATCGGTGAAGTCGATCCGCGCGCGTCGCTCGAACGCGGGACCTTGGTACCACTCGACATCTGGAACAGCGCGCGAAAAGTTGCGAGCCTCGTGTTTGCGATCGCAGACGTGCCGGCGGCGCACAATATCGGCAGCTCCGATGCCCTCGTTGCGATGTTACGCGAACCACTCGTGCAGAGCCGTGAGACACTTCGCCGCTGTACGACGGCCTTTGATGCGCTCTTTGCGCGACAACACATTTCCGGCAAAAGCGTCGTCGCGGAACGCTATCGTGCCGCGGCGCGGCAACTTGCGGCGCTCGACGACGCGACGAAGGTGATCGAACGGCTTGCCGAACTCGACATCAAACCCTACATGGAGATCCTCGGGGCAGCAACGAGCGATTCATCGGCGCTCGAAAGCCTCATTGCTTACGACAGCCTCGCCGACGTTACCGGAGCTTCGCCGGCATTAGAAGCACGACTTGCAAGCTCGCTGACCGCCGACATTCCTGCGGTTGCGCCGGAAATCAATCGCTGGCTCGGCGAGGCGCGTGCGTTCGTTACCGCGTCGTTGAAACGCACGGCGACGCCCGTTGTTAACCAGAACGAAACGACTACGCCGCCGCCAGAGACGGCAGCTCCGCAGCCGGACACGATCGTGCCGCCTCGGGCGGGGGCCAACGATGTCGTCGATGATTTTCGAGACTATATCGCATTTTCCGAGCGCGTGCAGCGGCCGCTGACGACGGCAGACGCCGAGGCTATCGTCGCCGCGATCCGAGCGAAGCTCGTCGATCAGCTTGTGACCGGCACGGGTGCAGTCGAGCTGGAAATTCGATTGCGCGATGCGACGACGGCGCGATGATCGCCTCGCAGGGGACGACGCTCTCCGGTCGCCTCGCACAGGTCATGCTCGAATCACTCGACGCTGCCGGAAACCTCGCGGCGACGGCCGATCTCTGCCTCGTCCGAACGGTTCCCAATCTTGACGACGCCGATTTGCCCGCCGAAATCGTCATTTCCGGTCAACGTCTTTGGAAGGTGGCGTCCGTCGAGGGCGATTTCGCGCTGCGCGTTGCGCTCGTCGATGCGGCGGGGATACCTCTCCTCGCGTTTCACGACTCGAGACGAAGACTCGTTCCAGGCCGATCTGCGCGAACGTGCGGTGTTGCGTCGCACGATTCGCCCGCAAGCTCGCCACCTCTTTAGCGCACTTGCGGGCATCGATGCGACGGCGCTCGATGATGAACGTTTTGCGCCGCCACTGCGCGACGTGCTCGACGGTCGACGTGACGCGCTGCTCGCAGCGATTCGAAAGCGTACGTGGGGCCATGTCGTGCGCGAGACCGACGCCGCAGCCCTCCTCTGCGCCGCTGCCTTCGGCTTCGACGATCGCTTCACCGAGGACGAGCCCGGCATGTTGTGGGCAACTTGGTTACGCGAACCGCCGCTGAGATCCGAAGCGTTGACGGCCTTTGCGCTCGAGGTGCTCCGCGGACGCTATCCTGTGTACGCCTCACTGCTCGCGAGCGCGCCGAACGGAGATCCCGAAGAAGCATTCCGGCGCGTCGCAGCGCACACATTCGGCGGAGACCGGCTCCTCGTTCGTCTGGCGCTGGACACCGCCACGCGCCTGCGCGAACGGGAGCCGGATCGCCTGCACCAACTCCTCGGACCCGCCGAGGCGGCGTACGTTGAAGCGGGCTCGCCCGACATCGTCGCTCCTCTCCTCGCGCGTGCCGTGCAGGCCAAGGCGCGCCGGCTCGCGATCCGTTGCCGATCGGAGCAGCCGCCGACGACGGACGAGGTCGACGTCCTTTCAAACTTCCTGTTCGACGACCGATCGCTACGCGAGTCTCTCGTGCGGATCGCGCGCCTCGCACGCGGACTTCGCGGGACCGAGCACCTCGCGCTACCGACGACATTGCAGACGTTCGGCGATGTGTTTCGCGATCACATCGCGTGGCTCGACCGGGGTGCACGCCGAGCTCGCGAGTGCGCGATCGTCGATCCCGAAATCGCAAACACGCGCGATCGGCTGGTCGAATCCTGGTACGCGCTGCGCGACCGATGGAACGAAGCTTTTGCCGAAACCCTTGCCACCGAATGGCCGACGCTCTTCGCTTTTCCGGGCAGCTACGGCCCATTCGTGGTGTCGCACATTCTCAAGCACGTCGTTCGGCCGCAATTGCCCGGTTCCAAAACGTTCCTCGTCGTGCTCGACGGTTGCGATCTGCCGACCTTTCTCGAAATCCTCGATGCGTTTGAAAATGCCGGAGTGACGCCCGCGAGCGTCGACGTCGCGCTTTCGGCGATCCCAACGGTGACGAGCCATGCGCGACGAGCGATTTTCGGCGGCGACATTCCAAAGGATCGCATCGGCGACGACGATCGCGCAGCCGATGCACCTGAGGACCGCACGGCATTCGAAGGCCAGAACGCGTATCTCGACGGTTTTCGCCGCAAACTTTTCTTGAAGGGCGACCTCGGGGACGGCGGCATAGCCCTCGCGACGATGTTGCGTACACCCGCTGCGGCGCCGGATGTGATTGCGGCGGTCTTCAACGACGTCGACGATGCGATTGCGAGCAAAGAGCACTCGGTGCTTCCGGAGCGTACGCTCGAGCGCTGCACGAAGGCGCTCCGCGAAGCTTTCTTCGCTGCCGTCGAACACGGTTGGCGCGTCGTCGTGACCGCCGACCACGGCCACACGCCCTATCGGCAGCCCGACGTAAAGGCGTCGACGGTGCATGCTCGTTTCACGATGCTCGACACGTACGAGCAGCCGCCTGCGGGGACCGTCGTCTTCGAAATCGGAACGGGCACACCGTACCGCGTTGCCGCTTTGCATCAGCTTGGGACGCATGCCGGGCCGCAGCATCTCGGCTATCACGGGGGCGTTGCGCTCGAGGAGATGTTCGTGCCGTTAGCGATTTTTGACTCCGCGCGCGCGGACCAACAGCGTTTCCTCCCGCCGAGCTGGTGGGACGACATTGGCGACGTCTCCGTAAGCAAGGCCACTTCGATTGCGTCAAACGGTGTGCCGTGGTCCGCGGTCTCATCCGAACGCGCGCTCGTATCGGCGTCTGATATTCGCGTCCGCTCGCGAGCCGCGCTCGCCGACCACGAGCGGCTGCTGCGAATCTTCGAACGCATCGCCGAAGCCGGATCGCTCGACGGAGCCCAGCTGGCGAGTGCCGTGGGCGTACCGCCGGGTCGTGCGCGGCTCTTCGTCACGGGACTCGTCGATCGGCTGCGCGATGCGGGTCTCGAGCCGCCCATCGCGATCGAAGACGACCCGCTCGTCTTCCGCTGGGTCGGCCCGCGATGATCGAACGGCTCGACCCGAACGCCGCCGACCGTATCATCGAGGCGCTGCGGCTCGGCGAGGTGCCCGACGTCGGTCTCGACGTCCTCGGTACGGGTATCGACACGCACCTCGCAGCGTTCGAGCGCGAGCTCCCGCGCATCGCGCGCGGAGATGGTCGTGTGCGTTTTTTACGCGGCGACTTCGGCACGGGCAAGACGTTTTTCCTCAAGGCGTTTGGGGCCCGCGCGCGCGCCGCGGGATTCGCGACGGCCTATCTGCGCATTTCGTATCCGGAGCTTCCGCTCGGGAAGCCAGCGGCGCTTTACGCGCGACGGCGCGTGAGTTACAAACATCGCATCGCACGAGCGGCGCCTTTCGCGAGACGATCGACGGGTGGCTGTACCGCGCGATGGAACGCGTTGGCGACTCGCGTTACGGGGTGCCCGTCGACGTCGGTGATCCCTCCTTCGACGAAGCCGTCGACCGCCAGCTGCGCACGATGCTCGGATCGCTGTTCGACGAAGCCGCCGTGTACGCACAAGTCGTCGCGGCGTATTCGCGGGCGCTCGGTGAAGATCGCAACGACATCGCGCGCGGCCTCCTGCAGTGGCTCTCGGGCGACGAGCACGTCGATGCCGCCGTCAAACGCTACGCGCACGTCCGCGGCACGCTGACGGCGCTCGATGCGCTGCCGATGTTCTCCGGACTGATCGCCATGCTGACACAGGCGGGAGCGCCCGGTTTAGTGCTACTCGTCGACGAGGTCGAGCGCGTTTTGCGACAACCGCAGAATCGGCGTGCGGAGGCGTACCGGTCGCTGCAAAATCTCATCGGCGCCTTGACGACTAATCTCAGCAACGTCCTCGTCATCGTGGCGGGCACTACTGCGTTTTTCGAAGATCGTAAGGGCATTCGCGAACTCGAGCCCCTTCGGCAACGCATCGAGACGACGTTCGATGATACCTACCCGGACCTCGATGCGGTTCAAGTGAAACTGCCGCCGTTCGATCGTGCTCGGTTGATCGACGTTGGTCGTCGGATCGTCACCATCTTCACGAACCACGCGGGCGATCCGTCGATCGGTGCGCGCGTCGACGAGGCTGCGCTCGGCGCGCTTGCCGACGACGTCGTCGGCGCCTTCGGCGGGGACATCGCGATCGCTCCGCGTCAGTTCTTCCGGCGCCTCATCACGTTCTTGAGCAAAGCGAAACGGTACCCCGACTATCGGCCGGACGGCGATCGCATCGACCGCGCGGCGTTGGCGCACGAAGCCTCTCTCGCCGATCCAGAGCGAGAGGCGCTCGGCGAGCCACGTATCGCGATGCCGCTCGACTTATGAACGAGGCGGCGGCACCTGCGATTATGCGATTGCATCCGAGCCTGCGCTACGTCATCGCTAGTAACCTCGGATGGCGCGGCCTGCGCCCGATACAAGAAGACGCGATCCCGCCCGTTTTGAGTGGCGCCACGACGCTCATTTTGGCACCGACGGCAGGCGGGAAGACGGAGGCCGCGATCTTGCCGCTGTTCTCGCGCATCCTTGACGAGCAGTGGGCGCCGACGTCGATTCTCTATCTTGCGCCGCTGCGCGCGCTTCTCAATGATTTAGGCGAGCGTCTGGGTGAACTTGCCGGCCATCTCGGCTTGACGGTCGGCGTTTGGCATGGCGATGTCGGCCAACGCGAACGACGCCGCATCGCGAGCGCCCCGCCCGACGTCCTGCTGACGACCCCGGAGTCGCTCGAGGTGATGCTGTCCCTCGCTTCATCCGAGCGTCGCGCCCTACTCCTTGGACTGCGTGTCGTAGTGGTCGACGAAGTGCATGCCTTCTACGGCATCGATCGGGGCACGCAACTCTTGGCGCTCCTGGAGCGACTGCAATTTTGGGGCGAGCACGACGTGCAACGCATCGGGCTCTCTGCGACGATCGGAAATCCAGCCGACCTCGTGACGTGGCTTCAAGGATCGAGCGAGCGCCCCACATCGCTCGTGCGCGTAGCTCGCTCCGCCGAGCGAACGGAAGCCTTCGAGCTTCGCTATCAGACCAGGTTATCAGGGGTCGTCGCGGATATCGCGCAGTTCGAGCGCGAGAAGATCATCGCGTTCTGCCGGACGCGCTCTGATGTCGAGGAGCTTGCCCATGCGCTCGAGCGGAGTGGCCGGCCCGCATGGGCGCACCACTCCGCACTGTCTCGTGAGAACCGCGAGGACGCGGAACGCGCGTTTCGCGAAGCGCGCGAGGGGGTGCTTGTCGCAACGTCGACCCTGGAGCTGGGTATTGATATCGGCGATCTCGACCGCGTCGTCCAAGTCGACGCTCCAACAACGGTCGCATCGCTTGTGCAGCGGCTCGGGCGAACGGGGCGTCGCGGTGGTGAAGCTGCGATGACGTTCATCGCAACTAATCCGGAGCAATTGACGCTAGTCGCGGCGCTCTTAGCACTGCATGCGAAAGGCTGGATCGAGCCGATCGTTCCACCCTGGCGGCCCTTTCCGGTGCTTGCTCAGCAGATACTTGCGACGGTCCTTCAGTCGGGCGGCGTCGGCCGCAGCGTTCTTACCGATCAACTCGCACGAAACGCGGCGTTCAGCCGAATTACGCGCGATGAGATCGATGGGCTTCTAGATTACTTCATTGCGGAATCAGTGCTGGAGCTTGCCGACGGAGCGCTGACGTTCGGTCTCGTGGGCGAACGTCGTTTCGGTTATCGCAACTTTATGGAACTCACGTCCGTGTTTCAGAGTACCGAAAGCGTTCTGGTGCGAAGCGGCGGCCGAGACGTCGGCACGCTCGATCGCTGGTTCATCGAAGAGATGCTGGCGCGCGATCGATCGACCTTCCTATTGAACGGCCGCGCTTGGAATGTCGAACGCTGGCCCGAAGCAGATGCAGTAGTGGATGTCGTCGCCGCTTCCTCTGCCGATGCTCCTCTGTTTCTCGGAGCGGGTCTCGTCTTGAGTTGGGACGTGATGCAGAGCGTGCGCCGTATACTCGCGGATCAAGGCCGGCTCGAGGACCTCATGCCGCCGCGCACGCTCGTAGCGTCCGAAGCGGCGCAGGCATTGGACGAACTGCGTCTCGTGTCCGCGCCGCAGCGGCTCGAACGAGCGTCGAATCCACTCATAAAAAATGGCCGGCTCTGGCAACTGTACACGTATGCAGGAGTGCGAGCTAATCGGCTCATTTGCGACTTGGTATTTGAACCGCTTGCACTTGCAGCAACGGTCACGAACACTGCTATAAAGTTTCGGGTCAACGCGCTCGATGTCGAGGCACTTCGAAGTCGAATTGCGGTACTTTCAGCAAACGATACCGGATCGTTGCTGGCAGATCGAAAAGAACGACCTGCAGTTAACGCTAAGTTCGCCGACCTGCTCAGCGAAGTTGCACTACGGCTCTTTTCGCAGGAGCGCGCCTATGACACCGACGGTGCCTTGTTGGCTGCGCGTGCGGGCATTCACGTCGTAGAACAAGCAGCAAATGCCACACATTAGTATCGCGGTTCGGCGGAGCCGGAGCGGCCGCCCGAATAGGTAGAGACGGCGTCGGCGACGTCAACGGGACTTTTGGTTGCACTTCATGCGCAGAGATTGGACCGACGGTGGCAACGCTCCTCAGGCTACGAGAGAAACGCAGGTTCTTACACATTTTTCTCGGCATTGCCCTTCAGCGCGCAACCTTCGCATCCGCATCCGTTGGATGTTGAGCGACATCACGCCCGAAAGCATGCAACTCGTACTGCTAGTTAATTACCAGGCTAACCCGTGCCGTCCAAATTACACACATGTCGGGGATCAGTCCGCTGCCGCTCCAAAGCCAACCGCCAGCATTGTGTCTGCAAGCGGATGATAGAATCAAACACCGTGAACGACGACTTACGGGGCAGGATTTGAGGTCGACAGCGCCTGCGTCGGACCTCGCTTTCAGCGGCCCGGTTCCGGAGGGGCGGTATCGTCCGCCTCCGTTCCCTCTTGGGCCGGGTTGATAGAATCAAAGAAAGCAGGCGCCCTCCGCGGGCGCCTTTACCTTCGGAAAGCGGGCCATGCGCATCAAATACGAGGTCTCGGCGGGCGGATTGGTGCTCCGGCAAGGCGCTTCGGGTCT
>JAABUQ010005064.1_pt1 | contig 21568 bp, 22 predicted proteins | sample 5560001 | NCBI WGS metagenome assembly JAABUQ01 (sample SAMN10711888, study PRJNA513371) | rock metagenome | isolation source: Antarctica rocks | place: Antarctica: Victoria Land, Finger Mt nord | collected 2015-12-18
TTCTTACGATGGCTATCAGTTGAAGAACGGAAGATGGGGTTTTGTGCAAAACCTGGACATGCGAAACATTCCGGAAGACCGCGATGCAGGTTATACAGACCCAAGAAAACAGCGCCAGGATTCTGTTGCAAACATCAAGAAAAAGCCGGCAACCTCAATTTTGATAAAAAACAGTCATAAAAAGAGTTAAAATATTGTTACAAGCTGTTAAATATCAATTTTTCTTATCAAAATTGCTTTAACTTAGAAAAATTGTTGTCCATAGCATGTTAGATCATAAGATAACCGAAACATCTTCTTCCAAAAAACCCCTGATCCCTAAAAGTGTTCCGTTTATTATTGGTAACGAATTTGCCGAAAGGTTCAGCTTTTACGGTATGCGCAGCATCATTGCTGTTTTCCTGGTGCATCAGTTTTTTAATCATGATACTTCGGTAATAGCCAATGCAAAAGCCAATGCCATCAACCATGCTTTTTCTACCTTGGTTTATTTTACGCCTTTGCTTGGCGCAATACTGGCAGATTGGTTTTTCGGTAAATACAAAGTAATCCTGATCGGTTCACTCATCTATACCATTGGCCATTTTATATTATCCATGTTCGATACTTCCCTGCCCGGCTTTTTAACGGGCTTAGTGGTTATTGCTTTTTCGGCAGGTGCCATCAAATCTTGCGTTTCTGCAAATGTGGGCGATCAGTTCGATCATAAAAACAAACATTTGATGAGCAGTATTTATGGCTGGTTTTATTTTAGCATCAACGCCGGTTCCATGATCAGCCTTTTACTGATCCCGCTGATTTATGAAAAAGCAGGTGCCGCATGGGCATTCGGCGTGCCTGGGATTTTGATGGCACTGGCAACCCTTATATTTTTTTCGGGCAGGAAATTGTATGTAAGATTACCGGCAGGAGGAATAAAAAAAGACAACTTTGTAACCCTGAACTTTTTTGTATTAAACTGCTATATTACTAAAAAAGACCCGGTAAAAACAGCATGGCAACAAGCTATTGATAAATACGGAATTGAAAAAGTGGAGGCGATAAAAGCGGTTTGGGGCGTGATTGCCGTTTTTGCCTTTATCCCAATTTTTTGGGGGATGTGGGACATGAACGGTTCGGAATGGGTTTTACAATCGCAAAAATTGGATTTGAGTCTTGGCATATTCAACATGCACATTTTACCTTCCCAAATCCAGTTTGTAAATGCCTTGTTCCTGCTTTTAATGATCCCAATTTTTAATTATGGCCTATACCCGCTGGTAACAAAAATGGGGGTCAGGCTAACCCCGCTTAAAAAAATTGGCACCGGTTTGTTCATTACCGCTTTTAGTTTTGTAATTATTGCACGCTTACAAACTAAAGTTGATGCTGGCTTGCACCCTTCTGTTTGGTGGCAAATACTGGCCTATGCCTTTTTATCGGCAGGCGAAGTACTGGTTTCAATAACCGGATTGGAATATGCTTACACACAATCACCGCCGTCCATGAAAAGCACCATGACGGCAATATGGTATTTAACTTATTCTGTCGGTACTTTTTTTACCACCTTAATTAATGTAAACATTGCCAACAAAGGTATGTTTGCATATTTTACCGGAGATAAATATTTTTGGCTGTTTGTTGGGATCATGTTCTTTTTTGTGCTGCTTTTTATATTGGTAAGCCCTTATATTAAAGAGAAAAGCTATTTGGCAGGCGACGATATTACAACAGAACCCGGACATTTAGGAAGCGATATCATCAACCCGGAAGCAAACCCGTTAATATAATTTCACTGTTTTTACCACTAAAAAATTAAGTAGTGCCCGATAGTCTGGTCATCATACCAACATATAACGAACGCGAAAATATTGAGCGTATCCTACATAAAGTGTTTTCTTTGATGCACGACTTCCATGTGCTGGTTATTGACGACGGCTCTCCGGACGGCACAGCAGAAATCATTAAAACACTCCAGCTTATTTATCCGGAGACTTTATTTTTACATGAACGGGCCGGAAAACAAGGATTAGGCACGGCTTATATTTTCGGTTTTAAATGGGCTGTTGACAGGCATTACGATTTTATTTATGAGATGGATGCAGATTTCTCCCACAACCCCGATGATCTTTTACGCTTGCGCCAGGCTTGTGTGGATGGTGCGGACCTGGCCATCGGTTCGCGTTACATTAACGGTGTAAATGTGATCAACTGGCCCATGAGCCGCGTAATGATGAGTTATTTTGCTTCTGTTTACGTGCGCTTTATAACCGGTATTGATATCCAGGACGCCACTGCCGGCTTTAAATGTTATCGCCGTAAAGTACTGGAAACGATTAGATTAGATAAAATAGAGTTTGTTGGTTACGCTTTCCAGATCGAAATGAAGTTTACTGCCATCAAACTCGGGTTTAAAGTAGTTGAAGTTCCCATCATTTTTACAGACCGGCGACAGGGTGTTTCTAAAATGTCGACCAAAATATTTCAGGAAGCCATTCTGGGTGTTATAAAAATGAAGGCCAGCAGTCTTTTCAAAAAATACCCAAAAAACACAGTTGCAGAAAAACCAAGGTCTTTTCAGGACAATTAAGAGCCTGTATAGTTTTGTTCAGCGTACTTTTGATGCTTCTTTTACCACTCATTTTTATGTGTTTTGCCTATTTGTAGGCTTGGTTTTGAGGCCGGACCATCCTATCATGATGAGACTTCAAAAAACAATGTTTCATCAAATTTCCGATCTTCTACCCATTCCCTTCTTCCTAAACAAAAACCTATTTTTGCGCGCCCTTATTTTCAAAATCCGGATGGACGATATGCTCACGAACGATATTTTATTCCAGCAAGCCCTACAACTATTGCAGCAACTGATTGCTACACCTTCTTTCAGTAAAGAAGAAAACGCAACAGCAGAAATTATCAAAACTTTTCTGGAAAAGCATAGTGTAAAAACACATCGAAAACTAAATAATATTTGGGCTTACAATCGTTTTTTTGATCCGGCTAAACCAACCATTTTGCTCAATTCGCATCACGATACGGTTAAACCAAACTCCGGTTATACCCGTGACCCTTATGATGCAGTTATGCAAGACGGAAAGCTTTTTGGCCTGGGCAGCAATGATGCCGGTGGTTGCCTGGTTTCGTTGATTGCCGTGTTTCTGCATTACTATGATCAGTCGGCTTTGAAATACAATTTTTGCCTTGCTACAACAGCCGAAGAAGAGATTTCCGGCAATAATGGCTTAGAGCTGATTGTGCCGGAGTTGGGAAAGTTAGATTTTGCAATTGTAGGCGAACCCACCCAAATGCAACTGGCCATAGCCGAACGCGGCTTGATGGTTTTGGATTGCACTGCTTTTGGCCGTGCCGGACATGCAGCACGCGAAGAGGGCGACAATGCCATTTACAAAGCGATAAAAGCTATAGAATGGTTCCGTACGAACCGTTTTCCAAAAGAATCGGAGGTGTTTGGGCCGATCAAAATGTCGGTTACCATCATCCAGGCAGGTTCGCAGCATAATGTGGTTCCGGCAACTTGTACCTTTACGGTAGATGTTAGGGTAACGGATGCTTACCGCAATGAAGAAGTTTTGGAAATGATCCGGGAACAAGTGAATTGCGAAGTAAAACCGCGCTCTATCCGCCTGAAACCTTCTTCCATTCCAAAAGATCATCCGATAGTGCAAGCCGGGATAGCTTTAGGCAGAACTACTTACGGCTCCCCTACCACTTCAGATCAGTCGCTGCTGGATATCCCTTCCGTTAAATCAGGTCCCGGAGATTCCGCCAGATCACACATGGCAGATGAATTTATCTATGTAGATGAAATAAAAGAAGGCATAGGATTGTACATTAAAATGCTGGATCAATTGGTAAAATAGTTTGATTTATACTTTTAACCATTCAGGCTGTCCGCCCTGGTCCTCTTCCCCCTTTTGAAGGAGGTTAGGGGGATGACAAATCAAACCATCATTCTTCAACACTATTTTTATGCCTGTAAAAACAGTATCGTACCTTTGACTTCACCAAAATCATTACAACAAAAAATGAAGATCTGGCAAAAAACAACCAACGTAAACGAACTGGTAGAAAACTTTACCGTTGGCCGCGACCGGGAATTTGATTTGCAGCTGGCCGCTTTTGATGTGCTCGGTTCGCTGGCACATACTCAAATGCTGGGAAGTATCGGTTTGATGAGCGCGGAAGATTTGGCATTGGTTCAACAAGAATTAAAAAATATTTACAAGGATATCGAAGCCGGAAACTTTACCATACAACCGGAAGTGGAAGATGTGCATTCGCAAATAGAATGGTTGTTAACGCAACGGATTGGCGAAGCCGGAAAAAAAATTCACAGCGGAAGATCACGTAACGATCAGGTTTTGGTTGACCTGAAACTGTTTTTCCGTCACGAACTTCAAGAAATTGTAACCCAAACCAAAACACTTTTTAACCTGCTGATCCAATTGAGTAATCAACATAAAGATGTCTTGCTTCCGGGCTATACGCATTTGCAAATTGCCATGCCTTCGTCCTTTGGTTTGTGGTTTGGGGCGTATGCCGAAAGTTTGGTTGATGACCTGGAAATGGTTTTGGCGGCTTACAAGATCAGTAATAAAAATCCGCTGGGCGCGGCTGCCGGTTACGGTTCTTCTTTCCCTTTAAACCGTACCATGACAACAAAACTATTAGGTTTTGAAAGCTTAAATTACAACGTGGTTTATGCTTTGATGGGAAGAGGAAAAACAGAGCGGATCATCGCCCAGGCTTTATCTGCTATCGCAGCAACTTTGGCCAAAATGGCGATGGACCAAACCTTGTATTTAAGTCAGAACTTTTCTTTTGTCAGTTATCCCGATCAATTGACTACCGGTTCCAGCATCATGCCGCATAAAAAAAACCCGGATGTTTGGGAGATCATTCGCGGTAAATGCAACCGCATCCAGGCTTTGCCAAATGACCTGGCTTTGATGACCACCAATTTGCCTTCCGGCTATCACCGCGATTTGCAATTGCTGAAAGAAACTTTGTTCCCGGCCTTTGCAGATTTAAAGGATTGCCTGCACATGGCTGCTTTTATGCTTGAAAATATCACCGTAAAAGAAGCAATTTTAGAGGATGAGCGTTACAAATACTTGTTCAGCGTGGAAGAAACCAACCGCATGGTCCTAAGCGGCATTCCTTTCCGCGAAGCGTACAGACAAATTGGGGCGGAAATTGAAAATGCTTCTTTTAACCCTATAAAAACAGTAAACCATACCCACGAAGGCAGCATTGGCAATTTATGCAACGAAGAAATAACGGAATGTATGCAGGATGTACTAAAGCTTTTTAAGTTTGAAAAAGTAGGATTGGCTATCCAGAAATTATTAAGCTAATGGATGGACAAGGCAAAGAGCATATTTTTGCCATAGTACCTGTTGGCTAAACCAGTTCATTGCCGTTAAAAAAATGTATATCTTTATAAAAATAAGCGGCGATGGAAGCACTTGAATTTATAACAAAAATAAAAGATAATCAAATCCTTGTTCCCGCAGAGATTCAATCAGCATTAGAAATTAACAAAGACAAGGAGATAAGGGTTATTGTTTTAATAGAAGGGAATGTTACCGATACTTATCATCATAATGATCCCATTGTCCAACAAACCGTACAAGGGCAATTCTTAAAAGGATACGCTGATTCTGATTCAATTTATGATAACGCATTTTAAGAAGTGAACAAATTGGACTTTGGGGATATAGTAAGTTGCTGTTAAATGAGGAAATCCTATACTTGGCACAATACCTCGATAACTTTTAAAAAAACATGAGCCAGGAGCTAAGACAGCACATAGAAAAAATTGTTCTGCTTACAGATGAGGAATTTAACTTTATACTCTCGCATTTTACAGCTAAAAAATTTCTGAAACATCAGTTCCTTATACAGGAAGGAAGCTATGTAGAAAATGACTATTTTATTGTAAAAGGATTATTAAAATCATTTCATATTGATGAACAAGGCAAAGAGCATATTTTGCAATTTGCCATGAGCGACTGGTGGATCTCTGACCCACAAGCTTACCATAATCAAACAAAAGCTACATTGAATGTATCCTGTCTAGAAGATAGTGAAACCTTATATATTACCTTGCAGAACAGAGAAAAATTATGTGCGGATTTGCAAAAGATGGAACACTTTTTCAGAAAAAAAACAACGGCAGGATATATCGCCTTACAAAGAAGGGTTTTATGCCTGATAAGCAATAACGCAAATGAACGTTATGAAGATCTATTGCAACAATATCCAGACCTTATTCAACGGGTGCCTAAAACTATGATTGCTTCTTATTTGGGTGTTTCAAGAGAAACGCTAAGCCGGTTAATATCTGCTTAGTGTGATTTTTATCACACATTATTTGTGAGATTTGTCCTTTAAAAGTATCCCTGCTTGTTTGAATTTTGTTCCATCAAATTTTAAATTAATTAAGATGGAATACAGAAATTTAGGAAAATCAGGATTAAAAGTTCCGGTACTGAGCTTAGGCACCGGAACGTTTGGTGGAACAAATGAATTTTTCAAGCGTTGGGGCGAAACGGACGTTAAGGAAGCAGCAAGGCTCATAGATATTTGCCTTGAAAGAGGAGTGAATTTTTTTGATACCGCCAATGTATATTCACAAGGAGGCGCAGAATCGGTACTCGGGGCAGCAATTAAAGGAAGGCGGGATCAGGTATTAATCAGCACAAAGGCTGGTTTTAGTATGGGCGAAGGCGCAAATGACAAAGGCACTTCACGGCATCATTTAATCAAAGCATGTGAGGATAGTTTAAAAAGGCTTAATACCGATTATATTGATGTTTATTTTATGCATGGATTTGATGATTCCACTCCTGTTGAAGAAACTCTGGCAACGTTGGATAACCTCGTTACAAGCGGCAAAGTACGTTATATTGGTTGTTCAAATTTTACAGCCTGGCAGTTAATGAAATCCCTTTCCATATCAGAGAAACACCATTTAGAAAAGTATGTGATTTATCAGGGTTATTATTCATTAATTGGGCGTGATTACGAACAAGAACTGATGCCTTTATTAAAAGACCAGGGACTTGGACTAATGGTTTGGAGCCCACTTGGTTGGGGACGATTGACAGGAAAAATAAAAAGAGAGCAGCCACTTCCTGAAGGGAGAATAAAATCAGGTGGTTTGGTGGGAGCTCCTCCTGTATCCGATGAACACCTTTACTCAGTAGTTGACACATTAGAGGAAATTGCAAAAGAAACCGAAAAAAGCGTTTCACAAGTTGCCGTCAATTGGTTACTTCATAACAACACAATTTCCAATATTATAATTGGCGCAAGAAATGAAAAACAACTAATTGAAAATTTGGATGCCGTGGGTTGGAATTTAAAACAAGATCAGCTCGAAAAGTTGGACAAGGTAAGCTACCAAACTCTAATTTATCCGCATTGGATTGGGCAACGGTGATAACTTTACAACGATAAAAGTAAATTAAATGAACGGACAAAACCGAAGTGATGTTTACACGGGTTTGAAAGTAGATATCATCCTGAAAAAAGACCAGCGCAGCGGCAAACGAACGAGAGGCGTTGTGAAAGATTTGTTGACCAGTTCTGCGTTTCATTCACGTGGAATTAAAGTACGGTTGGAAGACGGGCAGGTTGGAAGAGTTGTAGAGGTTTTGGAGGAAGATTGATGTTAGAAAGTTGCGGGTTGCCTGTTGTGGGTTCTTCTAATTTATTCCTCTGATTATTTTCCTTTACAAATAACCATCAAGAAGTTTTCAAAATAAAAACTTCTTGATATCTTTAAATTGTTTTTACAACCGCTTGTATGAATGTAATTACTAAAAGAACTATTGTTTATTATACCTAAAAGTACCCGACCGCAAAAAACTGCATTATTAGTTTGGTTAAAAGAATTTAGCACTAAAACTTTTACAAGTCCAAATCAATTGAAAGATGTGTACGCTAACGCAAGTATTGTGGCTAACCACCGTATTATTTTTAATATTAAGGGCAATGACTTTAGATTAATAACCTCTGTTAATTTCAAAACACAAGCAGCTTATATCATTTGGTTTGGAACACATAAGGAATATAATACTATTGATGCTGCTACCGTAAAACATCTATTGATATGATCTTACAACATATTTGCTATAAAAGATTTGCAAATAAAAAACGTTCCTTTTAAGTCAGAATAAACAAATAAGTATGAAAAACTGGAAAGTAATTAAAACAGAAGCTGAATACCGGAAAGCACTTGAACACACTATTCGTATTTTTCATGCAGAACCTGGCACACCTGAATTTGAAGAATTAGAACTACTTCTTGTTTTAGTTAAAGATTATGAAGACAAACATATTGTTGTTCCGGAATTAGACCCGATTGAAGTTGTAAAATTTAAAATGGAAGAAAAGGGAATTAAAGCTAAAGATTTAGAACACATTATTGGAAGCAAAGGACATGTATCGCTTGTACTATCCGGAAAAAGGGAACTTACACTAAAAATGGCCAAAGCGCTGCATACTTTCTTAGGAATTCCTGCTAATGTATTTTTATCAGAAGCCGTAGTTTGAAAGTTGGGAAATAATTAATCAAACAAAAAAGCTGCTTCCTTATCAGAAACAGCTTTTTTTCAACGATTAATGATGTTTATATCTTGGATTAGATAACTTGTACATTTACCGCGTTCAGGCCTTTTTTGCCACGCTCAACATCGTATTTCACTTTGTCGTTTTCACGGATCTGATCAATTAAACCAGATGAGTGAACGAATACATCTTCTTCTCCTGAATTTTCTGGAATGATGAATCCGAATCCTTTTGTTTCGTTAAAAAATTTAACTGTACCTTCTTTTTGCATTGTAATTTTTATTTATAATTCTGCTAAGGTACAGATTAATTCTGGTATCTGCTATTTTTATTTAACAGTAAAGTTTACCATATAATTCCCCCACATCATTGAAACCTTGCCGTCTTTGGCAATGGTATAAGTTACTTTTTCTGCAAATGCCGGCGCTTTCATGCCTTTTACATCCACTTTTAAGGCATCTTGTGCTTTGTTTTTTTCATAGTCAAAAGCACCCCAGGTTTTCCAGACTTTGTTAAAGATCAAAGTCCAAACATTGCCATTTTTAATGGTAAAAAAAGCATATTTACCGGCAGGCAGGCTTTTTCCTTCTACCTTAACATCTTTATCAACTACAAAACTGGTCGCTTCATTGGCACCGGTACGCCAAACTTTTCCTTCCATCGGCTCTAAATCTTTTCCAATGGTGCGGCCTTTTACGGATGGGCGGCTGTAATCGATTTCAACTGTTGCACCACTGTTGATGGTGGTTTTTACCGTATCTGACAAACTTGGGCGTGGACCCTTGTTCGTTTGGGCATTTGCCGAAAAAGTGGTGAGTAAAGCACCTGCAAGCAGGCTCAGCAATAATTTTTTCATAATTAATTTTTTTGTTGTAACGAAGATGCAGAAAATTTATCAAAGCTGAAATTAAGTTTGTACAACACAAAGATTATACCGGTAAAAGAAGCATTGGCAAATGCGTTCATTGTGTTGTTATATTAAATGTGAGCAAAATGTCGAACAATTAAAATATATAGGTAGATTTCCACTCGTTAGATCAAATTATATCATGAGCTCAAAACCCATTATTTCTGTAAAAGACTTAGTTAAAAAATACGGCAATTTTACTGCAGTTGACCAGATTAGTTTTGAAGTTTTTGAGGGGGAGATTTTTGGTTTGCTCGGGCCTAACGGGGCCGGTAAAACCACAACATTGGAAATTTTGGAAACCTTGCGCGATAAAACTTCAGGCGAAGTTATGGTAGATGGTTTTTCAGTAGATCAGGATCCCAGAAACATTAAAAAACGGATCGGGGTACAATTACAGGCGGCTGGTTATTATCCAAATTTAAACCTCACAGAACTGATCGAATTGTTTTCAGGTTTATATGGTATCAAAGTTGATCCAACAGAAATGCTGGTAAAAGTTTCCCTTACCGACAAGGCAAAAGCACGTTACAAAGAACTTTCAGGCGGACAAAAACAGCGTTTTTCTATCGCGACGACGCTTATCAATAATCCGCGCATTGTTTTCCTGGATGAACCCACAACCGGTTTGGATCCACAGGCACGAAGAAATTTGTGGGATTTGATCCGCAGTATCCGTGATGCCGGGACTACGGTTGTCATCACTACACATTACATGGATGAAGCCGAAGTGCTGTGCGACCGCGTGGCTTTTGTAGATGCCGGAAAAGTGATTGGTATTAATTCCCCGGATCATTTTATTGATGAACTGGTAGCGACAGGTTTTGAACGCGAAAAACAAGTGAAAAGCGCCAACCTGGAAGATGTTTTTATCCATTTAACCGGAAAAGAATTAAGGGAAATTTGAGGAAAAGCTATCAGCTATCAGCTATCAGCTATCAGCTATCAGCTAAAAACTCAAATTTCACAGAGCCTGTTTTATTTTAAACTATTTATCCAAGCTGAAAGCCGATTGCCGAAAGCTAAAAGCCCTAAAATATGCCTCAACCTTACAGTAATTTTAAAGCCACACTGGCCATGGCAAAAGCTAGTTTTCGTTCTATTTTGCGTAGTCCGTCATCCGTTGTTTTTACACTTGCTTTTCCGCTTATTTTTATTTTGGTTTTTGGTTTTATAGGAGGAGGCGGAATTGCGGTAGATGTTGGCGTTGCCAAAGGAAACGATCAGCAAAACCCGATCTATCAGGCTTTAAAAAAAATCAAAGCGATTAATTTGGTAGAAACCGAAACAGAGGCCGAAATGAAATCGGAACTGGAAAAAGGCCGGTTAGATGGAATCATCAACATACAAAACAACACAGGAAAACAACCGGCTTTTATTGTAAACGTGCAATACACCCAGGCTTCCTTAGAAAAAGGACGGATCCTGCGATCAATTTTAAATGGTGTTTTTTACCAGATCAACACCCACGTTCCTAACGCACCTCCGCCTTTGGCACAACTTAATGAAGTAACCGTTAAAGGCCGTGAATATAAAACCATTGACTTTATTTTGCCCGGCCAGTTGGGGTTTTCGCTTTTAAGTACCGGCGTTTTTGGTACGGCTTTCGTGTTTTTAAGTTTGCGCCTTACGTTGGTCATTAAACGTTTTTTTGCCACGCCGGTCCAGCGTTACAGTATTGTTTTGGGCGAAGCTTTGGCACGTATCACTTTTGCGTTGATCGGTGCATTGATCATCATCCTGATCGGGCATTTTGCTTTTGGTTTTACGCTGATCCATGGTTTTATTACGGTTGTCAATATGCTGATCCTTTCTGCAATCGGCGTTATTGTATTTATGGGCTTCGGTTTTATCATTTCCGGCCTTGCCAAAAATGAAAGCGCTGTCCCGCCGATTGCCAATATTGTTACCCTGCCGCAGTTCCTGCTTTCGGGCACTTTTTTCTCCGTCAGCGCTTTTCCTTCCTGGCTGCAGCCCATCAGCAAAGCTTTGCCTTTAACTTATTTAAACGATGCCATGCGCAAAGTAGCGTTTGAAGGCGCAGGTTTAACAGATGTCGGACACCAGCTATTGATCCTTGCCATTTGGGGGATTGCGGTTTATGCCGTAGCGGTGAAAACTTTTAAGTGGGAATAGGGTGAGGAGGTGTGAGCGGAGAGCGGTGAGGTGCCTGGCATGAGTAATCCGCATTTGGTTTAGCTCTTATAATCAGCAACCGGCAACTCAAAACCGACAACTTTTAATTAGTCCATTAACCATAAAACAAGTTTGCGTTACCATAATGTTAAACATGCTTCTTTTACGGTATAAATAATAGCAATTTGTATATTTGAAACCGTAAAAGAACTAGTGTATCATTTACACTAAGGTAAATTATCAACCTAAAATTTTTTGACTATGAGCTTAATAATTGATGTACATGCCCGCCAGATCCTGGATTCACGGGGAAATCCTACTATCGAAGTAGATGTTTTAACTGAAAACGGTGCCATGGGACGGGCTGCTGTACCTTCCGGCGCTTCTACTGGCGCCCACGAAGCAGTTGAATTGCGTGACAACGACAAAACCAAATACATGGGCAAAGGTGTTTTACAAGCCGTTGCCAATGTGAACGACAAACTCGCAAAGGAACTGAACGGGATGGACGTTTTTGAGCAAAATGCGATCGACAAATTGATGCAGGAGCTTGACGGTACTGAAAATAAAGGCAACCTTGGCGCCAATGCGATATTGGGTGTTTCTTTGGCTGTTGCCAAAGCTGCTGCGCAGGAAAGCCGTCAGCCTTTGTACCGTTACGTTGGCGGTGTAAATGCCAACACGCTTCCGATCCCGATGATGAACATTCTGAATGGCGGTTCTCACGCAGATAATAAAGTGGATTTTCAGGAAATCATGGTGATGCCGGTTGGTGCGCCAACTTTTTCTGAAGCTTTACGTTGGGGAGCCGAAGTTTTTCATAACCTAAAAACAGTATTGAAGAAAAAAGGCTACTCTACCAACGTAGGTGATGAAGGTGGTTTTGCACCTGATTTTGCTTCAAACGAAGAAGCCATCGAAGCTGTACTGCAAGCTATTGAAGTAGCGGGTTACAAACCGGGCGAGGATATTTTTATTGCCATGGACCCTGCCGTTTCAGAATTTTATAATGAAACAACTGGTTTATACACTTTCAAAAAATCCGACGGCCGCCAGTTAACTTCAGAACAAATGGTGGATTACTGGGAAGATTGGGTAAATAAATATCCTATTATTTCACTGGAAGACGGTCTGGCCGAAGACGATTGGACAGCATGGGCAATTTTAACCGAAAGATTAGGCAAAAAAATACAACTGGTAGGCGATGATTTATTTGTGACCAATACCAAACGGTTACAAAAAGGTATCGATATGCACGTGGGCAATTCTATTTTGGTAAAAGTAAACCAGATCGGTTCTTTAACCGAAACCATCAACGCCGTTACGCTGGCACAAACCAATGGTTATACTTCTATCATGAGCCATCGCTCCGGAGAAACAGAAGATACCACAATTGCGGACCTGGCTGTTGCTTTAAATTGTGGACAAATTAAAACCGGTTCTGCCTCCCGTTCAGACAGGATCGCAAAATACAATCAATTGCTGCGTATCGAAGAAGAATTGGGCGATAGTGCCCGTTTCATCGGTAAGGATTTTAAGTTTTTAAAGAAATAACAATTTTATAGTGCTAAAAGAAGCATATAAAGAGCTGTCCTAAAAGCCGGCTCTTTTTTTGTACTTTTTACTGTCCGTCCGGCTTTTGTTCCACATCAAAAATTAACCGTATCTTCGCCTCCATTATTACCCGCTCTATTACCGGCTTTGATCTTAAGCACATCACCTGACCGCTAATACAGTCGTGTTAGCACATTTTAGTACAGCATTTCATGTTATTCGAAGAATTAAATTTAATTGAGCCTATCCTCAAGGCTTTAAAACAAGAGGGTTATACCCAGCCCACACCTATCCAGGAACAATCTATCCCCTTAATATTAAAAGGAAAAGATTTATTGGGCTGTGCGCAAACCGGAACCGGCAAAACTGCCGCTTTTGCCATCCCGATCCTGCAGCTTTTATACCAGCAAAAACAGCAGCACAAAGAACAAAAAACCATCAAGTCGCTGATCTTAACGCCCACCCGTGAACTGGCCATCCAGATTGAGGAAAGCTTTAAAGCTTACGGCAGAAATACGGGTTTAAAACACCTGGTTGTTTTTGGAGGCGTTTCGCAAAACCCGCAAACAGAAGCTTTGCAACGCGGTGTGGATATTTTAGTGGCCACGCCAGGCCGTTTATTGGATCTGATGAACCAGCGTTTTGTCAATCTGCAACATATCCAGATCTTAGTTTTGGATGAAGCCGACCGTATGCTGGACATGGGTTTTGTAAACGACGTAAAAAAAGTAATTGCGAAATTACCGGCCAAACGCCAGACTTTGTTTTTCTCGGCCACGATGCCTTCGGAAATCAAACAACTGGCCGATACCATTCTGAACAAACCGGAAAGAGTAGAAGTTACGCCTGTTTCTTCAACTGCAGATACCATTGAACAGGCTCTTTTTATGGTAGAAAAAAGCGACAAAAAAGATCTGTTGCTGCATTTGTTAAAAGATAAAACGATTCAGACGGCTTTGGTTTTCACCCGAACAAAACACGGCGCAGATAAAGTGGTAAAGGATTTGCTTAGGGCAAATATCACGGCAGAAGCTATTCACGGCAATAAATCGCAAAATGCCAGGCAGCGGGCTTTAAGTAACTTTAAAGCACGCACCACACGTATTTTAGTTGCTACGGATATTGCCGCACGCGGAATTGATGTGGACGAATTAACGCACGTGATCAACTACGAATTGCCAAACGTCCCGGAAACGTATGTGCACCGTATCGGTCGTACCGGCCGCGCCGGCGCAAGCGGTACTGCGCTTTCTTTTTGTGATGCGGAAGAACAGGATTTTTTAAAAGACATCCATAAACTCATCAACAAAACGATCCCGGTTGCAGATCATCCTTATCCGCCAAAACAATTTACAACAGTACAAAAACATCAGGCCAACTTAAACAGTAACAACAACCGGGGAAAAAGAAATCCTTCGGGCGGAAATTTAAGCGGACGGAAACCTAATAATGACCGCCGGCCGCGTACATCAAATTAAGTTTCTTGGTCATCATGCTTCTTTTATGCACTAAAAATTAGTATTGCTTTTTTGTCCTGATAAATTAAGCTAACCTCATTTTTAAACCAGGTTTTGCTGCTTGTATTTTTACCGGCAACAAAAACTGGTTTTTTTCGTAGCAATATATTCCTGCGTTTGCAAATAACAAAACTACTTGCTTATCTTTAAATGAAATTTCAACTGATCGTTTGCATGCAGCGTTTGTTCGACCTTTTTAGAAATAAATACTTTTTAATCAGTGTCATATTTTTGGTATGGTTGATTTTTTTCGACCGGAACGACCTGCTTTCGCAATACGAATACCGTCAGCAACTAAACAAGCTGAAAGAAGAACACGCGTTTTATGTCAAAGAAACTGCCGATGTACAGAAACAACTGGATGAACTCACTTCGAACAAGGAAAAATTAGAAAAATTTGCCCGCGAAAAATACCTGATGAAGAAGCAGGACGAAGATGTTTTTGTAATTGTTACGGAGAAAAAGCAAGAGAAAAAATCAATTTTTAGCCGATAAAAGAAGTATTGTCTTTTATTACTTGTAATGCCCTTTTAACGAATAAATAAGCAATTTGTCTTCAATTATTTGATAAATAATACGATGTTCAGGGTTTATTCGTCTTGACCATTTTCCAGAAAGGTCATATTTTAAAGCTTCTGGTTTTCCAATACCTGTGTAAGGAGATTCTTTTATTGCTAAAATTAGTTTTTCAATTTTTCTTTGAATGCCTGTATTTCCTGATTTCTTCCAATAATTAAGATCTCCTAAAGCAATTTCATCGAAAGCTACTTCCATAAATCTTCTACTTTTACAGTAGTAAATTTTCCATCCTTAAAATTTTTTTCGGCCCTTTTTATTTTAGCTACAAATTCAGGATTATAAGGGCTTTCTTTTTCCTTTTTAAAATCTACATTTAAAGCTTTTAAAACTGCCTTAACAGCGGCTAATTGCTTTTGATCTTTTGGATGTACTATTAATGTTTCCATAATCAAATTTAAAAAAATTAAACGTTACTTATATTGGATTTAATACGCTCAAAAATTGTCTAAACATCAAACCTCTCCGTTTCTTCTTCTAAAAAACCATTCCAAACTCAATAACATCAGGATCAGCGCAAAAATCCATTTCTCATCGATCAATTCCCGGTAACTGTTGTCTTGATAAGCAATCGTCTTGATGTTTTGATTTTTGCGGATGAGATCAGGCAATTGCTTTAACTGTTCAGGGAAAATCATCACACCTCCGTTTTGCTTCGCCAGCACATACAAAAGCTGATGGTCTGCAGCACTTTGAGCAGCTTCGGCCACTAAAGCTTTGATCGAAAAATTACCGCTTGCTTTAAAATTTTCAGTGCCTAATTTGGTTTGTGCTTCAAAAATGTATTCCCCGGCGGGTAAACTTCCGGCATCCAGTTGGTAAGCCGAACTATTTCTGGAAAACTGGTAACTATACGTTTTTCCTGCCTTATTTTTTATAGTGATCGATACATCCGGCTGATTTACCAATTCAAAGGCCTGGTTGTAAAGCTCTGCGTGAAGGTTCACGTTCTCATCTTCGTCAAAAACAGTTTTTGCGGGAGAAACATTAAACCGCTTTTGGTTGTTTTTTACGGATAGATATTGGACGGATTGCGACAACAATTCATCCACAGCATGATGATTTCCGAATTGCTGAAACTCGTTCAATCGCCATTTCCACAAACCTTCACCTGTTAAAACTGCTGTGCGCCTGCCATTTTCCTCCGCAAAAGCCAGCAAGGGATAAGAAGTAGAAACCGTACCGATTTTTTGCTTTAATAAATTTGAAGTTGTTGCACCGAAACTGTAATTGCCAAACGGAGCCAGCAAAGGCGGGAAATTACTGATCTTTGTGCGGGCAGAATCCGACAAAATAAAGGCGGTAAAAGAAGCATCCGGCGCAGCAAAAACTTCCTGCATGTTTTGATTACTGCTGCTGATGCCAACCGTTTTTTGTAAAGCGTTGAACTGCGAAACATTTGTTTCTGCACCGAGCAAATACCAGGTAGAAAGTTTAAACCGTTCTGCCTGTGTTAACAAAGGCTGTAAATTGATACGGTTGTTTGGCAACTGTTCTAAAATCAGCAGGCTAAAATCATTCAGCTTACTCAAATCAAAATCACTCCACAAACTTGCTTTTACTACGTAATTTTGATTGTTTTGCAAGGATTGACGCATGGCTGCGACATCAGGATGCGGTGCATCATACAAGATCAAAATTTTCTTTTGGTTATCAACCACTTCTACATAAATGGTTTCCGAATTGTTAGCTGTTGAAATTTCATCAGCAACAGGCAATAAACTGATTTGATACTTACGAATGCCTTTTTTAGCAGCATTTAATTTTACCGAAATTGATTTTTTAAAATCGTTTTCCGGAACGGTTATTTGTTGGCTAAGAACTTGTTTTCCATCTTCGGCAACTCTTAATTCCAGGTTTTTTCCTTTTGTTTGCCGGGCTTCAACAAATACTTCGGCCATAAAATCATTTCCCAAAAAAGCGGTTTTATTGTAATCAACATGATCAATTAAAATATCACGTTTCGGAATAGTATCGCCCAAAGCAACTGTATAAATATTGGTTTTTAAGGCAGAAGCGATTTGTATCGGAGAACTTCCGCGGTTGTACAAACCATCGGAAGCCAAAATAACGGCACCGATATTTTGATTGCCAAAACGATTGTTCAAAGCTTGAAATGCACCAGAAATATCTGTTTGTTTACCGTTTAAAGTATCAGAAAAACCGTTCGCGAGGTTTTTACCAAAGTTAAATTCCTGAACCTCGTAATCTTCACCCAAAGTATTTTTAAGCTGATGTAATTGTTCGATAAAAGGTTTAGACTGAAAATTTTTTGACGGAAATTGTTTAACAGATGAAGAATTATCTTGTAAAACCAAAATCAATGGTTTTTGCAGATGCTTGCTTACAGATTTTACCAACGGCGCAAGCAACAAAAAAGACAGGATAAAAACAGCAACCGTTCGGACGGCAAACAAAGCATTACGCCAATTTTTGCTGAGGTGTGTGGAATGGCGGTACAACAAAAAGCTGTACAAAAGGCCAAGTAAAAGGCAGGCAAACGTCCACCAACCCGAAACTGCCCCCCATGTAACCGAAATTAAAAACAGCATATTTTTTGTAAAAACGGTTACAGTTTAAGTTTTTGATCTTGGATACGGATGCGGATCGGGCCTTTTACTTTCCCGGGATCAACTTTTTTGCCTTTTTGCATCACAATTACCCGGTTTTGTGCTGCTAGATCAAAAGCGGTATCCCGGACTGACTGCATGTAAACACGCCAATTATCGTCAAATATTGCCCTCGCAACTTCCGACGGACAAATGGTTTTATCTGCACCGCGGGCAGCAGCCATGTTTATAATTGTTTTTTTAATTTCCTCTTCGTTCAAAATTTAACACGATAAAAGAAGCATTTGATACATCAATTTAAAGCATTCCGCCATCTACCGGAAAAACCTGACCGGTAATGTAGCTGCTCATGTCCGAAGCCAGGAAAACACAAGTGTTGGCTACATCTTCTGTTTCACCGGCACGTTTTAATGGAATCGCATCCGTCCAGCCTTGTACCACTTTCGGGTCTAAAACTTCTGTCATTTCGGTGCGGATAAACCCGGGAGCAACTACGTTTGTACGAATATTCCTGGATCCTAATTCTTTTGCTATCGATTTGGAAAAACCAATGATCCCTGCTTTTGATGCTGCATAATTTGCCTGTCCGGCATTTCCCTGCACACCAACTACCGAACTCATGTTGATAAAAACGCCGCTCCGGTTTTTCATCATGATTTTAGATGCTGATTTTGTTACATTAAAAATAGATTTTAGGTTCACGTTCATCACTTCGTCCCATTGCTGTTCGGTCATGCGCATCAGCAAGCCATCTTTTGTAATTCCCGCATTGTTCACTACAATATTGAGTGTACCAAAATCAGCAACAATTTGATTGATCAGTTTCTCTGCTTCCTCAAATTTAGAAGCATCTGATTGGTAACCTTTTACTTGTGTCCCAAACTTTTGTAATTCCTGTTCCAACGCTTGTCCTTTTTCTACGGATGATAAATAGGTAAAAGCAACTTGAGCACCATGTTCGGCAAATTTTTCTGCTATTTTACGCCCGATCCCTTTGGAAGCGCCGGTAACCAAGGCCACTTTTCCTTCTAATAATTTCATGCAATTTAAAATGATTTGGGGTGAAGTTAGAAATTTTGACATAAAGCCGGAAAGACTTTTCGTTTTGATCTGAATGCAAGATTTATATTCTATGATTTTAACTGAACAATTGTAATTTGTTTGGCTCTGTATGCCAATGCTTCTTTTATCACACAAAAATTAGTGTTCTGTATCAATTTAAAATCTTTCTTTGTTACTAACAAATTTAGTTTTACTTATCTTTGTTTAGTGGCTGCTGATACAACTGCTGTTTAAAAATGCTTTTTATTTATGTATGCAATTGTTGATATAGAAACTACAGGAGGCCATGCCAGTGCAAACGGAATTACAGATATTGCAATTATATTGCATGATGGTGAAAAGGTTTATCACCAGTTTCAATCTTTGATCAATCCACAACAAACTATCCCGGTTTATATCCAGGCTTTAACCGGTATCAATAATGATATGGTAAAAGAAGCACCAACTTTTGCAGAAGTTGCCGCCGAAATCTATGCTTTGTTACAGGATAAAATTTTCATCGCCCATAACGTTAACTTCGATTATTCTTTTGTGCGCTACCATTTGGCAGCAGCAGGATTTGATCTGCAATGTAAAAAGCTTTGTACAGTCAGGTTAAGCCGAAAAATTTTGCCCGGATTTCCTTCTTATAGTCTGGGCAAGCTTTGCCATCACCTAGGCATAGTAAATGAAAAAAGGCACCGCGCAATGGGCGATGCTTTTGCTACTTCAACTTTATTTTCTATGCTGTTGAAAAATGATTTGGAGGGACACATCAGTACGTCATTGCTGCAAAAATCAAAAGAACAACTGCTTCCTCCACATTTACCTAAAAATGTAATGGATAAGCTTCCGAAAAACCCTGGCGTTTATTACTTCCATGACCAAAAAGGCAAAGTGATTTACGTGGGGAAAGCAAAAAACATCAAAAAAAGAGTGAACAGCCATTTTACCGGAAATAACCCGAACAAACAAAGGCAGAACTTTTTAAGGGAAATCTACAACATTACCTGGCAGGTTTGCGGCACTGAGTTAATGGCTTTGATTTTAGAAGCGTCGGAAATTAAGAAATTATGGCCGGCACATAATCGTGCTTTAAAACGATTTGACCATACTTTTGCTTTGTATCAGTTTGAAGATCAAAATGGTTATTTGCGCTTAGCCGTTGGGAAGAAAAAGAAGTACCATCAATCGGTCTATAATTTTGGTTTGTTGCTTGAAGGATATGAGCTACTTAAAAAATTAATGATCGAATTTGTTCTTTGTCCGGTACTTTGCTTTATGCAAAAAAGCGTGCAGGATTGTTCCGGCATAAATAACAAACATTGTAATGGTGCATGTATTGGAAAAGAACCAGCTATTGATTACAATAAGAGGGTAGTTAAAGCTATAGAACATTTACATATCAGCATGCCTACGTTTGTTATTTATGATGAGGGAAGGGAAGAGGATGAACAAAGCCTTGTTTTAATGGAAAAAGGGCAATTTTATGGGATGGGTTATTCAAGCAAAACCTTTGACACTACTGATTTAACAGTGATAAAAGAAGTATTAAAGCCTTATCCCGAGAATGATTATGTCAAAAATTTGATTTGGCAGTTTGCTCAAAGCAATCCTGATAAGCTTATCAACATAAATTAAATTTCAACTATTCCTACACATAAAAACTATTCAAATATATAGCTGAAAATTATTAGTACTTCTTTTATGCCTGTAAATATTGTGTTTTATTTTAGAGCCTATTTAATTTATAGCTGAAAAATTACCTGTGCTTCTTTTATGCTCATAAATTTTGTGTTTGTGTTTTCTATAGGTACAAAATGCTTAGAAGTTTAATGGTTTTGGGTGATAAAAGAAGCATCTGAACAAAATCTAAACAAGCTCTTACCAATACAAAAAGCTTAGATGCATATTTTTTCTTTTACAGAAGGGGCATTTAAAACGAACCGGGCACAGTTTAAGCAGGTTGTTCAAAAGGCCTCCGATTTTCCTCTGCAAAAAAAACCCCCAGCCATTTTGGTCTGGGGGTTTTGTTGTTTGTTTTTAAAGGTATGGCACCGACCTACTCTCCCACCTTTTACGGCAGTACCATCGGCTCTGGCGGGCTTAACTTCTCTGTTCGGAATGGGAAGAGGTGGACACCGCCGATATAGGCACCTGGATGTTTTTAATGTTGGGCCAAAAAGGGGGGGGAGGCCAAAGGCCTTGCCGTCTTTCGGGCTTCAACAATGACATATGGTTGAAAGAAGAAATTTCAAGGGGAAACAACGGTATCAACGTTCGCCTTTCGGCATTGATTGCCTGCTGTGAGAAAGCTTCGGGCTATTAGTACCACTTGGCTATGGTGTCGCCACCTTTACACCTGTGGCCTATCGACGTGGTCGTCTCCCACGGCCCTCAACGGAAGTCTCATCTCGTGGCCAGTTTCGCACTTAGATGCTTTCAGCGCTTATCTGTCCCCAACGTAGCTACCCTGCCGTACACCTGGCGGCATAACAGGTTCACCAGCGGTTGGTCCAACCCGGTCCTCTCGTACTAAGGTCAGCCCCACTCAAACTTCCAACGCCCACAACAGATAGGGACCGAACTGTCTCGCGACGTTCTGAACCCAGCTCGCGTGCCACTTTAATGAGCGAACAGCTCAACCCTTGGGACCTTCTCCAGCCCCAGGATGTGACGAGCCGACATCG
>JAABUQ010005065.1_pt1 | contig 21568 bp, 22 predicted proteins | sample 5560001 | NCBI WGS metagenome assembly JAABUQ01 (sample SAMN10711888, study PRJNA513371) | rock metagenome | isolation source: Antarctica rocks | place: Antarctica: Victoria Land, Finger Mt nord | collected 2015-12-18
ACCGTGCCTTGGTGCAGATGGCTTTGAGCAAAGCACAAGCAGGTAAGTGGATTGAGCTTGCGACTCTGGAGGCAATGGAACGTCAGAATCGTCGCCTCAGCCAACTGGTTGCCGATCTGCTATTGTTATCTCGCACCAATCGGACAGGAGTTCCGACTGACGCTCAACCCTGCTGTCTCAATGACCTGCTGTTTGACTTACATGAAGAATTGGCTCCCCTGGCTCAATCGGCAGGAGTTAAACTAGGGTTAGAAATTCCTCACGCCCCTCGCTCTTACGTTTTGGGGAATGAGGAACAGCTTTACCGCCTGATGGTGAACCTGATCACCAATAGCATTCAGTACACGTCATTTGGAGGTCAGGTAACTTTACACCTACAGCAGGCGCACTTCTGGGTTATAGTTCAAGTCAAGGATACTGGCATCGGTATTCCAACTGAGGCTCAGGCTCACGTCTTTGAGCGCTTTTATCGAGTTGATACTGCCCGTTCTCGACATGTTGGTGGAGCGGGACTAGGGCTATCAATTGCGAGAGCGATCGCTCAGCTCCACGGTGGTAATATTCAAGTACAGAGCCAGTTAGGTCAGGGCAGTTGTTTTACAGTGACATTGCCGAAGTCGATTGCACCAGCGTCTGAATAGCAATCCTAGCGATTGATTCCGACTACTTCCCTTTAAACTGGTCGGCTCAATTTCATTCTCAGCCGACATAAAAAGCTTCTGAGCCAATTTCATCAGAATTTCATCAGGTCCTAGTACACTGCCAAATATGACAGTGACGAGTGACATCCAACCACGTAATCTACCCTAAATTCACAAAAAACAACTTGTGATAGCCCTTACCTTGATGTGACCATATTACTATTCAACATGATGAAATTTACTCCTCTTGCCTTGGCTAAGCTGCATTCGTCTAAACTCTGGCTTTTAAGTATAGCAGTCGGCTTGATTTCTCTTCACCTTTATTCCGTCTGGAGAATTTCTTTTCACCTTGATACTGAATCAGAAGCGACCAGAAATATCGGTCCTGAGCTACTAAGCATTAGCTTTCTCTTCTGGGGTGCGACCTTGACCTTACTCTGGCAGAAACGTTACATATTAAAGTTAGATAGTGGCGTGTTTTCTAGATTCTTAGGGGCAACAATTCTTCTTCTAGTGTTATTCAAGAGTCTATCCTTATCTGACGACGATTTTTTCCTGCGGATCTCACCGTTAATCTCTGCTATAGGATTAGGGGTACTGGCTTCAGGAATTAAGGGCTTAAAGCAATATTGGCAGGAATTTCTGCTGCTGTTCGTTATTGCTGTTCCTGTAGAAGAATTACTAGCAAAACTAGTTGACTTAGCTACATTAACGGCTCAGTTTGCTGATTTTTTATTGACGCATTTAGGCTTCACAATTGCTCGTCACGGGACGGTTGTTGCCCTCCCAACTGGAGCAGTAGATGTAAATCAAGGATGTTCTGGCTTAAGAGGAATAACTCGTCTCCTACAATTATCGGTGCTGATGTTATTTCTGCTCCCTACCTACTTGAGTGGGAAGATTATTCTACCCATCGTAGCTGTTGTGCTAGCATTTGTAATTAATGGGGTGCGCGTTGCCGTACTAGCTCTTCTTATCGCTAACTCTCATCGACAAGCATTTGATTACTGGCATCAAGGCACTGGCTCTCATGCAATATCTCTAGTAAGTGTTGGAATTTTATGGTTCATCTGTCAACAACTAACTAGACAAGATGAATCAGACAATAAGGAAAGTAAAACCTTAAATTAATCATGAAACTACTTTCTTAATCCAATTCATTTTTTATCTGTATTCCATATTATACTCAAACGCTGGAGCCTAACAGCGTTAGCATCGCTCCCAGCTTGGTGTTACTCAAGTGATTATCAGAATTCTGATAGAGGTCCGATCTAAGCAAAATTTGAATTCAAAACTTAATTTTAACCCCGCTCGTCGGGTTTTTCTTTTTCAGTTCGAAATAAAGAGTTGCTTTTTGTTTAACAGGTTACAGATGAAAGTGATCTCACCATCAAAACAACTTGTTATGACGCAGCGAAGATTGGGAGCGGTTGAGGTTATCAAATGGCAGTGGGAGTATTTTATCTGCGACAAGTAATAAAACAGTAAAATGACTTATGTCGAATTTTTTGAGGGGTCTTCGCTGCTTTCGCTCTTTCAATTTACCGGAATGGAATATTGCTGTATTCTCGTTCCTACTGTATTTTGTTTGGGAAATGGAACAAATGCCGTTCTTTCAGATTTCACCAGACTTGTCTTGCTTCGATCTGGTAAAGAACTGCTCGCTGGCAACTTTGGGAGATGTCAACATTTCACTGACTGCCTTTTGGACTGTTGCGGTGATGTCTAGATCGCGGCAATGGTTTCACCAGCCGAGTCGTTGGCAGCTCGGTGTTTATATCCTGGTAGGAGTTGTAATTACAGTCCTCTTTGAAGCCTTGGCGACAGAGGTGCTGCATTTATGGAAATATGCCAAGATCATGCCGATAGTTCCATTCCTTCACACTGGATTATCGCCGCTACTTGCCTGGTTGTTAATACCACCTCTAATCATTTGGTTTGTTCAAAGACAACTGAACAGCGTCAGGCAAAGATAATACTTGATGCTCTCTATGCGTTCTGTAGTATCAACATTGCTGTTTAATTGCAAGACAATGGCATTAGCTCAAACTCCATCAGATCGATATGTCCGAGTTGGTCAAATTAATACACGTTACTGGACTTTAGGGAATCAGGGAACAACAGTAATCTTGCTCCACGGTATCGGCAGTTGCGTGGAGACTTGGACGCATAACATTAACGTCTTAGCACAAGACCATCATATCTACGCTATTGATTTGCTAGGCGCTGGTCGCTCTGATAAGCCAATAGCAACCTATTCGCTCACCTATCTAGCTCGGTTTGTCAAAGAATTCATGGACGTTATGAGCATAGAGTTCGCCACCCTGATTGGAAGTTCTCTGGGAGGCGGTGTCGCCTTGCAATTCGCACTCTTGTTTCCTCAAAAAGTGGATAAGTTAGTCTTGGTGAACAGCTTGGGGTTAGGTAGAGAAATCACGCTGACGCTGCGGTTAGCAATATTACCTTTTGTTGGTAAGTTGTTTCGTCCCAGTCGGAGGGGCACAGCTCTGGCTTTGAAGCAGTCTGTGTATAACTCAACGTTAATCTCCCCTGAGTTAATTGAACTGTACTATGAAATTGCTACTCTGACTGGGGCATGGTCAACACTTCTAGCAATAATCAAGACAAACATCAACCTCCTTGGTGTAAAAACTGGAGTTTTTCATCCGATTGTCAATGGATTGGCTACCATAGAAGCCCCAACACTTGTGTTCTGGGGGCAACAGGATCGAATCATACCCGTCGCTCACGCGGCTGTTGCTGATAAAAAGTTACCGAATGTCCGCTTACATATTTTCGACTTATGCGGTCATTGGTCACAACTTGAACACTCAGAGGAGTTTAATACTGTGGTTTTAAATTTCCTCGCCAAATAAACGCTCCAATTTAAGTGTAGTAAGTGTCAGCAGGCAATCAAGCTCTAGTCGCTAGATGTAGCAGAAGGCTGTGCCAGAACTGGCTGAGAGGAAATTGGCTTAAGTCCAAAGAGAAATCTGGCTAGATTATTGCGCCTAATTAACAACTCATAGAGAACAATGGTGGCGACTAGGGAAGTGGTGCTGATCGCCAAAAATTTCTCGGTCACGCCTGCATTCCAACGCACTACATAAAAACCAATTATCACAATGACAGTCTGGTGAAGTAGGTAGAACGGATAGGAGGCAACACTAGCGTATTGCAGTAACTTGTTAGTGAAATTCAAGTATCTTCTACCTAACCCGATGAAGGCAACAACCCAGAACCAGGAGTCAAGCCCCCGCAGTAGTTGGTACAAAATATATCCCAGAGAGTAACCTTGTTCTGGTAAGCCAGTCTCCCAAAAGCTCAACAAAGTCAACATACAGGTAACTGCCAAGACTAGAGCAATTCCTGTGTGCCTGTCTATCGCTCCAAATCTGGAGTCAGAACAAAAGAAGTAGCCGTAGATAAAGTACAAAAGGTATAAACAGAAGTTCGCCCAGTCGTCATAGAGATTCTGAAAACCTGGTCATCTGGGACGCAAACCCGCTTCAACCAGAGCCAAGGGTAGAGCCAGCAGCAAGATTACTCCCGATTTTTCCATACTAATTGAGAGCTTTAAGAGTAGATCCGCTCCTGCCCCTCTTAGATGCAGAAAAAGCGGTAGCGCTATCAATGAAAAAACAAAAAGGTAAATTACAAACCAAAGATGTGCCCACTCAAAATTTCCTTCAGGACGAATGCCGTTAAAGAACTGTGGATAAAACCGGAAGTAAGATTCTTGGGAGTCCGAGTAGCTCAAAAGTCGGCAGTAAATTTGAGGTGGGACAAGCACTAAAGTGCCAAATAAAAAAGGGATGAACAGTCGTTTGAATCGGTTGATTACATACTCAGTTCCTGTCCTATAGCCGAGAGCAAACCAGGTGGCAGCTCCGACGCTCCCCTTGTTCCATATAAATTCTTCCTGGCAAATTTAGGAGCAATGATAGCGTAGCTGTAATGAAGTGCCACATGAACACTGAAACAAGGGTTTGACCGAAAATCTAGGGTTCGTGTAAAACATTAACCTCAAGGGCACTATTTGCTACTGAAGTTACCCGAGACCTTGCTTTGTCTTGGCGCTCGCTGTAACGGTCTGTGAGGTAATCAACTTGGTCTCGCAGGAGCAGTGTGAACTTGTACAGTTCCTCCATAACATCAATCACGCGATCGCGGTAAGGAGAATCCTTCATTGTGCCGTCTTCACTAAATTCATTGTAAGCTTTAGCAACAGAAGACTGATTGGGAATGGTAAACATCCGCATCCAGCGCCCTAAAATTCGCAGCGTATTCACTGCATTAAAAGACTGAGAACCACCGCTTACCTGCATCACTGCCAGAGTTCGGCCTTGAGTCGGTCTGACTGCCCCAATACTCAAGGGAATCCAATCAATCTGGTTTTTCATGATGCCAGTAATGTTGCCGTGCATCTCTGGACTACTCCAGACTTGACCCTCTGACCACAGACTTAACTCTCTTAATTCCTGCACCTTGGGATGTGTCTCCGGCACGCTGCTGTAGATGGGTAACTCGTATGGGTCAAAAATTCGAGTTTCGGCACCAAATCCCTCAATGATTCTCGCGGCTTCAAAGGTTAACAAGCGACTGTAGGAACGCTCTCGTAAAGAGCCATATAAAAACAAAATTCTGGGGGGATGTTCGCTAGTCATAGAGATCGGTTTGTCTTCGGATGAACTCAAAGGGAAACGTGGGGTAACCACTGTGCCTTCACCGCTTTGCCATAGCTCAGTACTGGAGCAGGTGAGGCATGGGAATTGGATTATTTTTCCGCCAATTCTCGTAAGAAAGTAATTTGTGCGGCTCGTAGTTCGACTTCCGGGTTGGCATCTTGAACTGTTTGAATGGCAGCATCGTAAGACGAACCAACCTGAATCAGGTAGGAAGCCAGCATCGTCCCTGTCCGTCGTCTTCCACTAGTGCAATGAACTGCAACAGAATTGCCTTGGCGATTTTGGTCGTCAACAAAGTTTTGTAATTCCTGTACTTGTTCTCGACTCGGTGCGGTGCCTCCCTTAGTTGGTAGCCAGAGGTGAGGGATGTTTGCCTGCTCATATAAATCCAGATTCGAGGGGTCATCCATCACGGAGACAATTGCACCAATACCTGCCGTCTGTAGCTCTACGAGTTCATCTGCCATTGGCTGGCGAACACCTGCCAGTTTGTGAGGAATCACCCACCACAGGTTTGATGAAATTGGCTCCATTGGTTGTTGCTCCATTGGTTTTAACCTTTGTCTCACTTCAGGATCGCGACTTGTCACATCTCAACTTTCAACTAATCTCGGCTACAGTACTTTTGGTTTGGATGCTGGGAAATAGCGTCTCTCAAGCCAAAAAGCCACGTTAACCAAACTAATTAATACTGGCACTTCCACTAAAGGACCAACGACGGCGGCAAACGCTGCACCTGAATTAATCCCAAACACGGCAACGGCAACAGCGATCGCCAGTTCAAAATTATTGCCAGCAGCAGTAAACGCGACACTCGCGGCTCTGGAATAGTCTGCCTTGATCCGCCATGCCATGTAGAAGCTGACTAAAAACATCAAGATGAAGTAGACGAGCAACGGCATGGCAATCCGCACCACATCCAAGGGAATCTGCACAATCAACTTCCCTTTCAAGCTGAACATGACCACAATCGTAAATAGCAAGGCAATCAGTGTAATGGGGCTGATTTTCGGGACAAACACTTGGTGATACCAGCGTTTACCCTGCGCTTTTACCAGGAAGAAGCGGGTGAAAAACCCAGCAATAAAGGGAATCCCTAGATAAATGAACACGCTAGTAGCAATCGAGGCAATGCTGACATTGACCACACTTCCTCTCAGTCCAAATAGCGGCGGCAGTACGCTGAGGAAGAACCAGGCATAAGGACTATAAAAGATGACTTGAAAGATGCTGTTAAAGGCGACTAACCCAGCCGTGTACTCACTATTTCCGCGCGCCAAGTCGCTCCAAACAACGACCATGGCAATACAGCGAGCCAACCCGATTAAGATCAGTCCCACCATATATTCGGGGTAGTCGCGCAAAAAGGTAATTGCGAGCAGAAACATCAGAATCGGTCCAATAATCCAATTCTGGACTAGAGAGATGCCGAGAATTTCGCCGTTCCGAAAGACATCGCCTAATTCCTCGTACCGGACCTTAGCTAAGGGTGGATACATCATCAGAATTAAGCCGATGGCAATCGGGATATTGGTAGTTCCAACTTGAAATCGTTGGATAAAAGCTTCGACTCCAGGGATGAAATAGCCCAAGCCCACTCCAACCGCCATTGCCAGAAAAATCCACAGAGTCAGGAAGCGATCCAGAAAAGAAAGTTGTTTTAAAGTTGATTTTTTCATCATCTAATGCTTTAATAAACCAGTGCTTGGATTAAATTTCAGGTGCATAAATAGGTGAAAAAGTAACGAATATACGGTTGCTTAAGTGAAGTTATTCAGCAAGCGGCGCTCTGAACACTCGCACAGTAAGTCTGACAACCATCAAACTTTGAGTAGGAAAAGCTAGCGATCGAATCATTAGTCTTCAGCTCAAAAAAATTAACCCTTCGACTAATATGTCAGACGGGAAAAGATTAGATTAATTAAACTTATAGACTAGGCGCTCGGCTCTCAAGTCTCTGGAGATAGTGGCACTACCACTAATAACTAAACAGTCCATACTTAGCTGAACGTCATTAATATCTAACCCCGTTGCTCTAACAGCATCATTAACTGAAAGGACATTCATCTTTTCTCTAGCTGCCTTCAAAATCTTGACCATTCCTGACAAGACCCGCTCAAAACTATAAATGGCTGTACCAGTTTTTCCATCTCGGCTCATTATCGCTATGCCACTATTGACTAAATTTTGGAGCAGAGATTGTACATCAGAAAAATCTAATCCGGTAGCATTGACCGCATCAGTTGCTGAAAGCTGACCAGATTTCTCTCTCGCTGCCTTGAGCAACTTGACGATGGCGATCGCTATTACTATTGCCTTCATCAGAGCAGATTGTAGAGGTTTGAGAGATTGAATGTCCTGCGCTTGGTGGAGTCGGTCGCGGTGAGTTTTTGTTTCAACCATTAGCCAATAGACAGGTCGTTGACGAAACCATAACCAAATACCAACGATTAAAGGTATAATCCCGATCCCCAAGAATGGCAGCAGCAATACTCCACAGACGATCCATGTTCGAGGCACTTGACGGTCAGGTTTTTCCTGGTGAATATCAACTCCAATGATGCTAGAAGTCGAATACGAACGGTCGTGAGCCTGGAGTGCGATCGCTGTGATTCGGAATCCATCTCGGTTGTAGTACGCTTGGTCTAACCCCTGGTGATGAGAAGTCATTTGTCTTTTGATTCAAAGTTGTTTGTCACCCAATTAACAATGCACTCAAGCTCCTGGTTATTTCCAAGTCAGGTCAATCAATTTAGCAGTGCTGATGGTTGAGTGCTGAGTTTCCAAGAACTCGGAAGAATTAGAGACAAGGTTTTTACCCGGAGTTCAATCTGGTCTCTGATGAGGCGAAAGGTTTCTATCGGCATACCTTCTGGATCGTCAAGTTGCCAATCTTGAAAAAATTCTTTCACTATCCAATCTTCCGGCAAGTTCACGCCACAACCGCACAGAGAAATTACCCCGTCGTAATCTTGGGGCGAGAAATCGCTCAACAGCTTGGATTTCTGGTTACTAATATCAATGCCAACTTCGGACATCACCTGAACCGCTAACGGATTGACATAACTTAAATTAAGTCCTGCACTAGTGACTGAAACCAAGTCTTTCAATAGCGTCTTAGCAAACCCTTCTGCCATCTGGGAGCGGCAGGAGTTTTTCCGGCAAACAAACATCATACTTTTCATCGTTTCATCTCACTAAGTAGTTTCAGGCACCAAGCTTTCAGAACGGCATAGGTTTTCTGCATCACCAGAGCGTTCCTCGTTATCTGAGCCGCCTATTACTCGAAAGTAGTAGAGCTGAATTTATGCAGAAAGCCGTAACTGTTACTTTGAATGTATTTAACTCAATCATATCAATAAAATTTGATATGTCAATAGTCACTACATACTCGTGTCGGCAACATGACAGCTAATCGGCGGTACTCTGCCAAGTACTGCTCTAGGATGACGAATTGAGGTAGATGAAGGCTATAGTAAATCCATCGCCCTTGCTGACGGGAACAGAGCAAGCCAGCTTCCTTGAGAATTTTGAGGTGAAAAGAGAGTTTTGACTGCGCCACCCCAAGGTCTTCGCAAAGTTCGCACACACAGAGTTCCCTCTCTCTGAGTCGTTCTATTACCTGGACTCGCAGGGGATCTGACAGAGCGTGAAAGCTAGAAATAATTGAGGTTGGTGTAATTGTAGATTGTGATTGCATCAAACTTTCTTGAATCGTGTATCTATGCTTAATTTGATTCTAAGAGAAGTTTTGCGCTGTTGATTTAAAAAATAGTATTTGTGTCTAGAAAAATATGCCAACTGAGAGCGGCATTAATGAAAGCATCCTGGAGAGCCTTAGCTTTAAAAATAATAGCTATCAGTAATAAGAGCTAGATTAGTCTGCCAGCATTACGACTAACCTGTTTTTTCGCACTAAATCTTAGTCCCGCATATTTCACCGTGCCAGTATATATCTTAGCCCAATGACTAATAAAAAGATGCCATAAAGCTTCTTCATAGTTTCACTAGTGATGAAGGGCTGGTTGGCAAACAACGCTCCAAAGAGATTACCAATAAGCAGTCCAATCGCAATAATTGCGGCATCCTTGATATTGAGATTACCTTTTTGATAGTAGACGATCGCTCCCAACAAACCGATTGGCAAAATCTGAGCGGCGAGAGAAGTGCCAGTGGCAAACTTTTGATCCATACCCAATAACAGCACCATAGCAGGTACCATAATTGCGCCGCCGCCGATGCCAAACATGCCGCCAGCTACGCCTGCAACTAAACCAATGATCAAAAGCTGAATTACTACGTTAGACATAAAATAAGTGCCTCAGAGCGTCAGTACTCAGTTACTACTGCTTTGGACATTATAGCTACTGGCTTTTTGATTTCTGCTTTTAGCATTCTAATGTCTTTGAACTTCGGAATTGCTCCTAGTCCTCGCCCCAGCCTTACCACCCAAACTGCGAAAATAAAGTCCACCGACAGTAACTAGAAATCCTATGTAAGCTACTGCTTGAACTAAATAGAGTTTTTCTCTGTAACCAAATAGGGCTTTGAGAATCACGCCAGGAAACTTGTCATCAGGCAGGAAATTCGATTCCCAAACTTTTGGTCCTAATATACAAGAAGGGTCTTTAGTAAACCGTTCGTAATAGAAACACAGAGATTCTGATGCACGCTCTACCTGAGCTAAACTTGCCGCCGCGCTATCAAAGTTTTGCAGTGCGGTAACGACTAACCCAGCCACGATTAGCAGCAAGAGAATGCCCATGACTTGGAAAAACTGCCGGATGTTAATCTTGACACCCCATTTAAATAGTAAGAAGCTGATCGCAACCGCACCAACTAAACCGCCAACCGCACCCAAGGCTGGAAACAGCCCTTGTTGAAAATTGGCAGCGATGAACAGCACCGTTTCAAATCCTTCTCTCAGAACAGCAATCAGAATTAAAGTGAAGACACCCCAACCACCATGAGTACTATGTTTTAGGGCAGTTGTGACGGAGTTCTCAACTTCAGCTTTTAAAAACCTTGCCTGTTGAGTCATCCAGATCAGCATCCAGCTCAGCATGGCGATCGCTAGGACACTAAATACTCCCTCCAGCAACGGCTCAATTACAGTGGCATATTTTGGGTTAGCGGCGGTTAGTGCGTTAATTCCCCAATTAAATAGGATGCCTACCATAGCACTAGCCGCAATTCCTACCCCGACACCAGCATAAACCCATTGATTTAACTGCCGCCGTTGAGCTTTTTTCAGGCAAGCTAGTACAATGCCCACTACTAGGGCAGCTTCTACTCCTTCTCGGAGTGTAATTACAAAAGTTGGTAGAGCGGCGCTGATGTCCATGAGTGTTTTGTCAGTCGATTTACTAAGCTTGAATGTTGGAAGTTTTAATCGCCTGTTGCGAGTTCTGCTCAATTGCCTTAATTAGTAAAGTCACTTGAGCTGGGGTGTTGACTGGCGCAGGTGGTGCAGTTGCCGTCGGCCAAGTTTTCTTCAGTTCAGCCATCTTGGCAACAATTGCTTTATGGGCTTCGGGATGCGATGAACGCATTGTGCTATCGATTCCCTGATACAGATTGTTGGCATAAGTCACAAATCCCAAAGAGTCTTGGTACTCAATTACTGCTGCCACTTTACCATTGGCGATCGCAGACATATATTCAGAGTTTGCCGCATCTAGCAACCCATTGATGACTTGCAGCACAAATTGGGGCGATTGACGTTCAGTTGTAGATATTGCCTGGATCGCTGTATCAACACCTTGCATTGCCGTTTTAAAATTCGTTGTCACTTGAGGACTTTTAGGCTGCGATTTCACTAAATCTTGTAGCCCAATCAAATCATTTTTGAATTGTTTGACGTGGCGCTCATTCAACTGATCTTCCACATTCACATAAATTTCTTCAACTGGATGCCCAATGTGGGGTTCTGCCTGTTTTGGCTGTTGCAGAGCTAGGAGTTGTTGAGCAACGATGAGATGCCCTTTCATCAAGCCTAGCTTAGTCATGTAGTCAACATCTTTAGCTACACCACTAAGAGCTACATCTTGAACAGTGACTAAGTTTTTAATTTGGTTGAATTGCTCCTGGGTAATTACCTTTTTAGACACCAATTCATCTGTGTTGCCGTAAGGACGATTAGCTTGGATCTGATTTGACAATGATAGAACGCCTAGTTTAGCTTCTAGCCGATCTAAATCTGACAGAATTGCAGTATTGATATTGATCTTCGCCTCGCCATTAGTTTGATCTACGTTAGCGGCGACGGGGCTGGAACTGACACTGGGCGACTGACTTAAATTGCTACTTTGATTCGGTGTCTGACTACAGCCAATGACGATAGTTAGCAGGGCAGCAGCAACGGTAAGAAAGAGGAATCGAAAAAAGGACATAATTTTGGGGATTGGGCTAGGGTGGTTTATTCGCTATCAATTAAAAGTTGTGGTAGCTTCTAATCGCAGTATTAATAGGAATTATTTATTGCTATAAGTTAGCAACTAGGCTTGTGGGATAACCTCAAAGTGCCCCATGCAACCGGCTTCAGCGAGTGCGTCTTGGTGAGGATGAAACATATATTTACCGGGATGGCGGTAAGAAAATTCGAGGATGTGACGTTCAGCCGTCCCCATTGTGATGACATCAGTTTCCTGACTGGGAGTTAGAGTCATTCCTGTGGGGTAGACTCGAAAGAAATTGGCATGGAGATGAAATGTTGCTACTGGATCTAACTCAATCATGTTGAGGATATATAACCGAATCAACTGATTCTGGTAGATCGGGATAGGATGCATCATGTAGTAGTCTGGTTGCCCATTGAAGGCATAGAATTCATTCCGCTTGTCTTCATTCACGTCATATCCAGCCATTACCAACACCATTTCGTCGGCTGGAGGACGCGCTTGGGGTGGATCGATAATGAACATGCCATATAGCCCTTTGCCAATGTGACGAGCGATCGGTGCTGTGTGGCAATGGTATGGGTGTACACCAAACGGCTCGGCATCGAATTCATAAATAGTTGCTGCCCCATCACTGACTGGACGAACACCATCTACTGCGGCTGGATGGATGCCGTGAAAGTGCATAGAATGCGCATGTCCGCCTTTGTTAAGAAACAGAATGCGGATGCGATCGCCTTGTGTTGCTCGTAGCGTTGGTCCTGGGATGCGACCATTAAAGTTCCATGTATCGAAACTAACAGCACTATTGAGCTGAATGGTGGAAGTTCCCGCTACGATCCGAAATTCCCGAATTGTGCGCCCATTCTCTCGCTTTACCGTGCCATAGTCAAAATCTCGCAACACCTGCATCGGGTTAACACTGGAGCCAGCGACAACTGCATCTTTGGGAAGCGGTGGCACTCTAACTAGTGATTGATGTTGAGGTTTGAGGGTTTGCAGAGCGATCGCAGCGCTGGTGATACCTGCTCCTGCTAATCCCAGTTTGAGAAATTGGCGGCGATTCCAGGGTTTGACTTTTCCTAGCAATAAGCAATTTGGCATTAATCTAACAACTTTTCATAGCTATTGATAATTACTCTCAAGTACTTTCGCCATTTAGTATAAAACTCGTTTAGTTTATTGTCAAATATTCTCAATAAAGCCTGCATCTTGCTACAGAGGTGGCTAGATGCAGCATCAACACTGCTTGCGATCGCAAGGCTTACTTGAGGCTAGAGGGCTGTCGTCCACCCAGTCGTTGTTGAGTAGTTGGTGGTAGCACGTTGACGGAAAGCGTTGTGTAAGAGCCAAGATTTTGACTGATTGCCAACAACCGCACGACATCTCCTAAGCCTTCAAGTTGTCGCGCGTTGCGTAGTCCTCCAGTATTAATTGGGACAAAGCCGATCGCTTGGGCTAGAGACATGACAGTTGTTCGAGCCACTTCATCATCGCTGGCGACGAACACTGAAACTTTGTAGTTTTGCAGTGGTTGGGGAGCCAGTTCAAACACTTCTAGCGGAATCGTATTGAAGGCTTTCACCACACGGGCATTGGGTACTTCCTCCGCCAACTTTTCAGCAAGCGATTTTGTGATGGGTAGAAAGGCAAATTCTGCCGGAATTTCAGAGTTGTTGCAGTCGATGAGAATTTTTCTATCCAAGAGTGCGATCGTAGTTAAAACCTCTGCCGGATTCACTCCTCGTACTGTGTAGAGCAGCACTTCACCAAATGCCGCCGCTTCATCATTGGTTCCACCTTGAGTATTATGTCCGGCAATATCTGCTAAAGCTTTCCCTTTCTCGGCAGTACGAGCGCCGAAAAACACCTCATATCCTTGTTCTGCCCACAGAATACCAAGGGCACGACCCATATTACCACTGCCAATAATTCCGATTTTCATGACTTGGAACCCTTTTGGATAAAACAGACAGGTCTGTATTGCTGTCGAATTGAAACATAACAGACAGATCTGTATTATGTCAATAGAAGCGAGGATAGGAGGCATCAATGCCTAGAGTGAGATTCAACGGAACGAAGGATGCCCCATTGCGTGAGCAGATTCTGAAAGTTGCGGATGAACTCTTCTACCGAGATGGAATTCATGTCACTGGAGTTGACACCATCATTGCCCAATCCGGTGTGGCGAAAACAACGCTCTACCGTTACTTTCGGTCTAAAGATGATTTAGTAGTGGCATATTTGGAGGATCGCAACCGTCGCTATTGGACGTGCATTGAAGCTGTGGTGGATCAAGCCCCACCAGATCCGAAAGCACAACTACTGGCAATCTTTGCGTGGTTGGAAGACTTGATAGCGCAACCAGATTGTTATGGTTGTCCCTTTTTAATTACCGTTACAGAGTTTCCAGCACTTAATTACCCTGGACATCAGGTAGCTGTAGCTCACAAAAATCAGATGCGCGATCGCTTGATGGATTTGTCTAACAAGGCGGGAGCTACCAACCCTCAACAATTGGGCGCACACCTTTTAATGCTGCTTGATGGAGCCTTTGTAGAACGACGGTTGTATGGACTGAGTGGAGCGACGGGTTTAAAGGCAGCCGCAACCGCTCTAGTTGATAGTCAATTGAAGTGACTTTAGTTGAATTCCTCGAAAAGAGACGGAAAGTTACGACGACCACTCACAACCCGCAGAATCTCAACACCATCATCTAGTATTCTGTAGAAAATGATATAGTTTTCCAATGACAATCCTCGTAAATCGGGGCGAATTGCAGCGTAGCTTTTGCCGCTATTTGGGAAGACAACAAGTTGTTGACACTTACGATTGAATTCTCTAAAAAACCGCTCTCCTGCTTTCAGGCTATTCTCCGCAAAATAGTCAGCAATTTCGTTAAGATCTTGGCTAGCAAGAATATTGATAACGTAGCGACTCATTCTTGTGCCTGATGTGCTTGCTTGAACCGCTCCAAAACTTGGTTGACAAAAGCTTCCCCGTCAATCGGTGGTGTATGACTTGATACCTGAATCGCTGCATCAATTTTTTCTCGCACGTCCTCAACCCATTCGGCATCGGCGCGATCGTATTCATCCAACAACCGCAAGGCGACTTCCAGAATTTCTTGTGCGGAGCGGTACTTCCCCGCTTGGAGTTTGCTTTGAATAAAATGTTCTTGATCGGGTGTGAGACTAATATTCATGAAAAACCTCTTTTCAAGCTATTAACGCTTAAGATTAGAAAATAGCTATTACTGTAAATTTTATCCGTAGTTCTCTTCTCCTGGTAATAGTGTCTGTTCTAGATGTAGCAAACGTGGATAAAGTGACGCAGCAGTTCTTTTAAGATTTGCAGCTTGTTGAGGTTTGAGATTCATATCAACATGAGCAATGTCTTACGTAGCCAGAGATAAGATGCATCTGCTTTCAAGCCTTTATCATTGAGAAACGTGATGAGAGTCCGCATCATAAGCTTTCGCTAAGAGCTATGTCTACTTCTCAGTAAGCCTATTCATATCAGTTACGCAAGCTTGACGCTGACTTACCGTATTTGCTGATGTCTCCACAATAAACTTTACCGTCCACGTACCATCACTAAAAACACCTTCTATCTCCTCCCCCTTTAATCTAAAAAGTATAGGAGAAGGCAAATCTGAATTCCAGTAGTAGGTACGACAAGCACGAACATAAGCAAAATCAGTAACGACTTGCTGTAGAAAATTAAGAATTGGTGCCCTAGCATTTCCCCAACTGTGGTTGGTTAGATGAGGATCTTCCTTCTGGTTGTTTGGTATTGAAGCAGGTAGTACAGTGTCACGAACCGACTTAAATCGACCTTTAAAAGTTTCGTGGAAAATCTGACCAGTGGGTGAAATTTCGAGATATACCTTTCCATTCATCTCTACTCGCTCAACTAAAGCTTCCATCCTTTCATCCCATTTACCCTCTATATCTTGCCATGCCACCATTTCTTCTACATCTTGCCACGCCACTATTGTTTTGATCTTCTCCCACCGTTCTAGGGCAGTAAGCAATTCACTTTTTTCGAGCCATAGGTTGAAGTCAAGACTAATGGGCATAGGTGGAAAGGCAATAATTTCACTGAATTGCTCATGCTTGTAGTAAACAGGAACTCCCAGTGCTTGACCCATTAATACTCCAATCGCGATTTGGGCTTTATATCCACCTGTAGCGTTAATTGCACAGAATTGTGGTCCTTGATCTCGAATAATCTTACTGATATCTTTGGTAAGATTTCGGAGTCCCCTTGTCCGAAAGAGTTTTGGATCTGCATCCTGAAGGTCTACAGTCTCCTTTCGCTTAACTTGGTGCCCCTTTGCTTCATAGTAATGCTGAAGAATAGTGGCAATTTGTAGTCCCTCATCTGTAGCAGAGTGACAAAAGAAAAGGGAGCATTTCTCTACACAGTATTTACGCTGAATTAGATCGGTAATGGAATTAATTTCAGCACCGCATAGCCTGATAGTTCCTGGAAGTTTACTTAAGACTTCTGCGACAGCTTTCCAGTTCTGCTTATCTGTAGTTAATCTCAGATTATTATCTAGAATTGTTTTGAGGCTCTCAACTAACTCGTATGATACATACTGTCGATCAATTGTCGGTTGTTTAGAGAGCCAACCATCGTATTTATCAGCAGTTGGTAGAGCAAAAAGGTTCGGTTTAAAAAGACTTATGCCTACTGTACAAATTAGGGTATGAGGGATAGTCTGACTCATATGATGATCCTTCTACTAATTTTTTCAACTTTACGGCAATAGGGGTAATCCACGATCGCTCTCAAGATCGGGCAGCGAGACTTTAGGACCACCCGGATTACCTGTGCGCTCATTTTCTCCAAACCACTCGAAAGCCTTGCCTTCTGGATGGGGCGGTACAGGATTCTGACCTGGATGTTGACGTTTTCTAGGATAATGAATGGGTTTATTGTCATTGAAGCCTTGAGCGCAACAACAGAATGCTTTGATAAAACGGACATCTTCAAAAGGTTGACCGTTGCCGTAAACCTGAACTACTGTGTCTTTAAATGTTTGGATAGACGTTACTGCCTCCCTTGATGCGGAATCGTCTATGGTTGCTAAGCTGGAATAGAACTTACACCAACCCTCCCCTTTACGTAGGTCAGTTTCCTCCCAATTAATTGTCAGACTTATACTTCCAAAACCTAAAGGCTTTCCTCCACCCAAACGGTGGAAATGACCTTCAGGAAGTGATAATAGCCAAAGAAGTGCGCCTAGCTCAACATCTGAAAGATTAGTGACATCAATATTGAAGCCGAAATTACTTTCAGGTTTCACCCAAGCTTGAATAGAGCGATTTTGATCGTCCCGTTGCTCTTGTTCGCGCAATTTTGGTCTACGATATTCTTGAAAATATCCGTTTGAGTTTAGTTGAGTCCTGTCTTCTGTTGGAGTTTCCCAATATTCTTGAGGTAATTTTGCGTGGTGGGGATAAACTTTCCGCCCTCTTAATCCATATTCACTAAGGTAAGTATTTCGCTTTGGTATACCGTTGTCTAGTGGTGTTCCTCGATCATCCTTAGCAATGTAAAATCTAGCCTGTTGTGGTTTGGGTTGACCAAGAATAGCAAGAGGAACACCATCACCTGTAAACTTTTCTACAGGCTCACTTGAATTACACTCAACTGGACGGATCTTAAGATTTCCCTTGTAAGCACCTTTTCCTTCTTGATTGACCCAGCCAAAAACTCGGTCTGCTGGTGACAGACTTTTAATGTCTGTTGCTGGTTGCAGAAAACTATCTAATAGTTCTTTAGGAGAAACATTGTATAAACGGCGAGAAATGGAAACCGGAAATAAAGCAGTGACATTATTTTTTGTAATTTCTGCATAGCATAAAGTTCCTTCTTTGAGTTCAACTTCATCAACTTCATACACATGACGAGACCATCCAGTTTTTCCAGGTTCGCTACCAAGATAATCCTGTGGACTTTGATGATTTTTATACCGTTTTTCTAAATCCTTTTTATGAGCTTCCTGATAGTTTGAAATAAGTTCTTTCCAGAGAGATTTTATCTCGTCCGTGATAGCTATAGTTTGGTTGTCAGCGCTCTCAATGAAAACTCGCTCGTATTTCTTGCCACTGATATTAGCACCTGTAACGCTGACCCATCCTTTTAGCCAATCACCATTTCCAGGATAATCTGGAGTCCATCTTCTAATCCGAGTTACTACTCCTTGGTTAAGTCTGACCCAAACTGCATCACCATGTTGAGGTAGTTGATCATCGGGTTCATACTTTTTTGCTTCTTCACTCTCACCTTTATCGCGCAGATTAGTAGTTTTTTGGTAGCGCGGTAGTTTACCCGCATGTCCTAGCAGATTGGGTTCTTCCATAATTCTTAAAACCAGGTCGTTCCCTCTACGCTCAACTCTAGCGGGAATAGGACCAATTTTGGCAGGCATCCGATAGGTAAGGCGATCGCTATGCTTCTCAAAGACAGAAAGACGAGAATTGGTTACGGCTTCATAAGCAGCCCGCAGCATTCCCTTAATCGAAGTTGGAGGTAGGTAAGGTTTACCATCTGCACCGAGACGAAGAGGATAACTTTTATGACCGTTAGTGTCTCTAAAATTTGCGGCATCAGGGATGAGCAGAGGAGTCTTAGTCATTAAGGTAACTGCAATCCGTCCGCTCCAAAGATCGCGGTGATAAGAACTATGACTTGCAGGACAGCGATCGCCAAGTTCACTTTTTTGAACGCCCTCTGTATTTCGAGGAAGTGCAGGAACAAAATTGTATGGGTTATGAAAATCACCTGTCTTCATTACCTAACCTCCAACTCTATAAGTCGTTCTTCTACCACTGCCACATTGCCATGTTCATCAACTTCGCTTAAATATTCACAAGCCTTCAAATATACTCGTCTATTAGAAGTCAAGCCAAGTATAGGTACGTCAATTGAGCCAATACGAGACGATGCTAATTTTCCCCAACTGAGGTTTGATGAAGATGAATTCGTAAATCCTTTTCCCCATAAAAGATATTCTTGGGAGATTGTATCTATAGCCTTTAAATTAGGAATAGAATCTGTGGAAAATCCAGAAATATCTTGTTCCGAAAGCAAGACGGCTTTCCCCTCACCATCCAACTTATTCAACCAACGCAGTTCACTTGTTTTATTAAATGCTCGTGCCTCAAACACTATGCTGAGATCTATAGGTGCCCCTTGAGAATCTGTCAATGTGCCATCTGGCTGCACTTTAGCAAATCGACAACAGACAGGAGAATAGAGAAGTGCTACACCCTTGGCACCATTGGATAATGCATCAGCACGTTTCTTCATAGCTTCTAACAAAGTAATACTGCTGCTAGTGCGTCCGTATAGAGTGGGCATTATGCATCTCCTATCATGGATGCATCGATCCATTGCGTCCAAGCATGATTTAGGTTGTCTAAAAGCCCACTTGACGGAACAGCAAGTTTTCCCTCGCTTAGGGTAACTTCTGCTAATGCTGCTAGAGAGTTATCCAGTCCCTGACAGTTAATCTCAATATTATTCACTTTGATTGCTCCCATACCTCGATTTGTTCCATAACCTAAAGAAATACGACCATCAATTAAGTCTCGCAGGACTAGCAAAAGCAAACAAATTCCTGGTAGTTGGTTTTCTTTAAAACGGTTCAGCTTCAACGTGAGGCGTATTGGCTGCCACTTCACACCCATTGGTTCTAGAGTGCTGTATAAAAAGCTATCGGCTGCACCTCCTGTCCAGCGATCGACTGCCACATGAAAAGCCTGCTGAGTGTTTTGAAGTTTGGCTTGATTGAGTGCTTGCCTCAGTTCGCTCTCATCAGTAGCAGCCTCTATGTTTCCCCAAGCATCAGGAGTTATTGGTAGGTTTGCATAACAATCATCAACAAAAAGTGAGCCAATACCAAATTGATTTTCTTTAGAACTAGAAGGTGTTCCAAATAAATTCTTAATCAAAGGAAGATCCAGTTGCTGGCTTGCCTCTTCTGACGCTTCCCAAGAACAGATAGTGCGAACAATACGTTCTGCCTGAGTTCGCAAGGCACCTTTAATCGAGCTACCAGGCAAGACAAAGGTAAGACTATTATCAACTGCACTAACTAGGGGAAGAGTATCTACACCAATACCATCCCCTTCGGCTTTTACCATTATTGGACCCTGCGGTTCCCACTTGATTTCAATGCTAAGTCTAGGTTTAACAAGAACTGTGGCTCTATTACCATTTAGTAGCTCACCTAAAACGTTATTATGCTCACCTCGGAGTGTTTTCAATATACCCTTAGATGTGAGGAAGTCATATTTCAAGGCTGTTACAGTTACTAACTTAACCCGTCCCAGTCCTCTTGTCTTAGCAGCACCAAGACGAATCTCACCATTTTTGAGGGCATGAAGCAAGTCAGCAAATGCGGCTTGGAATTCTGCCCAATTTTTATCGAGTTCAGAGCCTACCTCAAGAGTCATATTTAATTTGATCTTGGCACCTCTGGGCAAGATAGCACGGTCATATTTCAGTTGCTCCGCGCTGGTACCCCAGTTGCGATTAATACCTATCCCATCTCTAATTTCAGCAATTACATCACCCTCAATTAGAGCATCTTCCATAACAACAAAACTTGCATAACCATTTCTACTTTTTTGCTCTTGAAAACCCCACATAGCATTAACAACATCCTCGTATCCATCGCTATGCCCTTTCATCCAGCCACGCAATGCTCCGGCAATACTAGTTCCAGGGATGTAGTATTGACCTTGACCATTTACAGCTAAAGCTAGATCGACTTCTGAATTACCGCCTATACCGCCAACGTGGAGAGGGGTTTCAGCTACTAAAATGCCACCGACTTCAATCCGAGAGGCAATGCTACGCGCCATTAGATTCTCCTATCTGAGTTGTATCTGACTGGCTTTCTAGATCGCGTTTGTGGGCGCGAATACAAGCATCAACTAAGGTTTGCACGGCTTCTGTCCATAATTGTTCAGACTCTTTCTCAGATTCACCTTTTAACTCTTGTTCTCCAGTTGTTGTCAGAGTGATGTTTTCAAAGTTGATATTCAGCGTGAGCCAGATTTGCTCTTTACTGGAGACAAGGGTGCGAATTTTTTGCAAGCTTTGAGGGAGCCATTTATCTTTACGATTTGGTGTCTGCTCTAAATGGTTTAACCAGCCAGTCACCGCTCCTGGATGTTCTAGATCTACTTCGGGTTGCTGAAGCCGTCTCAGAACTGAGCGTAAAGCCCCTAGTTGACTCATCGTGGGTTTCATCAGCTCTATACCCAAAGCATCTTTACGAGTGATAGAACTAGCTGCAATCCCTAAGACTGCTCGACGAATCGCTTCTCTCCATGCAGCCTTTTCTACAATTCGGGCATATGAAAAGGCGCGATCGCTCTCTGAAATTAACTGTCTTGCTGAATTTTGAGGTTGCTCGTTTTCCTGTATGCTATTTGCCTCAAGTTTTGAGGTTTCTGCGCTCAAAATTGGATCGTTGAAACAAATTTGACCAAAGCCTTCTGCCCTACGCTCACCGATACCACTTGCTTGAACTTGAGCTATTCTTGATGAATCAGGCAGTTTGTCAACTGTAAACATAATACAGGTTCCGGCGGTAAGCCCAACTAGTGAAGGTCGAGGTAGTCCCCAGCGCACTTGCCAGGAGTCAATTCTATGCTGACGAGCAATGAGTGACAGTTTTCCTTCCTCAGCTTTTCCTTGTTTAACTGTCACGCCAAGAACCTGCCCTAGTTCTTTAGCTAAAGCCTCAATAGAAGCAGTCGGTCGTAGTCTTTCATCTCTAAGTAAAACATCAGAGAGAAGCCATACAGTAAGT
>JAABUQ010005066.1_pt1 | contig 21560 bp, 18 predicted proteins | sample 5560001 | NCBI WGS metagenome assembly JAABUQ01 (sample SAMN10711888, study PRJNA513371) | rock metagenome | isolation source: Antarctica rocks | place: Antarctica: Victoria Land, Finger Mt nord | collected 2015-12-18
AGTAGTTCTTCTTAGTGCACCACTTCTCACTCTGCTTTACCCAAAGGCGCCGCTGGAAACCGTATGGCTGGTGCGAGTGCTGGCATTTAACTTGTATATGACTTCGTGGCGAGCTATGAGCGCCCTGAAGCTTGAGCGTCAATTACAGTACAATCTTTTGGCATGGATTGAAGTAGTGGAAGGAGTCAGTTATCAGGTTATTGCAGTAGGGTTGGTATTGACAGGGTTCGGCATCTGGAGTCTGGTCTGGGCAGTGCTAGTGCGAAGCCTATTAGGGGCAGTTTTGGTCTATTGGGCTGCACCATGGCGGGTGCGTCTGAGATTTGATGCGAACATCACCAAAGAGGTATTACGATTTGGCATACCCTTCCAAATGCAGAACCTCGCAATACAGGCGGCTGAATGGATTACACCGGTGTTTGTTGGAGCGTTTATTGGTCCTCGGGCTGTAGGGCTGCTGACATGGGCAGATCTTAACGGTAATAGGCCAATAGTCTTCCTGTATAACGTTATGCGCGTCGCCTTTCCGCACTTTTCCCGTATTCAAGACGACCGCGCTAAAGTAGAGCGTGCTCTCATCAAGTATCTGACCTGTCTGTTACTTCCAGCCGGACTTTGGTCAGCCATATTACTTATTAACGGTCCAACATTAGTGGAGTGGATTTTCTCCAGCAAGTGGCTGCCTGCTGTGCCAGCACTAATGATATACAGCATAGCACTTAGCTTCGACATTATTGGTTGGACTGTTGGAGTAGCCTTAAACGGAATTGGCCTTGTAGGGTTTGCGACACGGTGCTATTTAGCTCGAAGTCTCGCCAATATTGTCTTAAGTATTGGCCTAGTATACTGTTTTGGCTTCAGTGGTGTCGCTGTAGCCCAGCTAATCGTAGTTGCTTTGAATATTCCCCTTCTTTTTCGGGGCTTGGGCCAGACAGCGATGCGACGTGTATTACTACCTGTGACATGGGTACTACTACCGATACTGATGAGTATGATGGTTGGCTCGCTTGTCAATTTCACTTCACTCTCTACTGAGTTACATATTCTTGTTACAACAATTAGTATGTTTCTAGTTTATGTTGCAGTGACATGGCTAACTTGTCCGCGTTGGCTGAAGGACACAGTTATCCAGACACTCCGAAAGTACATGCCGGCCAAGCTAGCGAGTACTTTGAGGGTAGCGAAGTGGCATGGTTCAGAAATATGATGACAATTCAGGCGTGGATGAAGCGGCACCCACACAGGAAACGACGCGCTCAGTTTCGATGTACGTCGCGCGAACTGTCACCATAGTCCCAGGCGCGAAATGAGCCATGCTGGCGGCTGCCCGGTTTAGATTAGCTATCGCTACAGGGTGAGTGCTATACGGTTCGTTAACAAGGACGTGTATTTATGCCGCTAGGACATCTGAAACACTTAGTGCTAATCACAGACAAGCTGCCACCGGCTAGGGATAATATTGGTGCGTATACTCTCAATCTTGCGCGGAGTCTTGACGCAGCTAAGCAACATGTCGAGATTTGGAGCTTAGGATCTACATGTAGCTCCACGACAGATATCTCCTGTAATTCGCTTGCCAACTTACCGCTCAATCTGACCAAATTATACAACATCGTAAGAAATGTTCGAAAACAAAGGCACTATATCGTCTTGTGGCAATATAACCCTTATATGTATGGATGGAAGGGCTTGCCTTCTTCATTGTGTTTGCTACCTTTGTTTCTTAAGCTCAAATCAACTTGCTTGGTCGGCATTGTCTTTCACGAGATATGTTATGATTTTAAGCGCAATCCGCGTAGTTGGGCGTGGGCAGTTAGCCATCGTGCTGCCCTCTGGCTCGTGCTTATCGGCACCGACGTGGCCATCGTGACCACGGAATCTCGCAAGGTATTTCTCGCGTCTTTCGCACGTCGTTTCGCTCCCTGGATGGCAGAGCGACTTCGCTGCGCTACTGTACCGGTCGGGTCAAACATCTCGGTTGAGGTGCATAGCACCCAAAGTCAAACGCGCCGTGTCTTCAAGATTGGTACGTTCCGGGCTGGCCTCTCAGTTCATGACGTCGACCTGTTGAAGTGGGTATGCAACCAACTTGAGCATACGCGGGCGGGCGTCCAACTCGTGTTCGTTGGTGGAGACACTCAGAAGGGATTGCCGCAAGGACACAACGGGGGTGAGCCGGGTATCGTCGAAACAGGGTATCTGGCGGCGGAAGAGGTTTCCTCTGTCTTGAGCAGCCTCGACGTTTTTGTCGGACTCTACGATGATGGAGCATGCGGGCGCCGCACCTCACTTGCAGCAGCATGTGCGCACGGGCTGCCCATTGTTTCGACAAACGGTCACAACACTGATCGTTCCCTTTTTCGCGATGGCGACAATTGCATCCTCATCCGCTACGGCGATGCCGCAGGCTTACGTGTGGCCCTGCAGCGGCTCGTCGATGATGTAGAGCTTCGCGGACAACTAGCTTACCGTGCCCGCGAGACATATCGGACGCAGATGTCATGGGCAGTCGTCGCGGACGGCATCCTAGGAGCACTACATGCATCATAACCATAAGGTCAAGGTTCTATATATCCAACCAAATTGTGTGCGCGGTGGAATAGAAACAGTATTGCTAACGCTCCTTCGATCAGTCGACCGCAGTCACTTCGAGCCTCATGTCGTGTTTCTAGAACCTGGAGACTTGGCACATGAAGTACGGGCTATAGGAGTGCGCGTCTCAGTGTTTCCTACAAGCCATTTGCGTCATGCAGCAGAGACAATATTGACAGTTCTGCGATTAGCACAGTACATGCGAAACTATCACATAGATGTCATTCATTGCAACAGTTCTAAAGCGCAGATATACGGTGGGCTAGCGGCTGCTCTAACTGGCATACCTGATGTCTATTGGCTACATAACATCCCATCTGATAGGCTCGGGGTAGACCCGATGGCAGACCTTGCGTTCTTGATACCTGCATCCATACGCTTGACCAACTCCACTGAAACCAATCACATGACAAACCGGCACCCATTGGTGAGGAGACATCCGACAATCTTATGGTACGGCCTCGACTTCAACCACCTAACGTCCTCCGACCAAGCGGCAGCAAGGCCATATAACGTGTCTAGTCGGAAACACATCCTTCTGATCGGTCGCATACAGCAGTGGAAAGGGCAACATGTCCTGATCCAGGCCGCACACATTCTCAAGAGGCATAGAAACGATGTGTGCTTTGACATCGTAGGCAGTCCAACCTTTGCTGCGGACCAACCCTACTATGACTCCTTACTGGCGATGGCCGAAGAATTGGGCGTCGCCGATGTCATCAACTTTGTGCCTCATACAAACAACGTTGCGGCGTTGTACCACTCATCCGAGATCGTTGTCCACACCAGTACTACTCCCGAGCCGTTCGGCTTGGTCGTCATCGAAGCGATGGCAGCCGGCCGGCCAGTTATTGCGACGAACGTGGGCGGCCCTGTTGACAGTACGGACAATGGCAACACCGGGCTACTCGTGCCGCCGGGCGATCCTCAAGCGCTTGCCGACGCCATCCTTCGCCTGCTGGATGATCCGGCCGAGGCGTCCCGCTTAGCCGAGCGTGGCCGCCAACGTGTGCATGCACTCTATAGCGTCGACCGCATGGTTGCCGATATGCAAGCAGTCTATGAGAAGGTCATACATTGAAACGCGAAACAGTGACTTTGATGGGGGTTGCCGGAGCAGGGGTGATCAGCATATCCTATCTGCTTGCCAGCCCGTTCGTTGGCAGCCTACAATTCGTCGTCGCTGCGCTTGTGCTTGTTGGCTATCTCATAGCCACCCTGATACGCCTAGCAATTGGGCTTCTCGTCATTAGCGCAACAATACCATTTCTCGGCATGCTCAGGCGCATCCTCTTCCAAAACTCACCGGTACAGTTCGATTTTCTACTGCTGATCGTTCCTCTTTATCTGATCATCATGCTGGTCGTCATCGGCATGAGCTATCGAGAGCAGCTTCGTGTGCTGCTGCGTGAAAGTCTTACCACCCGTTTGCTGCTCCTGTTGCTGGTCATATTGACGCTGCAAATTTTCAACCCGGCGCAGGGGGGACTCTCCGTTGGCATAGCGGGGGCGCTATTCTATATCGTTCCGCTCTTGTGGTTCTTTGTCGGTCGTGTTTTCCTTAACGAGCAGACTATCAAATACATCCTGGCGACTTTTCTCGCGACAAACATCCTCGCGGCCTTGTACGGCCTGATGCAAACGTTCGTCGGCTTCCCCGAATACGACGCGTATTGGCTTCAGCAAGCAACCAAGGGGGCATACACGTCGTTGTTCGTCGGTGGGACTGTTCGGGCAATTGGGCCTTTCACGAGTTCCCAAGAGTATGCTGTTTTCCTCTCATGTGGACTTATTTGCTTGTTGGCCCTGGCGCTGTTTCGCGTGCAACCCCTGGCCCTTGCCCCAGCTGCCTTGCTTGGTGTAGCGCTTTTCCTTGAGTCGAGCCGCGGTCCCATCATAACAAGCGCTGCAATCGTCGTCGTACTATTGGCACTGAGGCAGCGATCCAAAACCCTTGCCCTCGGAGTCATAGGGTTGACGCTGTTGGTCGGCGTGGTGTTTTACCAGGGCATCGGTGGGACGCAGTATGCGGCAGACCCAAGCTCCACTGTAGGCATTCAAGAACTCCTCGCGCATCAGGTCAATGGCTTAACCCATCCTTTCGATCTGAAGTATTCTACCGGTCAGCTTCATTATCAGCAGATCCTAAACGCCTTCCTTACATCGTTCCGCTATCCGATCGGCTACGGCCTGGGATCCACGACAATAGCAGCAAGCAAGTTTGGCGCAATCAACCAGGGCGCGGAGTTAGACATTCCTGATATTTTCCTGTCGGGCGGCGTTCTAGCCGGGATTATATATGTCATCATCTTATATCGCACTCTCAAGGCAGGCGCTATCTTGACGTTCCGCTATAAAGTTCTGACGGACATCATGCCCTGGGCAGCCATCGCAATAACACTCGGGCAGACATTGAACGGTGGACTATACTCACTCATGCCGTTCCTTTGGCTGTTCGTCGCCTGGATTGACCGTCGCGCCGTGGATGTCTTGGCGCCGGAGAAATCAATCCCCAGGCGCTGGCGAAGGCTACGTACCCCATTGGCAATGGAGCAGGTCGGCATTCGATGAAGATCGCGCTGATTACCCACGACGTGGTGAGAACGGATGGCCAGGGCAAGATCAGTTACGAGCTTGCTCGTCACGTAGCCGCGCAGGGCCACGAGGTTCATCTCTATACAAATCGGGTCGATCCGAGTCTGTCCAACACCTCCCGCATCACCGTCCATCACGTGCCCGCTCTCAATGCGACTAATTTCGTCAGAGGTATCGCTTTTGCTCTCATGGTCTGGCTACTCCTTCGACGGCGCCAATACGATGTCATCCATAATAGTGGCGACGCTGCCTTTATCCGTAGCGATGTCAACACCTGTTACTTCTGCCACTCGGCTATGCCTGTCGCTCAGTTGGTTAAGTCGCAATCATGGTTAAAGGCGTGGTACAGGAGATTTTATCAAGGGTTCCATGCTGTGATGGAGCGCTCCGCATATCGTCGCAGTAGGGTGGTGATCGCGATCTCGCGTACAGTTGCGGACGATCTCAATAATTGCGCGGGAGTCCCAAAGGATAAAATCGCCATCGTCTACCCCGGCGTGGATAGTGACGAATATTCGCCTGTTGGCGATGAGGCTGCGGAGACGCTAAAGCCTGAAAAGCCCGATAGGAAGGCTTTACGTCTGCTCTTTGTGGGGGACCTCCGATCCGCCAGGAAAGGTTTGGACACCGTTTTGGAGGCGCTGACGACACTCCCCCATCAGGTTACCTTGGGAGCGGCTGGTCGCACCAGCAACTCGACGTATCCTCACATTGTTGCTTCGACTCCCTCGCTGACGCAGCGCGTTCATTTCCTGGGATTCCGTACGGACACGCCTACTGTGTACCGCGAACACGACGTTTTCGTGTTCCCGTCCCATTACGACACCTTCGGCCTCGTCGTTCTTGAAGCTATGGCGTCGGGATTACCCGTTATCGCAAGTGCCGCTACTGGCGCATCGGAGCTGATCGAGCACGGCATCAATGGATACGTCCTGCAGGATCCCCACGATGCAGCCACCTTGTCGAGTTACATCGAGCAACTCGTCGACGATGAGCCCTTACGCAGGGACATGGGCAGACAAGCGCGACGAACCGCTGTACATCACTCCTGGCAGCATACAGCGCGCCAAGTAGAAAGCCTGTACGAGAGTGTTCGTCGTAGTCATGCTGGACGTGGATCTGCATTTTCTTCCACTTCTTCCACAGCAAGCGTAGAGGCTGGTCAATCAGCCATGCATTCCATATGTGTTGACCTAGATAGTGTGGTTGTTGGGTAGTGCTTCATCACACAAGTGCGGGAGCACAACCTTGAACTCTATCCTTGTATTGGTCAATGGCTCACGCTCGTCGGCGGCGGGCGTGCGCGCTCAAAGCCTGTTCAGTAGACTGCCCCCCCGCTACGACGTTCGCTTCAGTTACCGCTCCGACCGACACAAAGCTCAAAGCATCTTGCGCATGATGTTCGCGGTCTTCAAGGCGCGACCACGACTCGTGTATGTCGTCGACTGTAAGTTCTCAGGTGCCCTCGCCGCGATTCTTGGCAAGACCTTCTGCGGGATTCCATATGTTATGGACACCGGCGATGCTTGCTACGAACTCGCCAAAGCGACCCGTGGTCCGGTGGGACAACTGTTGGTTCATCTACTCGAAGCGCTATCTTATCGTGTGTCGGCAGCCCTCGTCGTGCGTGGCCGGTTCCACAAAACGCTATTGTCCCAGCGTCTCACTCAACCCATCAAACACATCCCGGATGGCGTCGACACGGCGGCGTTCGCAACAACTCGACGTGCGTTGGACTCGAACTCCGCGGATGCTAGACCGTTTGTGATTGGTCTTCTCGGATCGGTCAACTGGAGCGTCCACGCCAACTATTGCTACGGTATCGAGTTGATAGACGCCCTTGCCCTTGTCGACGACGAGAATGTGACGGGCATGGTCATCGGCGACGGAACAGGCCTGGGCAGGCTCAAACAGCGTGCTCAGGGGAAAGGCGTGGCGCATCGCATTGCTTTTGTGGGGCAGGCGCCGTATGAAGATCTGCCTGGTTATCTACAGGCGATGGACGTGTGTTTGCTGCCGCAGTCGGACGATGCTATCGGGTGGGTACGCACGACCGGGAAGCTGCCCTTATACCTGGCGTGCAATCGCTACATTCTGGCGTCAGACGTGGGTGAGGCCAGTTGGGTACTGCGCGAACTAGATGCTACTATGTTACATCACCCTTACTCATTGGGCTCTCAGGAGTATGCGCGGGAGATTGCATCGCGTATCCGCTCGTTAGTACTAACTCCCTCTGCGTTGCAGCTAGCGCGTCGCGGTCACATGCTTGCACAGCAGCACTTTGACTACACGCTGCTCTCGCAAAGACTATGCGACTTCCTCGACGAGGTTATAAGCGGAACAACCGATGCTTGATCAAATGACGACAAGAGCGCGCATGCGTCCCACGCCTAAACATCTGTCTGTCCTTATGCTGACCGATGCCCTGCATGAAGATGCTCCAGGCGGGAGTCGGCGTGTTGCCAAAGAATTGGCCGAAGGCCTCGTAGCGCAGGGGCATCGTGTGTCGATCTTGGTCCCCCGCTGGCGCGGCGACGAGCCGACATGCGACGATGCCCACGGTGTCTGTATCCGGCGCTATGGTGATGGAAGGAAAGGCTTTCGCGCTTTGCCCCAACTTCTCGCACAAGGGTGGGGTGCCCTCAACGAGTTGAGACAGGAGGGTAACGCCCCGTTCGATGTCCTCCACGTGCATTTCGCCTACTCGCATTTGCCGGCCTTGCTGCCTGCTACGGCGCCACTTGCTCGCGCGACGATCCGCAGCTTTTACGGTCCCTGGGCCGCCGAAGGTCTAGCCGAGGTTGGCCCACGCCGGCCCGGCGATGTCGAAGCGGCGTTCCGCACAAGGGTCCTCTTCCAGGGTAGGGATTCCATTGAACGACAGTCACTTGCGCACTCCGATCATGTCATTGCGCTCAGCGACTATTCAATCGGCCAGCTGACCCGCTCGTATGATATCCCTCGACCAGCAATCACGCTTGTGCCGGGCGGCGTAGATCACCGGTACTTCGTGCCGACTACGATGTCCAAGGCGGATGTGCGGCAGCGGCTTGGGTTGCCTACGGCTAGCCCTATGATACTCACAGTACGGCGCCTTGCCGCGCGTATGGGGCTGGATAACCTTATCGCCGCGATGCCTCATGTCATGCGAACTTTGCCGGCTCCTCCGCACCTTGTCATCGTTGGGCAGGGTCGATTCCGGGTACAGCTGGAGGCGCAGACCGCTGCGATGGGGCTGGAAGATAGCATCCACTTCGCGGGCTTTGTCCCCGACGCTGAACTGCCCCTGTACTTCCAGGCAGCCGATCTCTTCGTGCTTCCGACGCGTTCATTGGAGGGCTTTGGCCTCATTACGCTTGAGGCATTCGCGTCCGGGCTTCCCGTTGTCGGTACGCCGGTGGGCGCGACGCCCGAACTGCTGGCCCAGGTGGATCGGCGGCTCATCCTGGACAGCGTGGGGCCGGAGGCTATAGCGTCCGGGATTGTGCGCTATTTCACGGAAGTGTGGGCTGGGGTCGACCCCTCGCCATTGCGCGACCTGGTGATGGCACGTTATACTTGGAAGCACGTGGTGTCGGCAACGGAGCAGGTCTACAGGCAGGCCCTGGACCGCGTTTCCCATGAGGATAAGGTGGCGAAAGGAGGTCCGCATGTCAGCCATGCCTGAGCCGTCACGACGGGTCGCGTTAGTGTCGGCGACATCGGTGTTGGGCGGCGGCGAGTTGTACGGCACGACGCTGATGGCCGCGCTCGATCCGGCTCGCTACCGACCGGTAGTGATTTGCCCGCCCACGGGCGACCTTCCCAACCTGCTCTCCAAGCATGGGCTGCGGATGCTGCCTCTGGTCCTGCCCGACCGCATCTCAGATGCCGCGCGGGCCTCGTTCTCGTTCGGCCCGCGCTCGCTCGGGCCAACTGCCGTCGCCGCTGGTAAGGCTGCCTTCGCCGTGGCTGCGGTCTTGCGTCGCTCAGGGGCTCACCTGGTGCACATCAATTCGATCAAAGCCGGCTTCTTTGCCTCTCCCGTCGCGCGTCTGCTCGGGTTGCCGGTGATCTGGGACTTCAAGGACCTTGTCTCGGACGAGCATTACTCCGTGCCGTTACGGCGTATCGTGGTCGCCTACATGAACGCGTTCGCTACACGCGTCGTCGCCAACTCGCACGCCATTCGCACCGAACTCATACAGGCAGGGTTGCGCGCCGACAAGGTGATGGCCTTGCACAATGGAATCGATCTGAATCGCTTCTCACCGCGTACCGCCGTAGCCACGCGCGAACGCATACGCGCGGAGTTGGGGCTCGCGCCCGACGCGCCCCTTGCAGTCATTGTCGGGCGCCTGGCACCCTGGAAGGGACACGACGTGTTCATCCGCGCGGCGTGCCAGGTCCATGCCCGCATGCCCGAGGCGCGCTTTCTGATCGTCGGCGACAGCGCGTTCGACCCTCCCGCCTACCGTACACAGTTAGAACAAATGGTGACCGAAGGAGGGCTGAGCGACGCGCTCCGCTTCCTGGGATTCCGCAGCGACGTACCCGAGATCATGGGCGCTGCCGACGTGGTGGTCCACGCCAGCACGCTGCCCGAGCCGCTTGGCCTGACGCCCATCGAGGCAATGGCCCTGGGGATACCCGTCATCGCCTCAGCGGCGGGCGGCCCCCTGGAAACAGTCGCCAATGGGGAGACCGGGCTGCTAACGCCGCCCGGTGATGTCACGACGCTAGCCGAGGCGATACTGCGATTGCTTAGTGATGCTGATACGCGAGACCGAATGGGCAGAATGGGACGAGCGCGAGCCGAGCGATTGTTTGATTTGCGTCAGAATGCCCAAGATGTAATGCACGTGTACGATGAGGTGCAAGGCCCTAAGAAAGAACCGCTGTAAGCATTGTAGAAATCATGGTCGTATCGTGAGTTAGAGGGAGACGTTAGATGCCAAGCAGTGTTTCGGATCAGATTCCGCTGATCATGAAGGTAGTCGTAGAGATGGCCGAGAGGCAACAAGGTCCTTTGCGTATACTGGATTGCGGGATCGGCAATGGTCGGTACGGCGTCTTAATTCGAGATACTCTCGACGTATTTCATCAACGGGAACACTGGAGAAATACGATTGATGGCATAGAGTCTTTCTCTGCGTACATAACGCCCGTGCATCGATACGTATACTCGAGTATTAGAGAAGCCAATATCGTCGATGTTCTTCCTTCTATGACCGACAACGAGTACGATCTAGCTCTAATGATCGATGTCATTGAGCACTTTGACAGGTCACGGGGCGATGAAGTGTTGCACCAACTGACAAGAGTCGCGAAGGTTTGTGTTATTGCTACACCTCAGTCTTTTTTCGAGCAAGGCGAGGTGCATGGTAACGCTGCTGAGGTACATCGTTCAGTATGGTCAGAAGCAGCGTTCTCCTCGTTTTCATCGAGAGTAACTTCGCTGTCAACCATTGTTCAAGTGATAATGGTACTTGGTGGCCCTGAGCAATTGCATCAATCGCTGCGAAAATGGAGGCTCCGACAGAGAATACGAGCCTTGCTACCAATAAAGTTGGGAGCTTACATTTTCGAGCGGCGTGAGCGTAGGCAAGGAAGACGCGGTGCTAAAGCTACCAAGTAGCTAGATCTGGGATGGCGTCATTAAGATGCTGTATCGCTACTCTACGACCATAAAGGCAAGAGAGCCACCGGCGATAGAGTAGAGATTCTTATACACCTTCGATAGCTCGATGATCCATTTCGATACACCGTTGACCCCAACTCTACCAAAATCGTGCCATGCGATAACACTTCCGGGATGGCAGCACTGCAGGGCGTTGAGGGTATCCGAGCGCACGTACTCGTAGGAATGGGCGCCATCCACGAAGAAGACATCAACCCTGCCGTGATACGGCGAGAAGTCGAACGTCGCGCTGTCACCATACAGGCACGTCACTTTTGACGCGACATCCGTGCCCTCGAAGGCGTATGCCTCGTTCCTCGCGTGCAGTTCTACCAGTCCTTTATCCAGGACGGAGATGTCTTTAGACAGATTGTCGGCCTCGCCCTTGGGCAGATCCAGGGTGTAGATGCGCGCGTCGTCCGCGGTGTTCAGCGCGAAGTGGAAGGCCGTGTACCCTGTCAACGTGCCAATCTCGAACACTATTTTGGGCTTGACGATTTGGCAAATGAGGCAGAGATTGACGAGGTCGGCGGTGAACGACGCGTGCCACAACCATGTTGAGGAGTCGAGCCGCCCGAGCCTGATGTCCTCCACATTGTTGGCCGGCAGCACCTCGTTGACATTCTTTTGCGGTATGCCTGTCTTCGCATTGAGCTTCTTGTAGAGAAACAGGGTCTCGGACACGTAATAAACGAATTGCCTCGGGTTCTTTATAAGGGAGAGCGAGATCAGATTGCCACCCAAAAGGACGTTCCTGCTCACTATACCGGCAACCTTTGCAATCTTTAGTGCTTCGCCCAGCTTCATGCGCTGCTCCTTCGTGAATGATCAGAAAAACTCCCGCCTGCCCTAGATCGACATGGCCATCGTCTGCCGCACCGCGCCCGTCTGCAGCATGACCTTCTCGGCCGCACTGTAGCTATCGGTGAGGTCGGGATGGTTGGCCGCCCAGGCGACGTACTCGTCCACAACCTCCTGCGGCGTCTTGGTGGTACGCCAGCCGAGCGACATCAGAGCAGCGGTATCCGAGAAGACGTGCCGTGTATCGCCGAAGCGGTACTGTCCCGGCGTCTCGGGGCGGATGTCCTTGCCGACCGCCCGCGCGACCATCTCGCCGAACTGTAGCACGGTCGTGGCGTGTCCACCTCCGACGTTGAACGAGCGGAAGTCGGCCCGCGGGTCTTCCAGCACGAGCAAGTTGGCCGCCGCGACATCGCCGACATAGACGTAGTCGCGCAGTTGCCCGCCATCCTCGTAGGCCACAGGCGTCTTGCCCAGCAGCATGCGCGTGGCGAAGATACGCAGCACCCCTGAGTAGGCGTTGGTGAAGCTTTGCCGTCGCCCCTGCACGATCGAGTAGCGCATGCACACGCTGGGGATGTTGTAGCGGCGGCCCAGGTTGAGCGCGACCATTTCCTGAGTATACTTGCTCATGGCGTATTGGTTGTGCGGGTTGACGCGCGCCTCGTCGGTCCACACCGGGGTCAGCGGGCCGCCGCAGCCAGGGCAGACGGGCTCCCATTGGCGCTGGCGCAGTTGCGCCTCGGGCCGCAAATCGGGGTGGCGCATGGCGGCATCCGGTCCCGGCGTCCCGCGCGTTTGCGGGCAGTCCTCGTTGGGGCAGCGATACTTGGCCTCGCCGTAGGTGGCCTGCGAGGAGGCGACCACGACCTTCTGGATCGGCAGCTTGTGCTCCACGATCAACTCGTAGAGTAGAGCGGTGCCGACGGTGTTGATGTGGAAGAACGTCGAGAAGTCGGTGAGGTAGTCCTGGTAGGCCGCCAGGTGGATGACCGCGTCGACCCCCTTGAGGGCGGTCAACACGTCTTCGCGGTCACGTACATCCCCGTGCAGGAACTCGACCTCAGCCGGCACGTACACGGGCTTCTCGCCCTTGGGATGGACGGGCGGCCGGAGCGCGTCGAGGATGCGTACGTCGTGTCCCCGCGCGAGCAGCAGGTCGACGGTGTGGGAGCCGATAAAGCCGGCGCCGCCGGTGACGAGTATCTTCATGTCGTCCGTTTCTCTCCTCTTGCACAGCGACAGATCAGAGGGCTGCCCTGAGTTGTTCCCTAAAACACTCCTGGTCGAACGTTCGGGCATGCGCACGCATCACGTCGGGCCGATAGAGGCGGTCGTCGAAATCCCGCAACACCCCTGCGACGGCTTGCACGGTCTGCGCGTCGAAAAAGACCCCGGTGTCACCATCGACGACGGTCTCCAATGCACCACCTGCACGGTAGGCGATCACAGGCCGCCCCGAGGCGTTGGCCTCGAGCGGCGTCAGGCCAAAGTCTTCTTCACCGGGAAAGACCAACGCGCGGCACCCCGCCATCAAGGTGACGACCTCGGCGCGGGGCAGGCGCCCGCGCATGGTTACGGTCGGCCCGGCCAGGGCCTCGAGGCGCGGGCGGTCCGGCCCATCCCCCACGACGACTAGGGGGAGCTTGAGCCTGTTGCACGCTTCTATGACGATGTCGACCCTTTTATAGGGCAGGAGCCGTGAGACAACCAGATAATAGGGCTCGACGGTCTCCGATAGGTGGAACTCCGCCACGTCGATCGGGGGATAGATCACGGCCGCGTCGCGCTTGTAGATACGCTGGATGCGTCGCTGCACCAGCCCCGAAATGGCGATAAAATCCGTGACGTTGTCGGCATGACGCCGGTCGCGCTCCCGCAACACGCCCGTCGCGAGGTGGATCGCGGCGCGCAGCGCGGGCCGGCGCACCTGCTCGATGTAGCGGTCGGTCTGCCACAGGAAGTGCGGCGGCGTGTAGCAGTAGCAGACGTGTCGCGCGCCGCCGACGTCGATGCCCTTGGCGAACGACGACGAGGAGGTGAGCACGAGGTCGTAGCCGCGCAGTCTCATGCGCTCGAACGCGGCAGGGTAGAGCGGCAACAGCGCCTTGGCCTTGCGCTTGTCTGTCGTGATGCGCTGCAGGAATGAGGTATGGACCTCGCGCCGGCGGAAGAGGGGCGAGACGGTGTCGGGGGTGTAGATGGCCGTGTAGATGGGCGCGTCGGGGAACATGCCGGCCATCACCTCGAAGACGTTCTCCGCGCCGCCCTGCTCGAACAGGTAGTCATGCACCAGCGCGACCTTCATCGCCGTCGCAGGGGACGAAGGACGATGCGGCCGATGTCGACAACGATCATGGCCAGCGTGCGCAGGGCGATGGTCAGGTCGAGCCACAGGCTCCAGCTGTCGATGTAGGTGAAGTCCCAGAGCATCCACCGCTCGAAGGAGGGGTTGTGGCGGTCCCGCACCTGCCACAGGCCGGTGATGCCGGGCCTCACGACGAGTCGCCGACGCTGCTCGTCGGTGTAGAGCGCGACCTCGTTGGGGGACTGTGGCCGCGGCCCGATCAGACTCATCTCGCCTTTCAGGACGTTGATCAACTGCGGCAACTCGTCGATGCTGGAGGCGCGCAGGAAGCGGCCAACGCGCGTGATGCGCGGGTCGTCCTGAATCTTGATCATGTAGACCCCGCCGGCGTTGAGGTGTTGTAACTCAGCCAGGCGCGCCTCGGCGTCGGTGTGCATGGTGCGCAGCTTGTACATCACAAAGGGCACGCCGTCCTTGCCGCTACGGGGGCGGTTGAAGCAGATCGGTCCGGCCGAGTCGAGCCGGATGGCGATGGCGGCGAGGACGAGCAGGGGTGCGAGCAGGATCAGCAGAGCCGCCGCGCCCACGATGTCGATGGTGCGCTTGACGCCGAGTTGCAGCCGGAGCGACAGCGCCTGCCGCGTTGCGACCTCCTCTTGTAGGATGTCGGCGGCTGGGACGGACCACGCGGCGGGGCGATACCCTACGGCGTCCGTGGTGAAGGATGCATCGGTGTACTCGTAGCTCTGGCGGTCGTCGGGGCGAACACGTGCCATTGGCCTCTATTCCACTCTGATCGTCCGGTCGCTTTTGGCGTCCATGGCTCATCCCGTTTGGGCCGACACGGGTTGTCCCTGTGGTTACGATGACAAGTGTACCATAATCGGTGGGAGGTGGGTGTTAAGATACGGTTAAAGTGTCTCAATTTTGTGCGGCCTCCTCTCTCACGGTCGCCCTCCCCATCCCGCTTGCGCCATCCGTGGCCGCTCCCTGGCCTGTCCGCGTCACGGTGCGACCGCCGCGTTCCTGGCGGCGCGAACGGCGCTCTGCTCTCCTCTCTCCGCGCGCCGCGCCGCCCGCTCGATGCCCAGGAACGCCGCCCACGCCGCGGCGCAGAGCGCGGCCGGGAGCAGGAAGATATGCGGGACCCCGAGCAGGGGCACGGCGGCGCTGCCGATGAGGCCGCCCACGATGCCGGAGACGTTGAAGGCCGAGAAGAAGAGGCTGCTGGCGGCCCCCGGACGCTCCGGGCTCAAGCGCTGCGCGTAGGTCATGCCCAGCCCCAGCACCACGGCCACCACGCACGCGTCCAGCGCCTGCGTGGCGTACAATTGCCACAGCGCGGTGCTCGACGCGACGCAGGCATACTCGATCGCCGCGATGGCCATGCCGCCCGCGATCAGCCGGCCAGCGCCGACCCGCTCGGCGAATACGCCGGCGAGCGGCATGGCCACGAGCTCGACGACGGGCGAGATGGCCATGATGGTCCCGAAGATGGCCAGACTGCCCCCCAGGTGTGCGATGACATGGATCGGAAGGTAGGTGTTGCGGATCGTCTGACCGCTCAGCACGAGGGCGCACAGGGCGGTGAAGGCGAGGAGGAGGGTCGGACGATGGCCGGTCTCCGCGGGCATGGCTGCGTCGGTGGGCGTGGGTATGTGCGGTGGGACGGCGACGGCGAGGCCGCGCAGGAGGAGTAGGCAGAGCAGATAGAGGCACCCCGCGGCAAAGAAGGCGGCGCGGAAGCTCGCCACGGTGGCCAGCGCGCTGCCCACGAGCGGGCCGAACATGAAGCCGAACGACCAGCCGGTGCGGATCGTCGTATTGATGAGTTGCGGCTGGGCCTCCCTGTCGCGTGTCATGACGTCGTGCAGCGTCGCGTAGATCTGCCCCATCAGCGCGCCGCCCAGGCTCAGGAACACGGCGCCGGCCGACAAGGTGAGCCAGGGTAGGGGGGAGAGGGCCAGGGCCAGCCAACCCGCCCCGACCCACGCCGTGGCGCCGCGGATGAACGGGAGGCGCGAACGCCAACGATCCGAGCGGCGCCCGATTAGCACGCCGAGGAACAGGCCCGGCAGCGCCACACCGGTGAAGAACAGGCCCGCCGTGGACAGCCCCACGCCCACATCCTTCACCAGGTAGAGCGCGATAAGGGGGATGCCCGACGAGGTGGCGAGCGACATGAGCGCCATCAGGAGGAGGAACGTGCGATACTCCTCCGTGCGCCAGACGCGGGCCAGCAGGGCAAAACGCGGCGGCGCGGCGCCCGCAGGCGCCTTCTCCCCAGGACGCTGCTCCGCTACCACCGCATCACCGCCTCCTATTCCACGCTTCTGTATCGATATATGTATCGTTACAGAAAGAATATCAGGCGGCGGGATGCGGCGCAAGGGGTATGATGGGGCATGGAACCTATCGAGACGGGAGAGACGACGGACCCGGACCCGGACCCGGCCGCGCGCGCGGAGCGGCCCGGTCGGCGGCCGACGCTCAAGGACGTCGCCGCCGCGCTGCGCGTTTCGCCGATGACCGTCTCCAACGCCTACAATCGCCCCGACCAGATCGCGCCCGCCACGCGGGCGCGCGTGCTCGCCGGGGCCACCCGCCTGGGCTACGCGGGTCCCGACCCCACCGCGCGCAGCCTGCGCCGGCGCCGCGCCGGGGCGGTGGGCCTGCTCTATGCCGGCCCCCTCTCCTATGCCTTTTCCGACCCCGCCGCGGTGCTCTTCCTGCAAGGTGTCTCGCTGGCCACCGAGGCGGCCCGGCTTGGGCTGCTCCTGCTGTCGGGTTCCGCGCCCCAGGATACCGCTCTGGTGGCCGAGGCGGCGGTCGACGGCCTCATTGTGTTTGCGCTGGCCGACGACGACCCACTGCTGGACGCGGCGCTGGGGCGCCGGCTGCCGCTGGTACTCGTGGACCAGCCGGCGCCGGCGGGGGTGGCCAGCGTCGGGATCGACGACGAGGGCGCCGCGCGGGCCGCCGCCGCGCACCTCGTGGAACGGGGCCACCGCCACGTCGGCGTCATCTCCCTGGGGTTAGGGCAGGGTACTGGGCGGGGCGGCGGCCCCGCCGACCTCGAGCGGCGGGCCGGCGCGACACAGCCGGTGGCGCGGGCGCGTCTGCGCGGATACGCGGCGGCCCTGGAGGCCGCGGGCGTCCGTTGGGCCGACGTGCCCGTCTACGAGTGCGCCACGCTCACCCTGGCCGAGGGCGCCCAGGCCGCTGTCTGGCTGCTGGGCCGCCAGCCGCGGCCGACGGCGCTCCTGGCGATGAGCGACCAGCTCGCGCTCGGCGCCCTGGACGCCGCGCGCGCGCTGGGCCTGGGCGTGCCCGACGACGTCTCGGTGGTGGGGTTCGACGATATCCCGGCGGCCGCGCGCGCGACGCCAGGGCTGACCACGGTGCGCCAGCCGCATATCGAGAAGGGGCGCCAGGCCGGGCAGCTCCTGATTGAAGCCGTGCAGGGCAGCGGGTTGGGCCAGCCGACGGCCGTTGTGCTGCCAACCGAGGTGATTGTGCGCGGCTCCACGGCGCGGGTCCCCCGTCGCTGAGGGGACGCCGCGCGCTGCTCCGCTCCCGCGTGTCGGCCTCGGCGTCCTCACGACACGTGCTCGATCGCTGCCAGTGCGGTCGTCGCCCCTCGCTGCCAGTGCGGTCGTCGCCCCTCGCTCCCGTGTGCGGGCCAACGCCGGCGACCACCAGTTCCACCGCCCGAGGAGGACCACCGTCGAGGGGATCAGCAACCCGCGTCCATGAAGGTATCCAGCAGGATGCCGGAAGCGGCTGGTTGCTGTCGTCACAAGGGCGACAAGCGGAATAGGGTTATACAGCGCGGCCGGACTTGCATCGATCACCAACGCGGCCAGTTGCCGCGTGGTGAGGATCTGGCCGTTGCCGGAGAAGCCGCCCCGGGCCATCACCGGCTTGCCGGTCGCGATGATGATCGTCTCGGCGTTCATGGGGCTGGCCGTCGCCACGAGGTACTGGGCCGTACCGCCAGGACCAGCAGCCAACTCACCTGGCCGCCCAGCGTCGTGCCCAGCAGGCGGAACAGTCCAGCAGATCCGCCGTTGAACAAGCCGTTGCCCCCACCGCCGCCGTCGGGCGTACCCGCCCCGCCGCTCAGGCGCGCGAGGCCGTTGTAGCCCAGGGCAAGGTTGAGCTCCGAGTTGGTCCCGCTGGAACCCACGTAGGGGCGCAGGGAGACCGGGGTGAGGTCGACGGCCACGGCCCAGGAGAGCGAGACACGGTCTGCAAATAATCGGCCTGGCGGATCGGCTGGAGGGCTTTCTGGGGGCGCGGGCGTCTCGATTCTGTTGAAAAATGCACCCTGAACACAATATTTAATGGTGGTAGTAAGGCCAGGTCACGCCAGCACGCGCGCGATGTCCTCGTCGGAGATGGCGCCATGGCGCAGGATCACAGGTACGGCGGCGGTCACATCGACGATTGTCGAGGGACGTTGGACCGTCCGTATCCCCCCGTCCAGCACCAGCGTCAACCCGTGGCCGAGCGTCGCGCGCACCTCCGTGGCGCTCGTCGCGGTCGGCTGCCCCGAGAGATTGGCCGAGGAGCTGGCCAGCGGGCCCGTGCGCGCCAGTACACGCCGCAGCGCCGTGTGGTCGGGCACGCGCAGGGCGATGGTGGGGGCGAGCGGGGCTACGGCGTCTGGTACCTCGGGCCGCCGCCGTAGCACGAGCGTCAGCCCGCCGGGCCAGAATGCCGCGGCCAGGCGTTGCGCGGTCGCGGGGAACGCAAGGGCCACGTCGCGCCATCCGTCCGAATCGGCCATCAAGACGGGCAGGGCCTTGTCGTCCGGCCGGCCCTTGACCCGATAGAGCGCGGCGATGGCGGAGGGTTGCCACAGGTCGACGCCGAGTCCGTAGACCGTGTCGGTGGGGAAAGCGATCACACCACCCGTGGCAATCGCGCCCGCGGCCGTTTCCGCGGCGTCGGCATCGTCGATAGATAGTGTAAGCACGTCAATCGTCAGTCTTTCCACCTACGCTCCTTGCCACGATTCATGACTCACAGCTTGTGCTCCCCTCTCCCACGCACGGGAGCGCGCGCTGGACCGTTGGCCCGCGGGTAGGGCCAAGGGGTCAGTCGTCATGGGGTGGGAGTGAGGGTTGTTCGCGCACCTTGCCACGACGTTAGCCGGGTTAGCGGGAAGATGGCACTATAGTAAGGATACCGCGCGCAGGACCACGCCAGCGGCGCGGTTGGAGCCAGCGCGATGGCTATCGTAGGTGGACGAAGGTAGAAAGCATGGCCGGGAGTATGGAAAGCGTCTTGAACGAGGTTGCCGTCGCCGGCATCAACGCGCGGCTGGCCCGGCGTCCGTGGTGGCCCGTCGTCTGCGGCGTTGTCCTGCTCGGGACCGTCGTCGACCTTGGCCTCGACCGGCCCTCGGACGGCGTCACATTCGCCGGCGTGGGGTGCGTGCTGATGATCCTGGCTTGGATCGCCGATAGGGCGCGCCGCACCACGCGCCTCACCTATGACCTGAGACGCCAGGGCCAGTACTACCCCTATGCCGCGGCCATGGCTGCTTGCGGTAAGCTGACCGGCGCGCAGCGCGTGTGGCACGTCGTCGGACGCGATGGAGCCAAAGGGAGGGGCGCGTCCCATGGCCACGGGCGCGATGGCGGCGTGGGCGCGGGGGGAGGGCCGCGCCGCGAGCGCGTCCGCGTGGCGCAGGTGAAGCCACCCTTTATTTCCACTAGCGCCGCGGTCTGGGGACTCTTTTGCAAGGGCTTCGGACTCTACTTCCTGCCCGACGTGATCCTGCTTTACCACTCCGGACGCTACACCGCGCTGCCGTACGCATCGATCCGCGTGGTCACCGCTCCCACGACCGTCGTGGAGCGTGACCGCCCCGCCCCGGCCGACGGACTGGAGATCGCCTCAACCTGGCAGCACGTCGACCGCGCGGGGCGTCGCGATCAACGGGCACGCGCCAACCGCCGGCTGCCGGTGATGCGCTATCAGGAGCTGCGCTTCATGTCGTCGGCCGGCATCGCGGTCACGTTCCTCGTCTCCAGCATGCGCGCCGCCGAGCGTTCGCACGCCATTTTCGGCCGCCTCACCCAGCCCGCGCCATGGACGGGCGCCTACACCGATGACGGCGCACCCCCGCCCCGCGGCCGGGGACAGGGCCGCCGCGGCTCAGGCCAGGGCCAGGAGCATGACCGGAGGCAGACGCGGGAGACGCACGGCCAGGGCGCCCGAGGCCAGTCCCAATCGTCGGGTAGCGCGTCAGGTTCGGGTTCGGGCTCCGGCTACTCGCGGGTACGCTTTCAGCCCCTCGACGCCCGTACCAGGGCCTATGCCACGCTGGGGCTGGCGCCCGGCGCCTCGCCCGAGGAGGTCAAGAAAGCCTTCTATACCCTGGCTCAGCAGTATCACCCCGACAAAATCCCGCCGCACCTGGGTTCGGAGATCCGTGACACGGCCGAACGCAAGATGAAGGAGATCGCGGCCGCGTACACATTGCTCAGCCGATAGCGATGAACGGTGAGCCGATCAGCGGCCACAGCGATGTCCCGATTCTGCGGCCCGATATCGTCACGCCCGCCTCCTCAAGGCTATCCCTAACATACGGGGACGTCGCAGCGCGTTTTTCTTCTCCAACCTCTTCGGCGACGCCATCTCCGTGGGGAACAACGTCAAATTCCCTGCAGGGTTTTCTCTTTTCGGTCAGTAAGCGAGGCAGGCATACAAGCCTCCTACTTGTTGTAGCCGATATGCAACCTTGTGGTGGCGCAGGTGGCCCGACGATCGCCCGCGCCGCTACCCCCCTCGTGATAGAGCATGTTTATGCCGAAGAAACCCGTCGTGTTGACCGAAGCCGCTCGCTCGTACACCCTTCCCTACACGCTATATAGCACGAAAGCCTACGCCGTCTTCATCGCGCTGATAGCGCTTATTCCCCTTTACATACTGACCGGTATACTGCTGTATCCCACGCGCCAATGGGGCGTGGCTGGTGTCTACGCGCTGTTTAGCGCCATCTTTATCTGGTGGTTCCTCAGGGCATGGCTCCAGAGCGTTACTCTGCTCGACGACAGGCTGATGTGCCGTCGCTTCCGGCGAACGGAGGTGCCCTATGCGACCATCGCTCAGGTAGCCGTGGAGTTGAGGTACCCGGCCCGCCTCCTGATCCGGCATAGCGACTCGCCCTCGACGCTCGTCATCGACCTGGAGGCGATACGGGGACGTGATCGGTTCATCCTGCTCGACTGCATCATGCGGCATAGCCGGGGGGCGGTCGTCGACAACATGATCAGGCGGATACTGGCCGCGCTCCGGGGCGACACTATCACGCCGTCCACAGCCCAGAGGCCGTCCGCTACGGAGCCAGCATGGAGAAAGCGTGCCAGCCGGCGCTAAGACGAACACGATTGCCCGAACTATTGCTGCCCATGCGCCCCGCATTCACGTCAGTGACTCCGCATCCACGTTGCTGTAAATCCAATGGGTGTGTTTCATCCCTGTTGAAAGTCTCCTCAGGCGGCGAGGGCGGGTGGCGCAGCGGTGCGGGGCTCCAAGGCCCAAGGCGTGGAGGGCGAGCGGGGACACCAGGTCGTCGGGGTCGGGGGTCGC
>JAABUQ010005067.1_pt1 | contig 21558 bp, 26 predicted proteins | sample 5560001 | NCBI WGS metagenome assembly JAABUQ01 (sample SAMN10711888, study PRJNA513371) | rock metagenome | isolation source: Antarctica rocks | place: Antarctica: Victoria Land, Finger Mt nord | collected 2015-12-18
TGCGCGCGCGCACCTTGACCGAGGAGACCCATCGCGTCTTCCGCGCGCGCGTCGCCAACCCGCGCTGGATCGCGTCGATGATCCGACACGGATACAAGGGCGCCGCCGAACTGGCGGCGACCGTCGACTACCTATTCGGCTACGACGCGACCGCCGGCGTCGCCGAGGACTGGATGTACGAGCAGGTCGCGCAGCGCTACCTGCTCGACGCCGACATCGCCGAGTTCATGGACCGCTCCAACCCGTGGGCCGCCCGGGGAATCGCCGAGCGGCTGCTGGAAGCGGCCGACCGTGGGATGTGGGACGCCCCGCCCGAGGAGACGCTGAGCGCAATCCGCGACCGCTTCCTCGCCCTCGAGGGCGAGCTCGAAGAGGCGCAGGCATGATCGCCGCGCCGTTTCCGCTGAGCGCGATCGTCGGTCAGGAGCAGCTGATCGAGGCGCTTCTCATCAACGCGGTGGCGCCCGAGGTCGGCGGCGTGCTCGTCCGCGGCCAGCGCGGGACCGCCAAGACGACCGCCGTCCGCGGTCTCGCCCCGCTGCTCCCGCCGGTCGAGGCCGATGGTGAACTTGGCCCGGCGCCACTCATCGAGCTTCCGCTGGGGGCGACGCTCGACCGGCTCCTCGGTTCGCTCGATCTCGGGCGGGCGCTCGCGGGAGAGCACGCGCTCGAGTCGGGCCTGCTCGCCCGCGCGCACCAGGGAATCCTCTACGTCGACGAGGTCAACCTGCTCGCCGATCACCTCGTCGACGCGCTGCTGGACGCGGCCGCCACCGGGGTGGCCCGGGTCGAGCGCGAAGCGGTGTCGGTCGTCCACGACGCGCGGTTCATGCTCGTCGGGACGATGAACGTCGAGGAGGGCGACTTGCGACCGCAGCTGCTCGATCGCTTCGGCCTCGGCGTCGAGGTGATGACGCCGGCCGATCCGGCGCAGCGCGCCGAGATCGTGCGGCGCCGGCTGGCGTTCGAAGCGGACCCGGCCGCGTTCCTCGCGCAGTGGGTGGCCGAGGAGTCCGCGCTGGCCCGTCGGATCGCGGCGGCGCGCGAGCGCTTTGATCGCGTCAGGCTACCCGAGCGAGAACTGCTGCGGATCACCGGGGCGTGCTCACAGCTCGGCATCGACGGAGTCCGCGGGGACATCGTCACGGCGCGAGGGGCGCGAGCGCTGGCCGCGCTCGACGGGTCCGACGAGGTCGCCGAGGATCACGTCCGCCGTGCCGCCGCCCTGGCGCTGGCTCACCGGCGACGGCGCGACCCACTCGACGGCCAGGCGCCGGACCAGGAGCAGCTCCAGCGTGCGCTTGATCGGGCACCGCCGGCGGGCGATCGGGAGCCGGCCGGACGGGACGACGATGACGATCCCTCGGGACCGGACGGCGACCCGTCGCCGCCCGGCGGCGGAATCGCGCCCGAGCGGGTCGACGCGCCGCGCTCGGCGAGCGTGCCCAGACAGGCGCTCCAGCTACCGCCGCGGGGCCGCGGGCCGCTCGGTCGCCGTGCGCGGAGCATCGGCCGCGATGCCGGCGCGATCGACACGCGACCCGCGTCGCCCGCGTCCGACGATCTCGCCATCGTCGCCACGCTCCGCGCGCGTCTGCTCGGTGCCGAGGCCGATCATCTGCGCGAGCACGTCAGGGCGGGCCGCGAGGCGGCGTTCCTCTGCATCGTCGTGGACGCCAGCGGTTCGATGGGCGCGCGCCGCCGCGCCGCGAGGGTCAAGGGGGCCTTGCTGGAGCTGCTTCGCGATGCCTATGCGCGCCGCGATCGGATCGCCGTGATCGCTTTCCGCGACAACGCGGCACACGTCGTCGTCGCGCCCGGTGCCCCGCTTGAACGCGCGGCCGCGAGCTTGGCCGAGCTGCCGACCGGCGGGCGCACGCCGCTCGCGGCGGGCCTGCTCAGCGCCGAGCAACTGGTGCGTCGCGAGGCGTCGCGTGACCCGCTGCGCCGCTCGATCGCCGTGGTGCTGACGGACGGCCGTGTCGCCGATACCGATGGGTCGATCCAGCGAGCGGCGGCATCGCTCGGACGGGCGGCCGACGCTGTCGAGGTCATCGACACCGAGGAGGGCCGCGTTCGCGTCGGGATGGCGGCCGCGGTGGCCAGCGCAGCCGGAGGCCGAGTTCATGAGCTGGTCGGACAAGCCCAGATGCGAAGGAGAGCAGCGTGAGCGAAGACCCGGCCGATTCCCCGCTGGCCCGGCACACCGCCGACAGGGTCGACGTGCCTCACCGGCCGGACGATCGGGGGAGCGCCGAGCCGAAGCGGCGCAAGCCCCGCGACAACCCTCTGACGATCGTCATCACTGGCCACGGCAAGGGCAAGAGCACTTCGGCGTTCGGCATGCTGATGCGATCCTGGGCCCGCGGCTACCGCTGCGGCGTCTTCCAGTTCGTCAAGTCCGGCAAATGGAAGGTCGGCGAGGCGAAGGCTGCGGCCGCGCTCGGCGGAATCGACTGGGAGAAGATGGGCGACGGCTGGTCGTGGCTCTCCAAGGACCTCGATGAGTCCGCCGACCTCGCCCGCGAGGGGTGGGCCGAGGTCAAGCGTGCGATCGCCGCGGAGCGCTACGAGTTCCTGTTGCTGGACGAGATCACCTACCCCCTCAAGTGGGGCTGGATCGACACCGACGACGTCGTCGAGACGCTCCAGGACCGCCCCGGCTTTCAGCACGTCGTGATCACCGGCCGCGACGCGGCGCCCGAACTGCTGGAGATCGCCGACCTCGTCTCGGAGGTGACGAAGATCAAGCATCAGATGGACGCCGGCATCCGCGCCCAGCAGGGCATCGAATGGTAGACGTGCTCGTGGTCCTCGACGGGGCCACCGACGTGACGCCATCGAGCCTTGAGCTTGCAGATACCGCCAACCTCGACCGGCTGGCTCGTGAGGGCGAGCATTGCGCGCTTGACCTGCTCCCGCCGAGTGTCCCGGTCGGGTCGGAGACCGCGATCGCGGCACTCCTCGGCTGGACGCCCGATGGACCCGTGGACCGAGCTCGAGTGGAGGCCGCGGCGCGGGGGATCGAGCCGAAGCCGGGCGAGCGCGTCTGGCGAGTTGATATCGCCCGCACGCACCGCCTGCTCGTGCTCGGACCGCCTCCCATGCCGTCGATCGAAGCCGGCGAGCCCATCCGTGTCTGGCCGGACGGAGTCGTGCCACCACGCGTGCTCGACTCATCGACGGTCGTGATCGGCGCGCTCGGCGCGGCCACCGGACTGGGAGCACTGATGGGCGCGCAGATCGTCGTCCCACCCGGCGCGACCGGCGGACCTGACAGCGACCTCGCTGCCAAGCGGCGCGCCGCGCTGGAGGCGATCGCCGATGGCGCGGCCCGCGTGGTCGTTCACGTCGGCGGTCCCGATGAGGCATCGCATCGGCATGATCGCGCAGCCAAGATCGCCACGATCGAAGCGGCCGACCGCGAGCTGATCGGACCGCTCACCGACGCCGTCACCGAGGCCGGGGGCCGGCTACGGGTGTGCCCAGACCATGGCTGTGACCCGGCCACCGGGGAGCACGTTCGCGGGCCGGTTCCGTGTGTCACGTGGTGCGCTCGGGCACCGGTGCCGGCGTGATCCCACGCGTCGTGATCGCCGGAACGAGTTCCGGTGCGGGGAAGACGACGGTCGCGTCGGGACTGATCGGTGCGCTGCGCGCCCGCGGGCTCCGGGTGCAGCCGTTCAAGGTCGGACCCGACTACATCGACCCCAGCTATCACGCACTCGCCGCCGGTCGCCCCGGACGGAACCTCGATGCCTTCCTCAGCGGCCCGGAACTGATCGCGCCGCTCGTGCGACACGGCGGCGCCGGCGCTGACCTCGCCGTGATCGAGGGGGTCATGGGCATGTTCGACGGTGCCTCGGGGCGTGGCGAGCTTGCATCGACCGCCCACGTGGCAAAGCTGCTTCAGGCGCCGGTGCTGCTCGTCGTCGACGCCTCGGCGATGGCGCGCTCAGCCGCAGCGATCGTGCACGGCTTCGCCACCTTCGATGCCGGCGCGACCGTCGCCGGGGTCGTCTTCAACCGCGTCGGCTCCGATACGCACGCCGAGCTCCTGCGCGAGGCGATGGAGCCGCTCGGAATTCCCGTCCTCGGGGTCGTGCGTCGCGACGAGCGCGTCGTCGCGCCGGAGCGACACCTCGGGCTCGTCCCTGCCGTCGAGCGCGAGCCGCGCGCTGCCACGGCGCTGGCTGCGCTCGCTGAGGTGGTCGCGCGCTCGGTCGATCTGGAGGCGGTTCAACGGATCGCGCGAGCAGCCCCGGCGCTTCCAGGGCCGGCCTGGGACCCGGCCCAGGTTGAGCCGTCGCCGGCCCGGATCGCCATCGCCCGCGGGCCGGCGTTCTCGTTTCACTACGAGGAGAACCTCGAGCTGCTGAGCGCCGCCGGCGCCGAGTTGGCGTCGTTCGATCCGACCGTCGACGAGTCGCTACCGCCGGAGGCCGGCGCGCTGATCCTGGCCGGCGGCTTCCCGGAGGTCTTCGGCGCCGAGCTCGCCGCGAATACGTCGCTTCGCGCCGAGGTCCGCGCGTTTGCCGCGTCCGGCCGGCCCGTCCTGGCCGAGTGCGGCGGCCTTCTGTACCTCCTCGATGCGCTCGACGAGCACCCGATGTGCGGCGTGCTGCCGGGGCACGGCCGGATGGCCCGGCGGCTGACGCTCGGGTACCGCGAGGCGGTGACCGCCACCGCAACTCCATGGCTTTGGCGGGGCGCCCGGGTGCGCGGCCACGAGTTCCACTACTCCACGGTCGACGCGCCCGCTGCCCCCGAGCCCGCGTGGCAGCTGTCGGCCCGGGGAGCGACGCGGTCGGAGGGTTTCGTCGCCGGCGCGGTCCAGGCGAGCTACCTCCACGTCCACTGGGCCGCGCACCCGGAAATCGCGGGCGACTTCACGCGCGCGGCGGCCGCTGCGTGAGTCTCGCCCTCGTGATCGGCGGAACCCGCTCAGGCAAGAGCAACCATGCCGAAAGGCTCGCGCTCGCCGCGGGTGGGCCGGTCCGCTACATCGCCACCGCGGACGCGTCCGACGGCTCGATGCGCGAGCGGATCGACGCCCACGTCGAGCGGCGTCCGGCGTCGTGGGAGACGGTCGTGGCGGGCGACGACTTGGCCGGCACGCTCGCTGCCGAGGGCGTCTCGCTCGTTGACGGGCTTGGGACCTGGATCGCTGGCGTCCTGCACCGGGGCGGTGATGTGCGGGCAGAGATCGAGCGCCTGGTTGCGGCTGTCCCCGGCGCCGAGGTGATCGTCGTCGCCGAGGAGGCCGGGCAGGGGATGCTGCCGCTCGACCCCGTCTCCCGCACCTGGCTCGACTGCCTCGGCGAGTCGGTCCAGCGCCTGTCCGCCGTCGCCGACCGGGTCGACCTGGTGGTCGCAGGTCGCGTGATCACACTCGGCTCCCGCCCGCCGTCGACTCCGGAGCTCCGCTGGCATGGCGACCGGATGGTGCATCCTGGGGATGTCGATCACGCTGTCAACGTCCTCTCCGGTGGCCCTCCACCGTGGCTGCGGGCCGCCCTCACGCAAGCTCTCGACAGCAGCACGGATCGCTATCCCGATGAGAGCGAGGCCACGGCGGCGACAGCGCGGCTGCACGGCCGGGAGCCCAACGAGATCGTCCCCACCAACGGCGGCGCCGAGGCGCTCTGGCTGCTCGGCCCAGCGCTGCGCCCGCAGCTGGCGGTCTGTGTCCATCCGGGGTTCACGGAGGCCGAGGCGGCCCTGCACGCTCACGGCGTGACCGTCGGCCGTGTGCAGCGTGATCCCGAGGCCGGGTTCGCGCTCAACCCCACATCCATTCCTGACGCGGCCGATCTGGTGATCGTCGGCAACCCGGCGTCGCCCAGCGGCACGCTTGACCCGGCCTCCGCGGTTCTGGCGCTACGGCGCCCAGGGCGCACCGTCGTGGTCGACGAAGCGTTCATGGGCATGCTGCCCGGCGAACCGTGCTCGCTGGCAACCGAGCGACTCGACGACGTCGTGGTGATCCGCAGCCTGACCAAGCTACTCTCGATCCCGGGCCTGCGGGCGGGGTACGCGATCGCCTCCGCGGCGATCGCCGGACGGCTGCGCGACGTGCGCCCCCCGTGGTCGGCCAACGCGCTGGCGCTCGCTGCGCTCATCGCGGCGACGTCTCACCCGGACGAGATGGCCGCCCTCGCCGTCAGAGCCGACGCAGAGCGCTCCGATCTGGAGCAGCGCCTGCGAGCGATTACCGGCGTCCGGACGTGGCCGTCGGCGACGAACTTCTGCCTCGTCGAGGTTCCCGACGGGCCGGGGGTGCTCGCCGCGCTGCGCGCGCAGAGGATTGCCGTCCGGCCGGCGGGGTCGTTCCCCGGGTTGGGGCCAGGTCATCTGCGGATCACGGCGCGCGATCCCGACCGCAACGAGCGGCTGGCGGCGGCGATCGCGGCGGCGCTGGCATGAATCCCGCACGAGTCGTCGTCGTCGGGATCGGAGCCGACGGCTGGGCGGGCCTCGGCGAGACCGCCCGCGACGCGATCCTCGGTGCCGACGCGGTGGTGGGCTCCCGGCGCCAGCTGGCGCTGCTGCCAGCTGGCGCACCGCCGACGCGGCCCTGGCCATCGCCGATCGATTCGCTGCTCGACGAGCTGGCCGCTGGCCGCAACGGATGTGTCTGCGTGCTCGCCAGCGGTGATCCGATGCTTCACGGGATCGGGGCGACGCTCGCCCGCCGGCTGCCGCCCGGAAAGCTTCAGGTCATTCCCCAAGCGGCGACGTTCTCGCTCGCGTGCGCACGGCTCGGCTGGCCCGCCGCCGAGGTCGAGCTCGTCAGCACCGTGGCACGGGCGCCGGAGGTCGTGGCCCGAGTGCTCCAGCCCAAGCGCCGCGCAGTCGTCTACGCAACCGGGACCGGCGGCGCCGCCGCCGTCGCCGCGGTGCTCACCTCACACGGCTACGGACCGAGCCGGTTCGTCGTACTCGAGCAGCTCGGCGGCACGGCTGAAAACGTGATCGAGTCGACCGCCGCCGGCTGGGGCGATCGCCCAGCCGATCCGCTGCACGCGATCGCCATCGAGTGCGTCCCGGCGCCCGAGGCGCCGCTTCATCCACTCGTGCCTGGCCTGCCTGATAGCGCCTACGACACCGACGGTCAGCTGACCAAGCGCCACGTCCGCGCGTCGACGCTGGCGGCACTCGCGCCCACTCCCGACGCGCTCCTCTGGGACATCGGGGCCGGCAGTGGGTCGGTGGCAATCGAGTGGCTGCGAACCGAACCCACGGCGCGCGCTGTCGCTCTGGACAGCCGCGACGACCGTGCCGCTCGGATCGAGCGCAACGCACTTGCACTGGGCGTCCCGCACCTCCAAATCGTCATCGGGTCGGCGCCTGATGCGCTCGCGGATCTCCCCCCGCCCGAGGCAGTATTCATCGGCGGCGGACTGACCTCGCCGGGAACCTTGGAGCACTGCTGGGCCATGCTCGCGCCAGGCGGTCGCATCGTCGCAAACGCGGTCACACTCGAGAGCGAGCAGGCGCTCGTCGCCGCCCGCCAGCACTACGGCGGCGCGCTGGTCCGGATCGAGATCGCGCAGGCGGAGCCGATCGGCGCCTTCACGGGATGGCGTCCGCAGCGACCAGTCGTCCAATGGGTCTGCGTCCGGCGGGCGGAGGGATGACCGTCCACTTCATCGGAGCCGGCCCGGGTGCGCCAGACCTGCTGACCCTCCGTGCACAGCGGTTGATCGCGGCATGCCCGGTCTGCCTGTACGCCGGCGCGCTCGTCCCGCCCGAGGTGCTCGAGCATGCCCCTCCGGGAGCCCGGCTGATCGACACCCAGCACCTGGACCTCGACGCGATCGTCGCCGAGCTCTCCGCAGCGCACGAACGCGGCGAGGACATCGCGCGACTTCAGTCCGGCGACCTGTCGATCTACAGCGCCACTGCCGAGCAGGCCCGGCGACTCGACGCACTCGGGATCCCGTGGGATATGACGCCGGGGGTTCCGGCGTTCGCCGCCGCGGCGGCCACGCTGCGCCGCGAGCTGACCGTGCCTGGTGTGGCTCAGACGGTGATCCTCACCCGCTACGCCAAGCGCGCCTCTGCCCTGCCGACGGGCGAGGAGCTCGCCTCTCTCGCCGCCCACGGCGCCACGCTCGTCATCCACCTCGGCGTGCAGGCGATCGGCGAGATCGTCGCAACCCTGATCGAGCACTACGGCGCCGAGTGCCCAGCCGCCGTCGTCGCCCGGGGGAGCCTGCCCGACGAGCTCGCTCTCCGCGGCATCCTCGGGACGATCGCCGACGCGGTCCAGGAGGCCGGCGTCCGCCGCACGTCGACGATCATCGTCGGCCCGGCGCTCGCCGCCGGGGGTTTCCGCGACAGCCACCTCTACTCGGCTGCGCGTGCGCGCGAGCCGGACGTCAGTTCCGGCGCAGGAGGTAGCAGTCCATGATCCAGCCCTTGCGCTCACGCGCCTGTGCCCGGACTTGCTCGATCTCCTGCGCCACGTCGGGCAATCGGCCAGAGATCAGGATCTCGTCCTGCGTCCCCAGATAGGCTCCCCAGTAGATCTCGACTCCGGGCTCGGTCACGGTCTTGAACGTGCAACCGGCGTCGAGCATCACGACGACGTCGTCGACGTCCTCGGGGAAGCCGTCCGCGAGCCGGCGGCCGGTCGTGATCTGCACCGCGCGGCCGACCCGGTTGAGCGAGATGCGGTGGCAGGCGGTCAGCGCGTGCACGCTGCTGATCCCGGGCATCACGTCGTACTGGAGCGCGATCCGCCCGCGAGCGAGGATCTCGTCGACCACCGCAATCGTGCTGTCGTAGAGGGACGGATCGCCCCACACGAGGAAGGCGCCACAGCCGTCGTCGGGCAGCTCGCTCTCGATCGTCGCCTCCCACGCGTCGGCCCGGCGCTGGCGCCAGTCCTCGACGGCGGACTCATAGCCAGCCGCGTGGCGGTCGCGTTGAGGGTCGGCGATCTCGACGACCCGGTACCGGTGGTCCAGTGCGATGTGGCGCTCGCAGATCTGGCGCCGAAGCGCGACGAGGTCCTCCGCTCCCTTTTCGATCACGAACACGACATCCGTCTCGTTCAGGGCGGTGATCGCCTGGACGGTGATGTGCTCCGGGTCCCCGGCGCCGATACCGATGATTCGCAGACGCCTCATTGTGGAGGCCGGCGGTGATTCTCGTGCTGGGCGGGACGGTCGAGGCGCGGGAGCTGGCCGGCGCGCTGTCCGCCGACGGGGTGTTGGTGACGACCTCCCTGGCCGGCCGGGTGGCGCGTCCGCGCCTGCCGGACGGAGAAGTGCGGATCGGCGGCTTCGGCGGGCCCGAGGCGCTCGCCCGCTGGCTCGCCGAGCATGCGACAGCCGCGGTGATCGACGCAACGCACCCGTTCGCCGAGCGCATCTCGGCCTCCGCGGGGCAGGCATGTGCGGCTACCGGCATCCCGCTGCTGCGGCTCGAGCGACCCGGTTGGAGCGAGCGACCCGGCGACCGGTGGATCTGGGTCGACGACCTCGGTCAGGCCGCCGCAGCGCTCGCCCCGCTGGGCGAGCGCGTCTTCCTCACCACCGGCCGCCAGGGTCTGACTGCGTTCGCCAACGTGACGGACGCGTGGTTCCTGATCCGCTGCGTCGATCCACCGGATCCTCCGCTCCCGCCGAACTCCGCGGTCGTGCTCGACCGCGGGCCGTACACCCTCGGCGGAGAGCTGGACTTGATCGACACCCACCGGATCGAGGTGCTGGTCACCAAGGACAGCGGCGGCACCCACACCGCCGCCAAACTCGAGGCAGCCCGCCGCCGTGGTCTCCCCGTGGTCGTCGTCCGGCGTCCGCCGCGTCCCAACGTAGCCGCGGTGATCGACGTCTCCGAAGCGGTGCGGTGGGCCCTGGCCCACGGTCATCCGGGGTAGCTCCGCGGGGTGTAGACGTAGTGGGTCGCCGCCTGTCCGGCGATGACGCGGGTCGTCGATGAGCCGACGATCAGGAGCGTCCGCATGTCAACACTGTCGATCTCCAGTTGCTCAAGCGTCGTCACCGTGATGACCTCTTCCTGGCTGCCGACCGCCCGGGCGACCACCACGGGTGTGTCATCGCTGCGGTGACCGCGGATCACCTCGATCGCGCGGGTCAGCTGCGTCCGGCGGGTCCGCGAGGCCGGGTTGTAGAGAGCGAGGACGAGGTCGGCGGCGCCCGCCGCATCGAGCCGACGCTCGATCACGTCCCACGGCTTGAGCTGATCAGAGAGCGAGACCACGCAGAAGTCGTGGCCCAGCGGCGCGCCGACCCGCGCCGCGGTGGCCTGCATGGCGGACAGGCCGGGCACGACGCTGATCTCGACATCGGTGTGGGGGCCGCCTTCCTCGGCCGCCTCCAGCACGGCTGCGGCCATCGCGAAGATCCCCGGATCGCCAGAGGAGACGACCGCCACCCGCGCGCCATCCGCCGCGAGCTGGAGGGCATGCCGCGCGCGATCGATCTCGACACGGTTGTCGCTCGCGTGGCGGTGCTGACCGGCCTGCTCGGGAACGCGGGCCAGGTAGGGGCCATAGCCGACGAGGTGCTCGGCCGCCGAGAGCTCAGCCGCGGCCTCTGGGGTAAGCCACTCGGGGCCCGCCGGACCAAGCCCGACGACAGCCAGCCGCCCTGCGCGCGCCTGCTCCTCTCCCATCGTCAACTGGTCTGCCTGCGGGCCGGGAACGGTTGCACTCGGAATCAGGACGAGCGACATGTACGGCACCTTGCCTTCGACCTCCTCGAGTTGCGCGGAGCGCTCCTCCGCGCTGCTCGCTCGCTCCACGTAGACGCCGCGCCCAGCCACTCCGGCGCTCCGGGCGGCGTCTCGGACCTTCTCGAACGTCCGCCCGAGCTTCAACACGACGGCCGCATCGGTTCCCCGCAACCGGTCCGCCAGAGCACCTGCTGGGAGCGTCCCGGGCAGGATCGTGAGCACGTCGTCGCGGCGGACGAGCGGCGTGCCAGCCGACGCCGCGGCCGCGCTGAACGAGGTCACGCCCGGGATCACGACGGTCTCGTAGCGCGGCGCCAGCCGGTCGTGGAGGTACATGTAGGAGCCATAGAGGAATGGATCGCCGGCACAGAGGACCGCGACGTCGAGGCCGCGATCGAGGTAGCCGGCAACCTCAGCCGCCGCGGCGTCATAGAACTCGCTGATGGCGGCTTCATAGCCGCCAGGATGATCGGTCTCGCCCGTCGTGACCGGATAGCGCAGCGGTACCTCGATCTGCGACTCGCGCAGATACGGCGCGGCGATCCGCCGGGCGACGCTCTTGCCGTGCTCCGCGCCCGGGTAGGCGATCACATCCGTTGCTTCGATCGCGTTGCGCGCCTTGATCGTCATCAGCTCGGGATCGCCCGGGCCGACCCCGACCCCGAACAGGCGCCCGGGTGCTGGTTGCCCGTCGTTCATTCCGCGGAGCTCGCGAGCGCGTTGACGGCTGCTGCGGCGATCGCGCTGCCGCCGCGACGTCCGTGGACGACGAGGTACTCGAGCCCGAGCTCCTGCTCGGCGAGCGCGATCTTCGATTCGGCTGCTCCGATGAACCCGACCGGGACGCCGATCACGGCGGCCGGCCGAGGGCTGCCGCCTTCGATCAACTCCAGCAGGTGGAACAGCGCGGTGGGCGCGTTGCCGATGACGACGATCGCTCCAGCGAGCTGCGGGCGCCAGAGTTCAATTGCGGCGGCCGTGCGAGTCGTCTCCAGCCGTGCGGCCAGTGTCACGACGTCCGAGTCCGAGAGCGTGCAGACGACCTGATTGCCGCTCGGCAGCCGCGAGGCCGTGATGCCCGACGCCACCATCCGCGTGTCGCAGAGGATCGGTGCGCCACCGATCAGTGCCGTTTCGGCCGCCGCGCCAAAGCCCGCCGAAGCGTGAACGTCAGCGGCGAGATCGACCATCCCGCAGGCATGGATCATCCGCACCACAGTCCGCGACAGAATCGGATCGAGCCCGTCGAGGTCCGCCTCGGCGCGGATCCTCGCAAACGACCGGCGGTAGATCTCGGCGCCGTCGCGCAGATAGTCCATCGCTCACAGATCCCCGCCGAGCTTCTCCAGCGCGGCCTCGGTCGAGGCGACGGCGTGCTCTTGGTCATTCACGCGCAGCAGCACCCCCGCGGAGGTCGCGGTCACCGCGATCGCTTGCTCGGGGCGCTGCCCGCATCGCCGCTCGCAGGCGGTCCAGTGCTCGAGCGGCGCCCCCGCGAGACGAACGGCTGCGCGGCGCGCCGCGGCGGCGCGCACGTCGATGCGAGCCTTTGGGCATCGCCCGAGCCCCGCGCAGGCGCTGAGCCCCGCCCAGCCCGAAGCCTCGTCGAGCACCATTCCCGCCCGCTCCAACGTCCCTGCCACCGCCTCGACGCGGTCAAGGTGGACATCGGTCACTGTCGCGGTCCGGCGGGCAGACAACCGAACTTCGGGGGCAACCGCAGCCAGGCAGGCGAGCATGTCGGCGTCGAGCTGACCGAGCGGGACGAGCGCTGTGAGGGCAATGAGACCGTCCCGCTGAACGAGCCGACCGGGCGTAAGCATCGGCGCCCGCGCGGCGGCGACATCGTTCTCGAGCAGCTCGATGCCAAGTCGCCGGGCGACCAGGTCGGGACCGTCGTCGAGTTCGGCGATCCTCCAAGCGCGACTGCCTGCGATCTCGCGCGCGTCGAGGAACGCCCGTGCCACGGCAAGAGCGGCGTGGGCCGCGCTCTCGGCCTGCACGGGCGCGTGTGTCGGCGAGCCTGCGATCTGAAGAACGAACCTTCCCGCGGGCTCGGCCAGGAGCGTCACGTCAGCAGCCGGAGTGAGTGCCAGTCCGCTGCCATCGTCAACCGCGAACAGGAACCGGCCCGGCAGCGAGGCGAGCTCCGGTGAGTCACATAGACCGGCGTCCAGCGCGGCGACGATCCCATCGGTCTCCGCCACAGCGTACGGATGCCGTCCGGCCGTAGGGCTCGCGATCACGTTGCGCGTGCGATCATGGGCCACCGACGGCAGCAGACCGGCCGCGAACAGCAGCTCGGTCAGCTCCAGCACTGCTTCGGCGTGCAACCCTCGGATCTGGAGATTTGCCCGGGATGTGAGATCGAGGAGACCATTGCCCTGACGGGCGGCCTCGGCCAGCGCGAGCAGCTGCTCGGAGCTCAGGCGGCCGCCCGGGACTCGGACGCGCGCGAGGGCCCCGTCCTCGGCCTGATGGAGCGCTATCGCCCCGGGACATCGGTCCGGCCCGGAGCGCGTTTTCGTTGAGGAGAGTTGATCGACCATCGGGCTCAGTCCTGCGTCACGCGTTCCTGATCTTCTTTGCTCGGAAGGGCCCACCGCGCTTCTACCTTGCCGAACCGCCAGATCAAGAGCGCGACCGCCCACACAACGACGAACAGGCCCACGACCATGTACCCGGCCTTGTTGAGGTCGAAGTTCGCCATGTAGTCCCCGAACCACCCGTGCAAATGAAGCTTGCTGGCCAGCAGTCCGACGACCTCGATGCTCCCGACCAGGAACGCGACTGCAACCGAGAGCGCGGTGATCGTGATGTTGTAATAGACCTTGCGAACCGGGCGGGAGAACGCCCAACCGTAGGCGACGTTCATGAACAGCCCATCCAGGCTGTCGCAGAACATCAACCCGCCTGAGAACAGCAGCGGGAGCGTCAGCACCGCGTACCACGGCAGCCCCTGCGTCGCGGCCGCCGCGGTGCCGGCCAGCAAGAGAACCTCGGTCGCGGTGTCGAACCCGATCCCGAACACGACCCCGACGAAGAACAGCTGCCACGTGTGGTTCACCGCGCGGATCAGCCGTCCGAAGAAGCGATTCATCAGCCCCCGCGACTGAAGCTGAGCCTCCAGCTCCTCCTCGTCATAAGCGCCTCGGCGCATGTCCCGGAACACCCGCAGGATTCCAACGAGCACGAGGACGTTGAGCGCAGCGATCGCGAGCAAGAACGCAGCCGATAGGGCGGTGCCGACCACACCGCCGGCCCTCGCAAACCCGGAGCTAGGCGTGACCACCGCCTTGAAGACAGACTTGGCCGCGACCGTGATCCCAACTCCTACGACCATCACCACACTCGAGTGTCCGAGCGCGAAGAAGAACCCGCTGCCCAGAGGGCGCTTTCCCTCAGCCATCAGCTTCCGAGTCGAGTTGTCGATCGCCGCGATGTGGTCTGCGTCAAACGCGTGCCGCAACCCGAGCGTCCATGCAGTCACGGCGACGCCAAGCCCCACACCCAGGCCCTTGTAGCGCAAATGATGCGGCAGCACCTCAAGCGCGAAGATCCCCCAACCCAACGCGTTGACCCCGACAATCGCCGTCAGCATCCCGCCGATCCGCGCGCGCTCAGCCCGGGTAAACGAGCGCCACGCCGACCCGATCCGCGCGATTATGGTTGAGATGGTGATCCTCCGTTCGAGCCCGAAGGAAGAAGAGCCGGCGCCTGGAGCGCACGAACCGCCCTTCATCCGAGGACTGGCTTCGTCGACGCGGGGCTAGGCGACCGGGCTAACCCCCGTTCAGGGCATCACCGTTGCGGGACAGCGCCGGAATCTCACCGGACTTCGCTGCGCACTGCGTCACACCAGCTGCCGCCGATGCGCCCGCCAGGCTATTCGACGCGCGCTCAGACTGTCAAGACCCCGCGAGGCGGCCCGCGCACGCGCAATCCGGGAGTTGACGCGCGGGTCGCGCTGCCTCCGCGCCAGACCTGCTTTCCGATCCCGGAGATCCGTCAGCGAGGCCAGTAGTCAGACCCCCTAGGCCGGCGTTGCGGGTCCATCAGCGACGCTGATCGCTTCCCTCCTATGCGCGGAAAGCGAGCACGCGTCGGCCCGAGTGCTAGCAGCTCGGCTGCTAACGGTCGGGTCGATAGCGGAAGTCCGCGGCGACGTACACACGCGGCGAAGTCAAAGCCGTCTCGCAAACCCCTCGTAGAGGCCGCGGACGTACCGAGCCCTGCCGCGAAACCCTGAGCGGGCTGCAGCTGTGGTGCGTTTGAGTCTCACGCGGCGTACGGCGGGCCACTCAGCGGGACGCTTTCCATGGCGGTGAAAGCGGATCCCGAGGACCACCGCTCCGGTGGTGGCGATTGCTGCTTGGGCCGCCGCGAGCTTCTCGCTTGCCCAGTAAGGATCAAATTCGCGGCCGTCGTTGCGTCCCAGGATCGCGCCTGTCCCGGAGAGGAACGCGAGGGCGATTCCGGGCATGAAGTGATGCACGCGGAGCTTCTCTTGGCCCGGGGCGTGATACATCCTGCGGGCCCAGCTTCGGAGGCGCGGAGCGGTCCGGCGGCGCTCACGCACGTAGTTGATCGCGCGGGAGGCTCCGATCGTGACGGCAAACGAAGTGAACATCCCAAACCCTGCCCTTTCGGCGGGCGACACTTGGCGATATCCGCGTAGCGCAGCGGTGATTGCCGTGCCCGGGTGGCTCATGGCCGAGACCCGTCGGCCCGGCTGCGCTGGGCCAGTTGCACTCCGGCCTCATGCGGACCACGAGTCCTGTCCCAGCTCGCCGCGGTGCGCGAGCTTGCGGGGCTACTCATATCCCCATGAGCGAATCCAGACATCGCTGGGGGAGGGGCCAACGCACACCCTCTTGGAGCGCGTCGGGTCACGATGAATCGATTCAAACGAGTTACTCCGTGTCGGGTGCCTCGTCGCCTGGCCATGAGCCGGTCAGGCGGGTGAAGGCGTGCCGCGATCCATGGTCGACGAATCCCTTGATGAGGGAGAACAGAGCTCCCTCGATCGCCAGCGCGAGCGCGAGCTTGCCGAGGTGGATGTCTCGATGCTCGGGTTGCGGGGGCTCCTGATCATCGATCAGACCCCAGATCAGGCCGAACAACCTCTTTCCGATCAGGCCGGCCAGCAGGCCACCACCGACGCTGACTGGGAGAAAGACGATCTTACCCATGAATCACCTCGACTTCAGTTCGAAGGATCTCTGTACCTGCGCTCGTACATCGTTGGGTTTCCTTGATCACCAGCCCGCGCACGCCGCGCCCTCGGGGATCGCTGGTCTGAGCAGGGTCTTCGCCGTTTTCGAAGCTCACTGGAGGTGGGGTCAGCCGAGCGTCCAGCTCGCGGAGCGCGCGAAATGAGCGCAGCGCGGCGGCCACGGAGATCGCCGTAAGCGCGAGTGAGCCTCTTCGCATCCGCGCCTGGCTCCCTACCGTCTGCCCATCAGCCAGCCGACAAGCGCTCCGGCCGCAAACGCACCGCCGGCCGTGAATGGCACTGGCTTGCGCTGGACCGTGGACGCGACTTGTTGGGCTCCAGCACTGGCCGAGTCGGGGGATGCGGCCTTGGCCTTGGCGATCAACTCATCCTTCTTCTGTTGCGCCGTGGATTTGACCGCCGCGACGCGCTCCTTGGCTTGAGCTTTGACATCGGTCTTTTCGGCCATAGCCTCGACCGTGTCGCCCAGCTCCTCTCGCGTCTGCTCGATGTCTTGCCGAAGCTCTTGCGGCGTTCTCTGCCCGCCGTTCGGGTCGTGCTCAGCAGGATTCATTGGCGGCCTTCCTTCGCGCGTTGCTTTGTCCATTCGACGTCCTCCTTCACGCTTTCGACGGTCTGCTCGGGCACCGGTGGTACTCCCTCCTGAACCTTGTTCTTCCCGGTCAGCGCCAGCCCACCGGCGATCGCGCCGTAGACGACGGCGATGATCAGCGCGGCCAGCCACCCGTCCATCGCAGTGCTCAGCGCCAGGATCAGGCATGCGGTCAGCGCACCGACCGCATAGAGACCGAGCACGCCCGCTCCGCCGAACATGCCGGCGCCGAGCCCGGCCTTCTTGCCCTTTACGCCCAGTTCGGCCTTGGCCAGATCCAGCTCCTGGCGCACTAGCGTGACGGTCTGATCAGAGAGTTGCTTTAGCAGCTCCGCGATGGGCCGGTCGCTCATTGGCGAGTCTTCACTCTCCCGGTGGACTTCCGTCATTGTCGGCCTCCCTTCGTGGCTATTGGGGTGGGTTGGTGTTGTTGGCTTCGCTCTTGCCCAGCCGCTCTAGGAGCTTGGTGCGAGCCTGTGGGTTGGCGGCTAAGAACACTCCCGCGCCGCTCACCACTAGGGTGGCCAGCTGGCGGCGCCGACGTGGCTTGCGCGGCGGTTTCGGGGCGTCGATGGCCGACCAGAGCTCGCCCACTGCGGCGAGCGCTTGCTGAACCTTGCGTCGGAGGGGTTTGTCCTTCACCGCCTGGCGAGTGCTTTTGCCCCGCCCGCGCGCGTAGGCATCCCGCGTCGCGCTGGCGGCTTGGCGCAATGCAGCCTTGACCTCCTTATCGAACAGCAGCTGCTGCGCGTATGGCATCGCCAAAGCCGCCCGGTCACTCAGAGCCATGCGTCCTCCTTGGCATCGATGGAGCATCGCCGCCCGAGCTTCGAGACCGCCAGCTGGCTAGCGGTTTGGATACGGATCATCGGTGCTGTCGCCTCCGCTTTCGGTATGCCACGACCCGTTAGAGCACTCCGGGCATGGCGGCAGATGCTCGGTTGACCGAACCTCGAGCTGATAACCGCACTCCGTGCATCGGTAGGTCCCTGCGGATACGTCGCTGCCGGCTGGAACTGGCTCTGCCATGTCTGCCTCCTCGATAAGGATCTTGGCTTCGGTTGATGGGCGTACTGACATTCGAAGCCCATCCGGGTGTCGACCGATCGGGCGATTAATCGATCCGCGGGCTCCGTTGGTCCCTGAACTGCGCTGTACCTCGATTCCTGTCGCGGACAAGGCCGAGGCTTCCCGGCCCGAGCCAAGGTGGAGGCGCGGGGCCAGGAGGGGACGCTGTTGCCTCTTCCGCTCACTTGGCCACCTCCTGGACATCCGACCTCCCGTAATGGGCGAAGAGCTGCTCTTCCTCCTGTCCTGAGAGACCGGCCGCGAGGATCGACGCTGGGCGCATCGTCGACTTCGTCGCGGGTGACCCTCACCCGCACGGCGTCTCCGTCGGCGTACGCGCCAGCGAGCGGCACGAGATGTGAGCGGCTGCCGCATTGGCCTGTGTCGACCAGCGCCCAATCCCAGTTTCCAGTCCGCAGGTCGAGATAGATCTCCTGGACCTTGCCGATCGTCTCTCCGTGCTCATCGAGGATCGTCCGGCCCTGCCAGGCATCATCTCGATCATGAGGCGACTCGTCTTCAGGTGCCGCGACCCACGTGTCAGAACCATTACTTGCCGGACTGCCTTGAAGGCTTGATGGCGCGGGGAGAGCCACGGCTGACCCATCACCGCTCGGTTGGCGAGCTGGTGGACTTTGCGGTGAAACCTCCGTCCGGACTTTCCGCCGAAGATCCCTGCGAAGCGGGTGCCGACCATGGCCCCCCGGGCGCGATCGCGTCGCCGCTCGTGGCCAGGTCGCCCTCCTCGATCGGGATCCTCGGGAACTTCAACGCCGCCAGGACGTTGCCCTTGGAGCCGAAGATCCGATCACCAGTCAGCTTGTCCACGGGGGCAGCTCTCAAGTGGTCTTCTGTTCCTTGGGGGCGCTGCGGGCGTCTAGCTGCAGCTCTCGCTCGGCGCCCGGCACGCCGGCTGCGAGCTCGCGGCTGCGCTCGCGCTCGGCGTTGAGCTCCATGCCCAGCAGCAGCGCGGTGTTGGTGATCCACAGCCACACCAGGAACACGACCAGTCCGCCGAGGGCACCATAGGTCTTGTTGTAGGAGCCGAAGTTCGCCGCGTAGAACGCGAAGGCCACCGATGCGAGTAGCCACATCACCAGCGCGAACAGCGCCCCGGGCGTGACCCACTTAAACCCGGCCAGCTTGACGTTGGGCGCCGCGTAGAAAAGGACGGCGAACATCACGATCACCACGATCAGCAGCACCGGCCACTTGGCGATGTCCCAGATGCTCACGGCGGTCCCGCCGATGCCAAGCGGTCCGGCCACGGCGGTGACGATCGGTCCGGTGAGCACCAGCGCGAGTGCCACCAGTACGAGCAGTACGAGCATCACCAAGGTGACGAGCATCTGCAGGGGGCGCAGCTTCCAGATCGGCCGGCCCTCCGGCGTTTCGTAGATCACGTTTGAGGCGCGCATGAAGGCGCCGACGTAGCTGGACGCCGACCACAGTGCGCCCACCAGGCCGACGATCCCCATGATTCCGGCCGTGCTTTTCTGAGAGGTGATCGACTGGATCGGACCCGCGATGGTCTGCGCTGCCGAGCTGGGGCCGATCTTGGTGATGATCTGGGTGATCGTCTTGGTGGTTGACGCGGGGTCACCGACCAGGCCGATTAGCCCGACCAGCGCGATCAGCGCTGGAAACAACGCCAGCAGGCCGTAGTAGGTCAGAGCAGCTGCCCAGTCGCTGAGGTTGTCCTCACTGAACTCGGTTACCGTGCGCCTCAGGGTCGCGAACAGTGAAGTGCCCGTGACCGTTCCGCCCGGACGATAATCGTGGCGACGCTGTCTGCCGCCTTGATGGTCTGAACCGGAGCTGCTCATAGTCCGAGCTTTCCGCCGGCGCCGCCGAGTATTTCGCTTGGGTCGAGGCCGATCTTTCCCAGCTGATCGCTGTGCTGCTCAGGGTCAACCTGATCGGGCAACTGCTGGTCAGCCTGCTGAGCCTTGTCGTGATCGCCTCGGTCGCGCAGCATCTGCAAAATCTGCTCCTTGGGGATCTCCACCGATTTCTCCCTGTGCTTGACGTTTGGGTTGCAGAGCTAGCGGTCAGCCGGCCGGGGGAATGTCCTCTGCCCGGCCCGGTTCCTCCGGCTGCACAGGCGAGGGCGTGGGAGGGCTGTCGCTCACGGGGCTCGGCTCGTCCGGTCGCCCAGGGAGAGCGGTAAGGCTTCCCTCCTCCGCGTCGCCCGCCCCGGGCATCTTGACGGACGATGTGGCGGGCGTCTCATCTTGGACGGCGCCGCGGCGGCGGTTGGCCACGGCAGCAACCCCGAGCCCGCCCGCCATGATCGCGACCGCGCCTTTCTTTGACGGCTTGCGAGCTAACGCGTTGTTCTTGGCTGAGTCGAGGCTTGACAGCACTACGTTGAGTGGACTTTTCTTGCTCGGCGGCTTGCGGCCCGGAAGGCTTGTCCGCGCCCGCCCAATCAATCCGGAAGGCCCCTTCGTCGCAGGATTAGCGTTCGGCCGGGTCGATTGGGAGCGCCGGCCGATCACCCCGGTGGGCCCCTTCGCAGCCGGATCAGCGCTCGTCGGGAAAAATCGGGGGCGTCGTCCTGGCGGTTGACTGGTTCCGCGCGATCGTGCGAGCCCGCGGGGGCTCTGCGCCTTGATCGCTGGCTGGCTTTTGCTCGTCCTGATGGTCGTCCGCATTACCGGCACCTCCTCGGGTCGGTTGCACTTGATGTCGTGGGCTCAGGGATGGTGCTCCGCTATTGCTGGGTGGTTTGCTTGACCTGTTGGGCGCTGTCCTGGGCGCTGGACTTCAGCTCCTCGGCGTGCTGCTGAGCCTGGTCCTGCGCCTGGTCTTTGACCTCTGAGGCGGCCTCTTGGGCCTTCTGGGTAGCGACCTGCGCGGTGTCCTGGGCGATCTGCTTGCCGTGCTCGATCGCCTCCTGGCCGGTCTGTTTGGCCTGTTCTTTGACCTGATCGGAGACCGGTCCCAGGCGCTCATCCTCGATGTTGGTAGAGGGGATCAGCATGCCGGCTAGAAAACCGACTGCGGCCGCGCCGATCGCCAGACCGAGCGGATTCTGCTGTGCGACGCCAACGGCCTGCTGGCCGGCCTGCTTGACGTCCTCGCTGCCCGGGGTGGCATCTGAGACCTGAGAGCCAGCCCCGGTGAGCTTGGCTTTTACGCCTTGGACCTTGTCGCTGATGCTGTCCTTGGCCCGTGAGGGAACATCAGCCTTGTAGCCGAGCGCGTCGACGGTGTCGCCCATCCGCTCGCGCGTCTGGTCTATTTCCTCCCGGATGGCAGCTGGGTCTTCGCCCATTGCACGTCCTCCTTCACACTGTCGACGGTTTGTTCAGGCACCGGAGGGGTGGCCTCGGTTACTCGCTTCTTGCCAGTCAGGGCCAGCACTCCCGCCAGCCCGCCATAGACGGCGGTCACGATCAGCGCGGCGATCCAGAAGTCCATCGCGGTAGCCAGCAGGCCGATCACACACGCCGTGAGCGTGCCCAGGGCAAGCAGACCGACGATCCCGGCGCCGCCGACCAGCCCGGCGCCGATCCCCGCCTTCTTACCTTTCTCGGTCATCTCGGCTTGGGCGAGCTTCAGCTCCTGACGTACCAACGTCGAGAGATCGTCAGATAGCTTTTTGAACAGCTCGCCCATCGGCTGCTCTCGCAGCCCTCCGTCCGGATCTGAGCCGGTGGCCATCGCTAGACCCTCGGCCTAACCGGCGGGGCGACGGCTGGCGAAGGCACCCCCGCGTCAGGGGGCTGCGAACCTGTCCCCTCGACCGCCGCTCGCGGGCGTGGCGGCGCTGGCGGGCGTGGCGGTGGCAGCTCACCGGCGCTTCGCGACGAGTAGCGCCGGCTGCTGGAGGCTTTCAGAAAACGGGTTGTCCATCTCGGTGCAGTAGATGGGATGCCACCCTCCCGAGCGGGTCCGAAGCCGCGAACAATGGGCGGGCGCCCAGATTGCGGGCCCGATCCCGCACGTC
>JAABUQ010005068.1_pt1 | contig 21554 bp, 29 predicted proteins | sample 5560001 | NCBI WGS metagenome assembly JAABUQ01 (sample SAMN10711888, study PRJNA513371) | rock metagenome | isolation source: Antarctica rocks | place: Antarctica: Victoria Land, Finger Mt nord | collected 2015-12-18
GCAGGGAATGGGGATGGAGGGTGGAGCAGGGTGGGGGGCCCATGGGATGGGAAGGGGGTGGGGAGGTTTGTTGGGGTTGAGGCTGGGTGGTGGGGCGGTTTTGTTGTCGTTGAGACGGACGGAGAGGATTTAGGAGAAGACAATTGTGAGTCTGAAAGCGACCGTGAACAAGTAGAATAGCAAGCAGAAAACACCGGCGGAGCAAAGAAATTCGAATGCTTCGCTGGTCTTTGACATCAGGACAATTGGCAAAGGCATTGGTCTCTGGGCCTCGAGTAATTTTATGATGAGAAGATGTTTGTAGCACCAATAGTGTGTTGATATTTAGGCGTATCAATAATGCTACATCTTAAGCGAAAACGGACCGCATCATTCAACTTGTCTTCTTCCCAGCATCAATGTTGTGCGCAAGTCCCGGCAAGTGACTGGCAACATAAGAGAAGGCCCTGACCAATACCTGAATGTACGATAGCAAAAATCGCACGGCCCAATCAGCCCATCCCAACACTGGCCTTCTTCCTCTTGAAAATGTCGAATCAACAAACTCGAAAGGAAGCGTTGCACCTAGATGTTCAACGGCAACCTTTAAGCCGCTGGAAAATCCATCCTCGTGGAAACCATACTTGGTCCATGCACCAGCATAGCTGATACATCGTTTATTTTGAATTCTTGGCAACAACTTCTGAGAACGTATGGCGGCCGAGTTATACAGTGGATGATGATAAGTCCATTTTCCTTGCGTAAGAAATTTGGAAGGTGGATGGAGGGGATTCAGCGTCACAAGCACAGTGCCGTATACCGAAGTGTCAATTTGTTGCAGGAGATTCATCCAGTACGTTAAGCAGACACTCGGCTCTGTATGAGGCGATGGTGAACGTGTGATGTAGTTCCAAGACGACCAAGTGACTGGTCGAGTTGGCATGAGCTACAATACTGTCAGCAGGGATACAGGGCCATGAGGATAGCACGCAAATCGAAAATGAATAGATGCGCAGCATAGCAAAAATCTGTGTAACACAAGAAAGGAAAAGGACCCCCTGGGGCTACTCATTCGGCAGCACGCCGATGATATGACAGGCCATCAAGGGACACATACCGAAAGGTCTGAATGCAAGACAGCAGTGTTCTCACTGGTCTTGAAACCAGCCATGATACCAATCTCCTCCTCGGACGCATTGCCGCTGATTATTTGCGCTGCTTGGTCCCCATGTGTGGCAAGGACTACATGATCATAGGCCTCTATGACCCCGTCATTGCGCTCAATCCAGGCTCCAGCACTATCACTCCGAACAGAGTTAATTCCCACATTGAGGTGAATTCGGCTCTTTGGACAATCTGCCAGCACTTTATCAATATACTGTTTCGAGCCACCCGGGATGGTCATCCACGTTGGACGAGCCGCAACAGTGCTTAAGAGATGGTGGTTCCATAGGAAACGGATCAGAGTGATGGCAGGAAATTCTAATGCAGCCTTGTCGGGGCTTGTGCTCCAGACGGATGCAGTCATCGGAATCAGGTAATCATCTCGAAACGCCTCCGAATAATTGTGCTTTTCCAAGTACTCTCCGATGCTCTGCTGCTGCCTCGGCTCCCTAATGTCTGCGGAATACCTATTGGAGCCACTTGTATCTATTTCGCTCTCATCCTCGTCTGTCAGAAGGTCGAGCGCAAATTGATTGAAACGCACGATATCGAAGATCATTTGCCACATGCGAGGTTTGAAGATGTTCGCCCGTTGGGCGAAGATTGAAGATAGAGATGTGCCGGACCATTCGAATAGACCTTGATCTCGGGAGACACCGAATGTCATGTCGGTTGGAACAGTCTGTACACCAATACTCTCAAGGAAGGCAATGAAATTGGCTGGGTCTGTGAGCTTTGGCGGTTTCGGGACCAATGATGAAAGGCTTACGGTAGGTAGCGCTGTTCATCACAATAAAGCCTGTGTCAACATTGGTTGCCTTGTCTCCTTTTCTGAATTGGACGGTGTTTGTGTGACCTCCAATTCGATCTTTTGCCTCGAATACGTGCACCTCGTGGTCGGTGCCCTTAAGAGCCCACAGTGCGGCAATGCCGCTACAGCCACTGCCAACAATAGCAACCTTCATCTTGGCTCATGAGGGTGGTAAGATTCTCAATTCGACTTAAATTCTAGATGTTTGTAGGAAAAGGACAAACTTGATACAGCGCTAGGGAGAAGATCGTGAATTCAAAGTGAGGAATGGGAAAGTCTCAAATGTATTGCACACATCTGGGCGGCATGCCCGAACAGCAGCCTATCTAGGTCGAGTGGAAGAATTACAAGAGTATAAAATACAGAACTTTGGAAGAGACCATCCATGTGTGCAATTGATAGCATTGTATCGGTCTTGTATCGGTGATGATGATGACTTTCTCCACCAGGAAGTGAAGATCGTATTCGTAACAACATGAAAAGATGACCCTATTGAGCGTAGGGTAGGCCAGGTGTGGCATGCTGCTTTATAGACTCTTTCCCAAATCAACCCGCTGGTTAGATGGAAATCCAACATTTTCTCCAACAAGACTGGTAAGTAGATCTCCAATCAGAGTCTTGCAAAGAAGCTTAAGCTCCGAATTTGGTCGCCTAAAATTGCTGCTCAAGGATCCTCACATGAAATGTTAGCCTTTTGGCTGGGGTGGTGAGGCTGAGGCATCTACATTGCCACCATACCAGCTTCATGCATGCAACCATGCTTGTTGGGTTGGAGTAATTTGATACATCTCAAGTTCATGTTTGTTGTACAAACGGTTCATAACCCTTGAAACCGAAGCGAGAGAGACTACTTGATTGGGAAAGCCTCGCAATGCTTACACCAATGGGTACCCTATGGAAACAACACAAGGTGTTACAGCCTCAGTGTTGGATTGCGATTTCCGCCTTACTCATTTGCAGGATCCTATATTATGTTGGGGCTTTCGCTTCCAAATGGTTCACATGGAATTTAAAGGCGCAATACCACATAGACCGTGCACTCTTTCTTTATCTCAGGAGGAATAGACATGCGCCTCCGCAGACATCCATTGGATATCGCTCCTGAATAGCATCGATCGGCTTTCAAGCTTGAGAAAGCCGATCTAACTCGCCTCAATGCTACGCTTAACCTACATCAGCCGATGTTTGCCTTTTCTCTCCGCCATCGCTTTCATGCAGCTTTGGTTAGTAAATGCCGACATTGACGAGAAATCATGTCGGAGCTTCAAGGGCGACCTTGCCTGGCCAGGCGCTGGACCATTCGATTATGGTGATGTGTATGATGATATGACGGCGAGCTGGATGCAATATCTGGACGCTGTGAATGTTGCCTACCAATCTTTCTCGGCAGGTGTCAATGATCGATTGAGTGCTCAGCAGATAACTGATAACTTCAACACCTTCTATGGCTCAAATGACATGGAGTATGCGACATATCAGGATCGTCGCACTCAGATCACTGGTAATTTCAAGATACTGTGTGACTCAAGGCCGGTACCACTAAGCACATGGGACAGATCGATTGCGCCAACTCCATACTGATCCTAGATGGTCAAGCGTCAAGGTTGTCTGTGGAGACTACTACTTCCACGGCGATGGGAGCGGTGTATGGTATGGTGAGGATTCTCAATCACCTCTCCTTATGGCCATTATAAAACTAACATGAATGCAGAGCAAACTGTAGATGGTCCGAAACCGCTGGCTGGGAATGTTGCATGTCAAAATAGTAATCACCATGCTTTCGCACGCGTCTCACAGCGACAGATAGTGATCTGCCCTCGAGTCATGGAGCAGCTGAAGAATGAGGACGGGGGCGTTCAATATATAATTCCGTCTAAAGCAATTTATCATGACTGGACCCATGATGCGCCCCCTGACAATGATATCGACGAGTGGAAAAAGACCTACCTGAGCATGGCTATACTTCACGAAATGGGTCATGTCGCATTCAACTGTGAGTCTTTTTGGTCGGGGTTTGACAGTTGAGGAGCTGAAGATACTAATATATCTTTGCGATCAACAGTGCTTGATATCCCAGACAGCGAGGCAACGGTTTTGATACCGTCACACTACAATTATGAAGGAGCGACGTCTCTGGTCAGGGAAGAACGAGTTGTCCTTGTAGCCATAATCGATGGCATGTACCAATCGAGTCTAGACTATGAAGGACAATTCAAGCCCATCATGGCAGTCTTGTACAACGATGATAACCTCATCATGCTGATCGTTAGTATGTGAATCGAAGCTGTCCCAAATTGTACTTTGATTATATTGGCTTGCGGACTGACGAGATGCAGCAACTTTCATGCGCGGCTGTATATGGACGACTAGATATGCTGAGCCACTTCATTAGCCTATGGACTCACTCCGCTATACAGAGTACGCCAGAGCGACTAACCCCAAAGGTGAATGCCATGGTATTTCTCAGCAGAAGAGGAAGAGGATCCGAGACGAAAACAGGATAGCCGAGACTACAAGGCGTCGTCAGTGTCGAGCGTGCGACAGCTCTTTTTGCTTTGATCTATTGGAGCACGACAGGTCCACACGATTCACATCATTCATCGAATCACGCTGAGACATTGGAGAGCAGGCGCAAATACTTGCTGCTATAGCTGGAGATTGATGGAATTTTGTGAAAAAGTGTGTGCGATGGCAGTGTGCTCTGCTTTAACGCTTACTTCTTAAGCACGATAAGACTTGGCTAGATCTTTTGACATAGATGCTCGAGGTGCGCACTTCAGGGACACCTATGCATAGAAACGCTATTGTAGCGGCAAGACACGCACTGGATTTATAGCTTACTGAGATTTCAGGTAGACTTAAAAACTTTCAACCTTCAATCCATCGAGCAATTCTTCAGAATTTACATCCGATTGCGGGATTGATTCGACAGGGGCGCGATGAAGACTGGAGATCAGCAATCGAATAAACACTCACCATCGAAGGTAGCTACTATGAGCAGATAACAGCAACATCATCGGGTACAATCAAAAACACAGCAGTAAGACAAGACAGTAGCACAAGAGCATCGAACCGCGGAAAAGCGCATGCGCATCTATATCTGCCTTCGTCCACGAGATCGCATGATTGCCGATATGCGACCCCTTCCAGACCAGAATTCTGTTGGAGCATGCTTTCACATCTAGCATCATCAGACCTTTCAATGCAGACCTTAAATTCAATATTCAATATTGTTCGAAGATGGACATACGGAGGACAACACTTTTTGCAATGGTAACTTTAGCCCGTTTGCTTCCACTACATGCAGCGAGCTTGCCTTCGCAACTGCCAAAGAGCTTTTGCTCGACTGCTTGCAACACCAACGGCCAAACCATCCAAGGATTGACGCAGTACACAAACTTGACTTATCATCCTTGGCCGCAGGTTCCGATCAGGGTCAAACTACCTTCGACAGATTACACTCTATTTATTACATCAGTTTCCGCATATACTGATCGACCGCCAATCAAGACGATTGAATTCCAAGATTTCATTGCAGAGTTTCGCGAAAACCTCGAACAACGATACCCTAGTCTTCTTCCACACAAAGCAGGCCAGTCGCAAATAGATGCCATATCTTCTACATCCTGGCGGATTGAACTGGAAAAGGATATTCTAGTCCCTGAGATGTCTACGCAGGTCGCCTTGACCTGTCTTGAAGCGTTACAGGGGCTAGTCAAACGCTACGGTCCCTCTTCAGTCACGGGTTACCTCACAGTCAAGCCGTATTATATGCTTCAAGGTACTCTTGTTGATCTGCGAATTACACCTTTGGCGTCAGCCTCTTGAACGTGTTGTCATCGATATTGGGGTTGTGCAGCTAGCGTTGGCGACGGTCTGATAGTTTTTTTTGATACGCAAAGCAACTGATGGCGAAACGGGTACTCAAATTAGTCGTTCGAGTGATGGGCCTGGGAGAAAATGAAACTGTGTATAGTACGACACTGTGTTGCACAAGGTACATTCTATTACCTTACCTGGAGACTCTCGCCAACACAGAACTTTTCAAAGTATCCACATTGAACAAAGCTTCCCATCAGGGGTTGGCCCATACATGTGACCGCCGTCGCTGGAACTTGCTGCCATCCTGCCTACTGCGCTCTCCACCAACCCGAGCCTTTGATTCGTATATTTGATGGCGTAGTATCGAACAAATCTACCCGTTTTTAGAACTTATACACAACACGGGCCTCTCAAGGATATGCAACAGTATCTCAAGACATGTAAGGTACGGTCCCTCGCGGGGGTCAGAATACGCTGGACAGGCCCCACCAAAGACGATGCCAATATTTTGCGGTTCCTACCTACCAAAACATCCATTTTTCTCCTATACTAACTTTCGTGGGTATACTCAGATACAACTGTGAAGCCTTCTGATCTATAGTTGGTTTAGGAGAAAACCAGAATTTTCAGTGGGTGGGAAAGGCAAAATAATAGGGCATCGTCCCTAGTAGGTGGCCTGCCCAGCCTCGCGGGGTAAAAAGCAGTTGGCCGATCCAAGCTGGCAATTCTACCCTTTTTCTAGTCTTAGAGCATCAGAGATTTTGCTCCTTATTATCAACATCACCACCGGATATCATAATAAGGCCTAAGAGGGCCAATGTAGCTTCTTATTACAGCCCTGTGAGGGACAACTTGGCCTTGTTGATCACGTGATGAAGTTTCTTTCGCTTGGGAAACCGCAACTTCATCACGTGGTACATCTAACCCATCGATACAGCGAGATGGTCACTCGTCTCACATCCGTTGCTTCATGGCTGAACTTGCCAAGCAAGAAGGCAAAGCGTAGGAATTAAGACAAGGGAGCTGCATGGTGTTGTTTCTTAGGTCCCTGCTATTTTCAAGGTTGAAACATGAACTCTCGCGTATCGCCTCCTTCAATAGCAAGGCTTTGAAAGGTCTCAATGCTTATGTCCTCCAATATTCTATCGCAAAGCCTTTAGTAGATCGACCGCGAATTCTCCAACCTCCCGTGCGGCCTTGCAGAGAGCTTATGCGAGTTGCGGAACCTATGAATATGATTTAGCCTCTTCGCCAACGACTAATCGTCTTGCTTCTTTACTTGAGGCAGTATATTTCTTTTGAATGCCTTCGGAAAGATCTCCACTCGACCAGGAATGCATTTGAGACCTAAGGCGTTAAAACGCATACACTTCCAAGTCCCGCATGCCCAGATTGCGTGTTGCTAGGATGACGGTTGCGTGTCTCGATAGCTTCAGCTCGTCTTCCAGGAGATACCACCGATCCGGCTCAAGACAAGATGGTAATGACCACAAGGTCGGCTTTTGTTACGCGGTTTCGGACCTTGTCTTCACAAACAAAGTTGAACCTGTATTTCAGGCCATGAGGACAACGTCCTGGATATGATTAAGAACAAGGTTACATATCGAGTGATACCCGCCTTGAACAACTTGTACAACATTGAAATAAGCTTTGAATTTCTGAAGCGTGCAGCGGGTGAACTTATTCGCGTTGCAGTGAATGAATGGCTAGAGAAAGTCTGGCAATCGGTACAGAATGGTGGTCGCGGTATCTCAGCAGTCAGCGCCATAGCCATTGGGGTCTCGGGAAACAACGATGATCTGGCAATTACTGGAGAATTCGCCGTTCAAGAGCGCCACTGTAAGGCTCCTGGAACATCTCCAAAGTAGCATGACAAAAACCGCCCCGTACACCAAGGGGACGAGAAGTCGAAGAGATCAAACAATGTCAACACTGAGACCAGTGTGCGGAGGACAGTCTCTAAGGCTGATGGAAACGTTCATGTCGCGTGTGCAAGCCAATATTCAAGCTCGGATTATGATAATATCAATGGTGAACATACATGTACTGCCAATAGCAATGCCTTCTGGGGTTGCAGCGGCTGCTGCTGTGGAAACGCAGCTTGCGGCTCTTCGACTGGACCTGGTCTTGGATGTGATGCTGGTTCCTTCTACTGTCGATGGGAGGTTGATCACCCTGGTTCATAGTAGCGGTGACTCTAATGCTAGAACTATCTTGAGGACGGGATCTGGAGGGGGAGGAGGAGCTTTAAGTGGTGTTATATATGTGGATTCACATCCGCCAGAGGAGGACACGTCTGGACTCATATCCTCTTCAAGCCGCTTCCGCCGGGTTGTTTCCCGAGCTGTTCTTGCGAGCTCAGGAAATTCTTCGTTAGATGAGGTGATGTAGGTTTTAATCAGTCTGATGCCTGTTTGACATCCTCCTCCTTAAACTTTGAAGAGTCTAGATCTTCTGAAGGCGTCTCCTCATTGTCCAGATTTACGACATCTAGGTTCTGTCGAAAATGTTGTTCAACTTGACTCGCTCTATTCGAAAACTGATTATAACTATTACGCATATTCGGTTGGTCAAGGCTTTTCCAAATCGAACTGTTGGCAATCTTGTTGACACGAGCATATTTCGCATCAGTGGTGCTACCATGCTCATCATGACTGTCTTCGTTATCGTCGTTGTAACTGTCTTCACTGCCATCATCGTTATCTTCACTGTCTCCGTTATTGGAATCGCCGTGTTTCTCCACCATGCCTTGTCGCTTCACGGCGCGGCCTTCATTCTCTTTCTCCTGCGCATTCTCCTCCTTTCTTTTTGCTAAATTAACTCATCACTTACGCTCAGCTTCAGTTGTTGGAGCAACATAGATCTGGTCTTAACGGTGAAACAGCTTTAAGCTATCCAGATTATGCGATTTGCTCCAGCTTGGTTTGGAGAAGAGCAATCGCTTCGGAGGAACTTTACCAGCCTCTTTCGTTGTAGAAGCACCCGAGAGCATACTGATAAGACTGTCTTGTCAGCATCCGGCCATGGTGATGTTGCAAGTAAGAACAGCGCTGAGATGCAATCCTTCAGGGTTTAGTCTACGTACGTTGTGCTCTTCTTCTTGCAATCCTTTGCTCGGTGCGCTCTAGGCTTGTAACCGTTGGCAATAGCTTCCTCCCACAGTTCTTCCGGCGGCACGTCTTGGGGGCCCAATAGTCGCAAGGGAAGAGACAGATTCGTTGGGGATGAGCGTGGTGGATGGAGATAAGACTTACAATCTTTCTTTGAAGAGAGCAAAAACGGAGGAAAGATGGGGGGGCGCCGCTCCAATAAATCAGATTTCTGCAAAAGTAATATATTAATCAAATCTAAGATACTACAAAATACAACTAGATACTGATACGGCTTATATAAGCCGTTTAGCTTGGATTGAGGGAGTGCTAACACTGGGGTCCCTTAGGTAATATTACAGGGTGAGCGCTAGCCGGATGGAGACTGCCAAGACATCCGACTTAATCAAACAAACGCCTCAAACGCCATCCATCACTCACCACTCCACATCTCTTTCATTAATCCCGACTGCAATTGAAGCTCCTCTATACTACTTCTACTGCGAAGCAAATATCTCTCCATTCGCCACCCACCTTCTCAGCAGCGCATCCTCCGCTTCCCATCTAACGCCTAGGCAACCAACATCCCCCCCATCTTCATCATCCCCCTCACCACCACAGCCATGTCGAACCCCCTGGACACCGACGCCGGCTCCGAGCTCTTCACCAGCTACGAAGCCGAACTAAAACTAGTCCAAGCCGATCTCTCGCAAAAGCTAGACCAAATCACAGAACTCACAGGCGAACCCAGGAAATCCGCCGTTCGTCTAGCCGAACGCTCCTTAGAAGAAGCCCAAGAACTGGTACCCCCTCTTCTCAAACATCCCTCCTCCATAACCCACTCGATACCCTCACCTATGCAAAAACCCCCCCACTGACAAGATCCCGGCACCTAAACCTAGCTCGACCAAATGCGCCTCGAAAAAGCCAACATCCCCACCGCCACGCGCACACAGCTGAACCCCCGCTTCCGCAACCACGAAACCGACATCGACGCCTCGAAACGCAAACTCAAAACCCTCTCCTCGGACCGCTCCGCCCTCTTCAACCGGCCCTACAGCGACGCCCCAGCGGACGAACAGCTCGAGCAGCGTCAGCAACTCCTCTCGGGGACGGATCGGCTGGATCGGAGTTCGCAACGCTTGAGGGATAGTCAGCGGATTGCGCATGAGACGGAGGGGATTGGAAGGGATACGTTGGCGGACTTGCAGGTGCAGAGGGAGACGATTCAGCATACGAGGGCGACGATGTTGGAGAGTGAGGGGTATGTGGATCGGAGTGTGAAGACTTTGAGGGGGATGGCGCGTAGGTAATTCTTTCCTCCCTGGTTCTTTTGGGTTTTTTGTGGTTGTGAGGTTTTTGGGGGGTAGGGACGAAGGGCTAATTTCGGTGGCAGGATGGCTACAAATCGGATTATAACCGTGGCGATTATTACGGTGTTGGTGATTCTGATTATTGCGGTTGTGTATAGCAAGTTTAAGTAGGCGCTTGGAAAGGAGCATTGCTCTTGGATTGGGCATAGGGGGGGCCAATGGATTGTTCGTTTGCTTCAATCGAGCATTAGGTCGTCGTTTTGGATGCCTCTATGCTAATGCTCACGAGAGCTTTTTGCTAAGCTGTTCAAGCCTCTAGCCGTAATTTCCAACTATTCTGTGCATTTCGAGCCAATTACTCCCTGCCAGTCCCTACTCCCCCCCTTCTCTCTTCTCCACACAACGCCTAATACCCCTGAACAACCTTAGGCATATACGGCTCCTCCAAATACCTCGCCTCCTCCTCGCTCAACTTTACCTTCACCGCCTCCACCGCCTGATCAATCCTTTCCTTACTCCCCAGACCCACAATCGGATTCACGCCCTCCTGCCTCAAACTCCACGCCATAGCCACCTGCGCCATATTCACCCCCTTCTTCTGCGCAATCTCCTCCACCCGATCCACAATCGCTTTGTCGATCTCGGTCTCCTTGGAGCGGATCAGCGATTTGAGGAAGTTGTCGCTGGCTTCGCGCTCGGTGTTGCGGGTGTCCCAGGGGCGGGCGAGGACGCCGCGCGCGACGGGCGACCAGGGGATGAGGCCTACGCCCGTGTCGCGGCAGTAGGGGATCATTTCGCGTTCTTCTTCGCGGTAGAGGAGGTTGTGGTAGTTTTGCATGGAGATGAATTGGTGCCTGGGGTTTTTTAGCGCTTTGAGATGGGAGGTCGATGCAGCTGTAGAGGGAGGCTTGATGGATTCTTACCAGCCGTGCTCTTTGGCAGTGTTCTGTAGTGTCTGGAATTCCCATGCTGCCATCGAGCTGGCACCGATGTATCTCACTTTTCCAGAATCCACCACATCGTTCAGCGCTTTCATGATCTCTTTGCGTGGCACGTTGCGATCCAAGCGGTGGATTTGCAGTACGTCGATGTATGTGCCCAGACGCTCGACGCTCTCATCAACGGCATCAAAGATATGTTTTCGGCTCAGGCCTACTTGATTCACCATTTTGTTGTCGTTGGCTGACATCTCGGCGATGCGAGGTTGACCGTCTTTCGAGACGCCAAAGTAGCATTTGGAGAGGATGACGAGTTCACAACGGGGGATATTGTACTTCTTGATGGCTTTGCCAATGATTTTCTCCGAAACACCGTCTAATTCAAGGACTCGAAGTCAGCATTGGCTGGTAACCATATAGTCCAGGGCCGGGAAATACGTGTACAGAGTGAAGACTCCGAAGACGTGGCTCGAGACTCATGTGCCATTTCACAACAGGGCAGCATAGCTCCCGAAGGACGTACTTGAGTAGACATCGGCCTGTAGCAAAACCGTTAGAAGGGTCTGCTGTAAGGTTTTATGGCGGTGGGAGAGAAGCTCACGGTATCCCATGTATTAAGGCCAACTTTCCAAGCATGTTCGAGAAGAGGAAGCGACTTCTCTTCTTCGAGAACCCATTTCTGCCAATCAGAGCTGGCATAGGACATGGCCCCGAGGATAACTTTCGAGATTTTGAGGCCTGATTGGCCGAGACTATAGAGCTGTTGGTCACTTCATTGCCAAGTGGGCTCACTGTTCTGGCTCACCGTGAGTACTCCATGGCGTAACTTCTGCGGTAAGGGTGCGACGAGTCTTTGCTTGTGTAAGAAAATGTACCGCGATACTCAAGAGGCGTATTATCAGTCGAAAACTAAGAGCAAAGCAGAAGGATTGATCGAGAGCTTAAAAGGAAAAATGAGTGAACTCGGAACGAGGGCAAGACGATTGACATCCTTGGCCGTTATGTCCGTTAGATGACGGTGATATTGAGCGTATTCCCGATGATTACAAACGGCAGAGCAGTGATACTGGGCGCTGTTGTGCGGGGGCTAACTGCTAAACTGCGCATTGCACTTCCAATCAATTTGCTGGCGTCTGATGTTGAGGTACGTACGACTTGCTTCACGCTGGCAATAAATAGGTACTGTTGCGAGAACCACAAGGGCAGAAATCGCATGTTGCAAAAACGTTGCAACACTCAGCGTATAGATCGAATGTGGATAGCGGGACTCCTGCTTTCTCGCGTACGGACGCCTGCAGATATCAGACAGAGCAACTTTCCCAATCTCGTTGCCATCGTTCCGCGTTCTCTGGCTATCGACCAGAGGCAATGGCTAGGTGATGGCGAGGCTCGCGAGGAGAGGCTTCTTGATTCTTTGTGCTCTGCAGTGTTTTCTCAAGCCTGGAATGCTTGGATAGGCGGTTCCATACTGCTGCTCTTCAATTACTGGGCCTACCGGGCTGAGTCACTTGTATGGTGCCGGAAGAGACCCTCGGCGTTAAAAAAGCGTTTTCTGACGGCCCCAACGCGAATTTGATCCGAACCATTTTCCGCCGCTTGCCCTAAATTTCATAATCTGTGCCTCCCAATCGTAAAGTAATCTTGGCTTAGGAAAACAACCAATGGAGCGTCCACGGGCCCTGTCTAATGCGGCTAATTGTGTTCCATGATAAGACTGTAGTCTGCCGGAGATTGTAGTCTGGCAGATACAGTCAGCACTGAATTTCAGGCTTGCCACTGGGAACTCTCTTTCGGCGTGCAAATTGTGAAAACTCGGGTAGTTAGGTTGGTAGCGAACGAAGAAGCATCCGCTGCTGAGTCTCTATCGACGACATCTCCTTCAGTATTTCTTCTCGTCTGCCACCACTTGGTCAATCAGGACGAAAGCAGTAAAGACTCGTGCTCGCAGGGAATGAGAATCGACCCTACCAATATCTGAGCTCTGTGAGTATCATAAATCTCTCCTTTTGTCGCAGAAAAAGCTGATGTTGCAGCCAAAAGGTCAGGCCCATGCTGCTGTTGCTGAACCGCGTGATCGCGTTGTAGATCTCGCTGGAGGAATCGGTGGGGTCGTCTCTGCCTTTACTGTCCGAGCATTAAACATCGTTTGATCTACCTCCCTCCGCATGCAAGGCTTCGCTCCAGCCTAGACAGCTTGGGTCAGCGTATGACTAGCTCACGACCGTCGCTATGCCATTTGCACCGTGCCTCAAGACTTCTTGATAGGTGCATGCCAGCCCGTTCTGTTGTCTCTATATTTGTCCCCGAATCCCCAGAGTAGCCGCACAGATCTTCATGAAACCTTTGAAATCTCAGTGTTTCTTGAGAACCCTTTCGTCTAGCCACTGTATTTCAGATATGTAACCCAAACGATGGCCGTAGCGCATAGCCAGAGCCTAGAACATATGCAGAGTCGATCTGCTGGTCCAAGGTGTTGGTGCTTGCGCAGCTTCGTTGTAGGGTCGTGACTGCGGTCAAGGAGGTCATTGTGGCCCAGTCTATTGTCCAAAGCTGTGGCCATAGAAGGCATCCTGCTCACTGTCAGTATCTTGGCCATGATTGATCAAAGGACATATACGTTGGCATGCTTTGCAGCTGCTTAGTGTATTGTGCCCTCTGTGTACGCCAGTAGTTCTCGCTTCCCCTAGTAATGTACCAGAGTCTACTTCGACTAGGGCATTATTGTTGTCGCTGTATGCGTTTCTGCTGTCGTATACAAGGTTTCTTCTTTATGGTGTATGTATGCATCTCCCGTCTTTGGCTTGTATGTTGAAGCTCTCGGAGCATGGCAGGTACGACCAGGCCTCAAGTAAGCATATCTTCTTCCTATAAACATGGTTGTTTTCTTCTGTTGTTACTACGTCTATGTTCCTATGAATCTATTCAAATTCCTATTCCTTGCCTCGCTATGGTCCAGCGGAAAATCTACAAAGAACGCGGAGCATGTCCCTGCCTTTGAACAGTGGTTGGAAGGGGCTGTTTGGTGGGGATTAAAGGCCCTTGGCAGCCTGGAGAGTCCCTATCTTATTCCGAATGCAAGCCCTTCGTGTCGCGCGCGGAATTTGTCTAATGGGGACTGATACTTGAGACATCTAGTACTACACAATGGGTCCTATATACTCTCCTCATTATCCGCCACACATCCCTCTCTAAGTCGGTCTCCTCGGCCATGTATCGCTACACGGTCTCCCATCCTCAGCCAGGGGGCAAAACCTGGTAGTGGAGTGCGAGACCCTTGGGACCCACAAGGTCTTGGCAAATCTTCGGTCACCCCATTATGCTGGGAGGTCGAGGCCTCCATAAAATGCTTAGAGGAGGTCTTCGAGGGAGCAGATACTTGGAGCAGCTAGTGGACCTTACCACCGACTTCTTGGCTCATTATGGCTCAATGCCTATCGGCCTGTCCTTCTCTCATAGAGCATCTTCGCTATGCTCCACTGAGCTTCCGAGATGGCCTATGACTGATAGGCCCCCAAAGTCAATGACTGCTGCTGAAAGTATGTTGAATATTGACTTTCTGCTCTTCGAATATAAATAACCCGTCCTCCCCCCCAACTTTTTCATTTTTTTTCCTCACGGACTTTTGGCCGCTCACTCTCGTCATCACGTGATCACTAGACATCAGACTTTGCCTCCACATACATCCATTCTCACATCTCTCTATCTCTCTATGCCCTCATCAGTCATCCGTCCGTCACTTACTGCCCTTGCATCGCCCACGTCAATCATCTCGTCGTCGTCGCCAGTCATGCCTCTCGCTGTCGCCGTCGCAATGCCTGCATCTGCAGTTTCTTCTCATCTCCCTCGCCCAGCCAAGAACGCCACTGTCCGACAAGTTTCCCCGTCGACAGCCCTTCGCGTTTCGCCTACTGCCAACCCTGCGTCCAGGAGCCAGCACACCGTCGCTCCCGCCTCACGCATTCCAGTGCTCATCAAACGAAGCCAGAATACCGTCGCTTCAGCATCATCACATACCCCAGTTCCCACCACACGAAGCCTGCATACCGTCGCTCGTGTCTATCGCCCTCGCCCTCGTAGCCCAACGTCGAGCGAGTCAAGTGGTTCTTCTGTGGATGATGTTGCCTCCACCCTCAGCAGCACTTCAATCACCGCCAAGAGGTCTCTTCCCGCAAGCATCTCCGCCGTCACAGACGCTCTTATCACTGCCAAGATCCAAGAGCGTCGGAGGAGAGTTGCCGCCAATATCTCAGCCAAGCCTTCCGCCGCTGAGAAGAGACACGTTGCCGCCAGGCAATCGCCCGGTAAATAATTCCTCGTCCACCCTATTGCTATGTGTGTTCACTGTGACAACTGCTAATATTTCAATAGACGCTGCCGCTGCCAAGCCATATACACCGGAGCCTGTCCCTGCTCCTCATGTATCCACGCGGCGCTACCGGGTGCTGTTCGTTCGAGGTAAAGACCGCTCAGAAAATACCTTGAGCAACAGAAGGGACTACCCTTCCTGCCACATATCTCAGATATACAACATCCAGAGCCACTTGTTCGACAGACCCAGCCGCATCCCACGTCAACCGGATCGGCCCCGCCAATTTGGGCACTGGTCGTTCAAACTTGCGCCCAGTTCTTGGCGCATCTGGCCTGATACCGTCTCTTGTCTCGGGGCTCGGGGTTCTGAACCCTATTGTCAAGCTCGCCCCAGCATTTGCCGCGCGGACGGTACCTTTGAGATATACGGCCATGGATACGGTCCGCCAATGGCTGGAATGGCCTGCCCCTGCCATTCCATGCACGATCCCCCTACCGTCGACGGGGGATTCTGGATCGGTCCTACAAAATGGGCCACTACTCCTGCAGAGGAGGACGTGGATCCAAAGCGAATCCGAAAGGTCAGATTTGCAGACAAGATGATATCGAGCGTCGAGTATTTCGAACCATGGTACGCAGAAACATGGGGTGATATCGAAGACATTGCCGACGACTCGACCAAAGCAGACGACGACCTGGAGGATCCCGCCATCGACAGCCCGCCAAGCTTACCTGTCGATGGGCAAAGCATTGCTTTGGACGCCTCCGATGCCCTCCCGCCGCCCAGCCTTGACGATCTCATTGCCAAGCACTTCGGTGCAAGAGATGATTGGGCCGACGAGGACGAGGAGTAGTATGGTGGTAAGGCTGAGCATTGAAAGGGGTAAGCCATTCTCCCTATCACTTGGTCAATCTATCTCTAACAAACCACAGATCCGATCAGATCAAAACACATCCTTTCTTTGCCAGTGAGCTCTACTTGGATACCTTGGAATTGGATCGCTGGGTTGGATACACGCCAGCTACTTCGACAACTGGATCGCTGGGTTGGATACACGCCAGCACTTCGACAACTGGATCGCTGGGTTGGATACACGCCAGCTACTTCGACAACTGGATCGCTGGGTTGGATACACGCCAGCTACTTCGACAACTGGACACTGGACACCTGGACTACTGGATTCTCTCTCTCTCACTGTCTCTCAACTTCCCTCTCCCTCTCTCTCTCTCTCCGCAGACAGTATTCTTCGAGCTCCGTCTCTCTTCTTCGACCATCTCCACCATCTCTCATTTCGCAGGCAGTACACTTCAAGCTGCAACTCTTCCGTTCTCGCCGGATCACCTCTCCTTCAGGCAGGCCAGATGTTCAACTGGTAGCCTGGACAATCATAACGAGGTTTCTCTCCTAGCAGGCAGTATGTTCAAGCTGTAGCTAGTTCTTCGACCATCTTTATTATCTCTCTCTTCGCAGGCATTATACTTCAAGCTGCAACTCTTCCGTTCCCGCCGGATCACCTCTCCGTCAGACAGGCCAGATGTTCAACTGGTAGTCTGCACAATCATCACGAGGTTTCTCTATTAGCAGGCAGCATGTTCAAGCTGTAGCTATTTCGGATCGCACATCGACTTGACAACATGGTCTGGGCAACCATGCCTGCTTCGGCAGCCAGCAGTCTTTGGCATCCTTCTTCCCCCTCTTCAACATTCTAACCCTCGGAGACTTTGCAAAGGGTAGGCTCCGGAGCATCGATCTGCTATGGGTGTGTTGAAAAGTTTCACCTTCAAGTCGCCAATGGCTATTGTGGCGAGTGGATTGGGCCCCACTCAATACTCTAAGCACAGGAAGCGCTTGATTGTATCCGACATTCATCAACTTCTTCTTTCCGACTGCTATTTATCTGCAACAGGGTCTCTCCTGAAAAATTGCTTCTAAAACAATCACAAAAAAATGGCGTAACACCCAAAAAACAATCACCAAAAAATCTGCTTTCTGGCGTTCCTGGAGTCTGGTTATGGAGTCCTGGTCCGGATCTGCTACTCACTTTGCTTTGCTTGCTTTTCCGCGTAGAGTTACACCATGGGGTTAAGAGAAGCGGTACGTACCCCATTCTCCACCCTGTTTTCCGTTTACTGACATCCAACACAGGCTCTCTCAGATCGACAACAACACCATCTTCGCAGATCTCAAAACACCGGGAATGTTCCTCCTCTTTCACACTGTCCCTGGTTTTGCTGACATTGATGCAGGTTAGCTTGCGAACTACTTCGGACGACACTCTGGGCTTCAAATCTCCGGGAAAGTATCTCCTCGTCCACCTTGATTTTCGATTGTACTGACATGGTTTTGAGGTCGGCTCCCTTTGATCGGCCAATTGCATTATTAGTATTGGGATCATAAGACTATTGGAAAGTGTCTCCTCCACATATCGATCTTTGCTTTTGCTGACCCAGATTTTAGGCTGGCCCCCTTAATTGGCCAACATTGCTGTTATTGTTAGAATTGCAAAACACCCGGAAAGTGCTCCCTTTCCCAGACTGGACTTAATTCGGCTGATATACATTATAGGTTGGCTCCCTTGAATCGGCTATTAGGACTATCGTCAGAGCAGGCTAAAAACCACCGGGAAAGTCTCTCCTTCCGTCCTTCTCCAAATATAGGAGCTTGAGTTTGGTGACATGCATTGTAGATCATCTCCCTCGCAGCGGCTACACCACCACCATCCGAACAGGCTACATGAAACCGGGAAAGCCTCCGAACCCCCACACGGGCTCTTTTTATATGCTGACATAATGAATAGGTATTTTGATCATGATCGAGGAAGCAGAAGTGGGTTGGGAAGTCCCCCTCAGCGCAAACAGCTACTCTGTTTTATCCGCTGACCCTCCTTTTTAGTATCACAACTTACCAGCACAATTTTTTTCATCAAGACTGCCAGCTTGCCTGCGGCCTTGAAGAAAACCAAATTGTCAAGTCTACAAGACCAGAGGAACTTGTCAGGTTTGGAGCTGAAAATGTGGTTGGTAGGAGTCCAGCTACTCAGGGTGGAAACCTGATGTAAATTATCCTATGCAGGCTCTGGACGTTCCTATCACAGAACAGACTGCGAAAGGGGATGCGGTTGAACTACAAGAATGTTGTGTTCCAAAGAGTGCATGTAGAATAGATGGAAAGGGACTGTAGATTTTGGGAACAAAGGGCTGTCCAGGGTTGTAGCCCTTGGCGTGTTTTTTCTTGAATCTTGATATGTCATTTTGAGCAGGTAATGAATATTCCATGCAAGTTGACAAACAAATTTCCAATTCACTCTTCTGCCTGACGCACCTCAGCTCTCTTCGTTCTACGACACCAATGGTCTCTTACCTCACCTCACCACAAAGCTCATCTTACGTCTCAGAGCACAACACGCCTGAAGCGCCAGGTCCGGCCGTAATTTATACAATCAGAGGCTCTACCCCACAACCCTTCTCCTTGTCTCGAGCATGATCTGAGGAACTACAACAATACTGAAAGCAGACCTGCACATTTAGGTATGCATCAAAATCCCAACAATCCCAATGGAGAGCCGCATGGCTCCCCCACAAATCCTTCAGCTACCGGCTACGAAAGCTTGATGGGTTCTTTGATCTCACCGGGGCCAGCCACACCTGTACAAGGGGTTTTCGCTCCGCCATGGCCAGCCATGTCCGCTTGGCCAAACCCAGTGAATTACGAATACGGCATGCCGTTTCGCCAGCAGTCGGTGGAACCAAATGCCTTTCAGCAGAATGGCCAGCATGAAGACTACACCCCATTTGAGGACGCTGAGCAAATATTTACGGTCGACGATACAGACATGTTCCAAGGCGAGCAAATGAAAGAGTCGCCTCCTGTTTTCCACCCCACCTCTCTATCCAAGGTACAGGACAGTGCAAAACGCGCCGTCGAGCTTAGAGCCCAACTACTTGCGAAGCGAGATGGAACTGCAACTCCAAAGGAGAAGAGAGCTAGTGAGGCTACTCCCGCGAAACCTCAAGAGTTGACATCCAAGAAGGATATGAACACTGCGCTCGATGGGCTCTTTGCTGAGGTTAGGGAGGCGGTCCGGAAACCTGTGTCCCCTCTTGAGCTATCGGATGGGGAGATTCATGAAGACATTGCGGAGGGCAAGAGCAAGTCTCCCAAGGAAGACGAAGACACGGAGAAATTGCACCGGCAAAACCAAGTACAGCAAACATACAAACCTCTAGATCGACCTAAACCTCCGAAATCTCAGCGTTCCACACTTGAAAATAATGGGAGGAAACCACCTGAAAACGATGGGAGGAAACATCGTACTCAAAGCTCCAATATGGCACACCCTTCCTCGAGACCGAAAGAACTCAAGGCATACTCACCTACAACTCAGAGAAAGCATGAGGTTGAGCCAGATCAAGATCTCGAGGATTGGCTCGAGTTGACAGAATACTATGATGAAGAGTTCCGTAAGAAGAGACTGTCACTCCACCGTCGGAAAAAGGCTCTTGAAGCCCAGAGACTGGAGCTAGAGCGTGAAGAACAACTTGAGCTAGAAGAGAGATCCATCTTTGCCAGATCAAAATCTGATTTCTCCAGCACAAGCTCCCAACCATCTTCGAGAGTCAAAATGCCGCCTCCCCCTCTTCCTCTTAGGGAAACTAATCATGAAGTAAAGGCCAATTCGATAGGAACACCAAAGAGGAGATTCTTCGAAGACAGCACTGACGATTGTGGCCAGCAAGGAGTAAGGAAAACAGCCCGTCTCGACCTCAATGGACGGGACAGTGGGTCAGTACCAAATACTCCAATCGCGATCAAGCAAGAGTCTAGGAATACAAGCACGAAGCCTGTATCGTTGGCGAGCCGGGTCACAAGAGACGACGGCCAATTTCAGTATCAGTCCTGGCGGAGAAGCAGATCCCCAACTTACCGAAGACGGAGCGTAAGCCCGGATCGTCGTCGATTCGCCAGAGGTTGCTCTCCAGACCAGAGACGGCGCTCTCAACCTGATGCGTTCATACCAGAACAAAGATACATTCGTAAATGTCACAATTGCAATCGGGAGGGCCACATCCAGACCGAGTGTCTTGAACCACGTCGAGATGGACAGGACCGTGACGTGGGAACATCAAAGGGGACATACCAGCACTATGGAATCTCGCCGAACTATCAGGGAAAGCATCCGATTCCGGGGGGCCCACACCGTCGTCCACGCGGTGGTGGGGATGACATTAGATCACGACACAATTCCGTTGGCCGCATGGAGGAAGAAAAGGCAGCCAAAGAGATTGACAGCAAGCCTTAGCCATAAGCCAAGGAAATACAGGAGAGACTCGGTCTCATTGGCAGCACCAAAAATCTCCTTGTGCTCTTCCTAGCATCCTGGCTTCATATTACTCTTCTCGCTTGAGAAGAGTCTCGTGGCATTTCTGCTGCAGATACCCTGGCTTTGGAGCCTGTAGATACCCTAGTCTTTAGCTTTAGGTAATCCGCAAAAGCATTATTGTGACAGCCTTGAGGTTTTTCAACTTGCATTGCGTGTCTAATACCCTATTCAAATGCTCCACTAAGCCACCGCTGGGCTACAAACACACAGAAATACTCCAGAATTCAGGCCTATTAATGCCAGCTCTAATTGCATTTGGATGTTGGTATCGAAAGTTGGCCTTCCGCCCAAAACCCCAAACAACAAACCTTGGAATCTCCGTCTCTCACGATTCCTCCCCCCCTTCTAATCCAGCAGACATGATCGCCTCCGGCTTCTCCGCGGCCCCCGTCTCCAAATTCCTTTTCTTCAGCCTGATCACGTCTTCCATCCTCGTCAGCATCACAGACACCAAACACCTATTCTACATCCAAGTCCTCCCGCACCTCTACCGCTACAAGCAACTATGGCGCCTTCTAATCTGGCAGGTAAAATCCGCCCCTCCACCAAGCCAAGCGCATCCCCCCCCCCTTCTTTTACAAATCCCAGTCCCTGACTCGACAATGAAAACACTTAGACAACCTATACAAACTCGACCGAACTCCTCTTCGCAGCAATGACATTCTACCACCTCCGCATCATCGAGCGACTGTGGGGATCCCGGAAATTTGCCGTACCTTCCCCCCCCCCCTTTCCCCCTTCCAAACGCC
>JAABUQ010005069.1_pt1 | contig 21550 bp, 3 predicted proteins | sample 5560001 | NCBI WGS metagenome assembly JAABUQ01 (sample SAMN10711888, study PRJNA513371) | rock metagenome | isolation source: Antarctica rocks | place: Antarctica: Victoria Land, Finger Mt nord | collected 2015-12-18
TAGCTAATATAACCTTATATAATTAAAGTTATAAAGATAATTTAATTATATAAATAAAGAAATTTATAATATTAAGCTTTTAATAAACTTATATTTTATTATTATTATAGTTTTTATTAAATAATTTAAATATAACGAAATTAAACCTTTAATTATAAAGATAATATTTTTATAAATTTAAAGCTTAGGCTTAAATATCGTATATATTTTTTATATATTAAATAATAAATAAATAAGTAAACAAGTTACAAATATATTTAGATTATAAAATATAATTTAGTCGAAATCTAATTTAGGATCTTAAAAGACGTTAAAAAAATATATATTTCGTTTTCCTCAAATATATAAAGGGGATTAATAATTATAAAAGTATATATAGACTATCCTATTTTAATAATTAACCTGCTTTCTAAAATTAAAGAATAATTACAAATTACTTAATATAGTTATTCTTTGAAATATTAATATTTTTTTAATTTAAAACCTTATTTAATAAGCTAATTAATCCTCTTAAATTTAGAAAAAGGGAGGCCGCCTTAGAATTTAATATTGCTTAAAGCTAGCCTTTTATTAACAAGAATACTAACTTATTAATTTTATAATTAAAAAGATAATCTAAAGTCTATAATTACTTTAAGTTCGCTATCTCTTATTATTAAATCTATTTTTAATTGATTTATAATTCTTTATATAAATATTCCCCGGTTTTTATAAATTAATACCGGCCGAAAGTTTAATTAAGTTAGCAATAACTTTATTATATATTTATTAACCTCGAATAATATATACCCCTTTAGAGAATATAATATAATTATAAGGTAAAACTTGAATTTAAACGGAGAATCGGAAATCTTAATTTAATTTAATAATTTAAATAGCTATTTATTTAACGGATTTATTATTTATATTCCCTTTATTTCTATAATTTGTCTTTAAAAAGTATAAGGAACCCGTTAGAAGTCAAATATATTAATAATACCGTAAGTAGCTTCCTTTAATACGTAAATATAGCTATTATTTATTATAATTATTTAAAATTTAAATAAGTTTAAATATTTCTTTTTTTTATTTAATTTCTTATAATAAAGCCGGTACTTATAAGAATTATTTAAGAATATATTATTACTCTAAATAATTTCTAAAGGCTTAAAGATAATAATAAACTTTATAATACTAATATTTAAGGTAATTTATATAGAAAGTTAAAATAAGCTAATTATTATTTAATTTAAATAATATAAACTATTTCAATATATTTTCTATATAAATATATTAATAGTTCTATTTTCCTATACTATTTACTTTCAATAGAATATTATATAGAATTATTATCTATCTTTAGCTAGAGAATAGATATCCGAAGAATAATATATAATTACTATTCGATAAATATTAACTTTAATATTTTTTTTAATTTTATTAATTAAACTTATATTAATATTAATAAAACGAAGACTTTATTTGCCTATAAAGCTTATAATAAATAATATAATATTATATATATTTAAAGCCTATAAAGACTAGAGTTCTAATCGGAAAGAAAGTTTAAAACTAAATATAAAAAATTATATAAAAGATATAAAGCGGTCTACCCGATATTATTTATAAATAATATAAATAATAAGAATTATATTAAGAATCTAATCGGAATAATATTTAAAAAGTTGACTTAAATCAAATATTAATTATAAATTTTCTATTAAATATTAATCGATTTTGGAATATAAGCTAAACTTATTCTTAAAGTTATCTATTAAGAAAGTATATATAAATAATATTTAATTCTATTAATTAAAATAATAAAGCGAGAATATTTATAAGTTCCTAAGCTTTTTATATAAATAAAATATTATAATATTTTATATTAATTTAATTAGGGTAAAGTATTAGAAGTAATTATTTATAAGAATATTATAGATCCTTAATATTAATATTAATAATATAAGTATTATATAATTATTATACCGTTAATAATAAAGTTAATAAATAGCTATATAGCTTTAATCTTTGAATTGCAATTTCAAATTACTAAGTTATATTTATAATATACTTAAGGGATAAAGGTTTAAATAGTTTAGATTATTAATAATAAAAATATTAATTTGCTATACGATTTCGGTTATTAAATTATAATTAGGAATAAGAAAGTAATTTTTATAATATATTCTGAAAAACAAAGATTTAAATAATTTAATTAATATTAATATACTTAATTAATATTATAAAATATACTAAAGTTAGCTTAATTAATAATTCTATTAATATTTAATATAACTTCAAAATATTAACTAATCGTTTATATTTATATATAAAGCAGATTAGCTTTAAATAAATAAGTATAGAATATTTATTATATTTATAATAACGAAAATAAAGCTAGTCTTATTTATATTAAATTATTATATTAAATAGAAATATTTCTTAATAAATATAATAAGGAATTTTAATATAAAATAAAGTTATATAATAAATAAGTAAGTTATCGGAAAGGTATCTTAAAATTAATTTAAAATAAAATTTAATATAATATTATAAACAACCTCTATAAAATTAATAATATTTATATATTAAATATTTAATAGATAAACTAGCTCTTTTAATAAGAATATTTACGCTTATTTTGTAATTTTATTTTAAGAGATAAGTTATTATCCAACTCCCCTTCTTAATTTAAAACTTAATTCTAAATCGGTTCGACTTATATTACTTTTCGAATTATAATTTATATAATATTTTAAATATTTAATTAGCTTAATATTATTTATAAATAACTTTAATTATTTATAAATATAATATTATATTTAATTTAATATTAACTTTAATTTATATTTTCTCTATTAGTTTATAATATTAAGGGAATAGATATTGTAACTTCTATATAGGGATTTATCTCTAAAAACCTAATTATAAAGAAACCAAAAATACTTAGTTCTTATTAATATTATCTTTTTGCTTATTTTAATCCTAATTTTTAAGTATTTATTCCTATACCTTTTTCCTAATTTATATTACTTATTTCGTTACCTACTATTCCCTAATTATCGGAATTATTAAAGTCGTCGGAGTTATCGATATTATCGATATTATCAGTATTATCGGAATCGCCGGAATTATACTTTGGGATATTTTCGCTTAATATAGAATTATCGCTAAAGTATATAAAAGCTTCGGATTTAAGACTTTTAGCCTAGCGTTTAAAAGGACCTAAAGGCTTATTAATATATTTATATTTAATTTAAAAGGATTTATTAACTATAATTGCAAAGATATATTCTTAAACCGCTTTATTAAACTTAGCCGAATCTTTCTTTTGCTATTTATCGAAGTCTTTGGCTTTTTTCGGGATATATATTTATATTTGCATTTTATTTTATTAAATAAGGCTTAATATCCTTTCTTTTAGTCCTATAAAAACCCTAAATAGAACTATTTTATAATTTGAAATTATTTTATTAGCTTTAGCCGTTAATTCCTTTTCTAATTATTTTATTATATTTTATATTTTATTTATATTCTTTGAATAATCTGATTTTATAAAGCTAATATAATTTATAAATATTAAAGGGAATTAACTTTTAAGAAATATTATATAAATAAATAAGATATAAAGAGCCTTTTTAGCTTTAATTGCTAATTCCTTTTCTAATTATTTTATTACATTTTATATTTTATTTATATTCTTTAAGCAATCTGATTTTATAAAATCGATATAATTTATAATTATTAAAAAGAACTAATCTTTAAGAAGTTATATATAAATAGATAAAATAATAGGATCCGGGTAAAGAATTAATACTTAAAAATATATTTCCTTTGATTTATTATTATTAAAATTATATTTTAAAAATTAATTAGAATTTATAAAATATCTTATTTTATTAAAATACTTAAATACCTCGTCTGGACTTATATATAAGATACGATAAAAATAGTTAATTATAATATAATATTAACTTTAAGAAAGGCAAATATTATCTACAAATAAAATAATTAATATAAAATCTATATATATTTTATCGGAGTCTTATTATAAAGTCAATTTAATATCAATTTTAAAGGTTTAGAAGTAAATAATATATTATTCTAATAAAGAATAGAGTTATTTTGGACTTAAATTATAATAATAAAAAAGGGTAATAATAAAGAAGTTAATATAAAAGCTATAATAATATAAGATAAAAGAAAGATAAAGATAAGATAGAACAAGATAAGGCAATAATAGGATATAATATTAATATTAATTAAACTCGCCGAGATTTATTTACGAATAAATAAAAAGTTATTTATAAATAATATAAAGGTTAAATATTAATAAATAATTCTTATATTCGATAAAATAATAATAAAATATCAATATTAATTAATATATCGAGGGTTAATAAAATAGAAATATTAATTAATATATTAAAGAATAGTAGAGAATCCGGTATTATTATATTCTAATAAGATATATTTTAAAAGTTATAAATATTTAAAAAGTTTTATATTTACTAATTTAATATAATCGGTTTATTAATATATATCAAATATTTAATATTATTATTATAAAAGACAGATTAATAATAAAATTATAAACCCTAAAATATTATATAATTAACAATTTATATTTTATAAATTATAAAATATAAAATATTATTATCTTAATTAAAGAATTCCAAGTTATATATAAATAAAAACGAAGGTTCTATTTTTATTTATTTTTGATTTATATAATTATCCTTTTTAGTTTTAAGAAAAAATATTAAATAATTTTATTTTATATATAAATAATATTAATAAATCCTTCTAAGCTAAATATATTATATAAAATACTTATACGGAATTAAAGAAAATATTAAAATTATATTATTTAAATTCTATTTATTTATAAGTTTATTATTATAAAAATAATATTTAATTAAATATTTAAAGAATATTTTTAAAAAGTTATATTTTATTATATTAATAAATATAATTTATAAATTCGGAAATTATAATAAGATTCGAAGAATTCTATATTATAGAAATATTGATATAGAACTATAAAAGTATTTCTTTATAATATATATAATAATATAAATTAATATTTAATTATTAGAATTTAAATTCTAAATATTAAAATTTATTTAAAATATTTATAAATTATATTTTTTTATTATATTTTATTTAAGGAGAATTAGAAAGATTAAATATTCGATATTTAATAATTATAATAAGTTTACAAAGGCGGTTTATAATTAGAAAATAGAAATATTAAATAAACTAGGAAATATAGCTTATTAAGAATAGAAATAAAGAAAGTTTAACGTTATTTATAAATAATATTTATAGCTTTGATAATTAGTAATAGAACAAATTATATATTAAATAAGATTATTAAATAATCAATTATAATTATATTAATTTTATTTATTTATTTATAATATAATAATAAAGGTCCTGAATCTTATACGTTATTCGAATTATATTTAACCCGAAAAATTTCGATTAAATAATTAGTTATAATTAATAATACTTATAATATATAATATATAAATAATAAAATAATTATCCTTAGGGGCTAGGATAATATCGATTTAACCCGTTTATCTCTTAATAATATTAGCTATATCGATTAATATTTAATCCGTTATTTAGCGTTTTCGCTTAATTAAAACGATTAATTAGGAACCTTAAATAATCTCTTTAAATTTAAATATTATAATTAAATCAGTTTTATTAATATAAATATACTTTAATATAAAAGAGAAGCCTTATTACCAATATTACTATTAATAAAGGGTAATAAAAAAGAACTCTTAAGGGAGCTTAGGGGGATATAAAATATAAAAATAGAGGCTAATTATAAATTAATTTGCTTAATTTATTATATATAATATAAATAAGAAAATAAAAATTAATTTAAATTTAAATTTAAAGAAAGATCCTTTATATATTAATTATTATAATTTATTATAAAGCCGGTAAGCTTAATATTATTTATAAATAATATAAATATATTAACTTTTCTTATCCTCTTTATTAAAAAGAGTAATATATGCAAAAAACTTATAAAAAGCTTTAATATATAATTTATTAAAAGAGGCAGAATATTTAATAAATATAAAAGATATTATACGAATAAAGCGTTTATATTTTAAGGAAAGAGGTATAATATTATTATTAATAGCGCTAGCGATAATATTATATTTCCTCTTATAAATAGAAGTAGCGGCGGGCTTTTTGGTATATTTAATCTTAATAATCGAATTTTTCTCCGCCTATTTTGCTACCCTTATTTATTCTTTATTTATTATATATAATTAGCCCGAAGTTATTTATAGACAATATTTATACTTATTTATAAAGAAAATATTTTATTTAGCCGGGGTTTTTAAGTAACTTTTGTCCTTTAATTAAAGGATTTTATATTTGCTCTCCTAAAGGCCCAGAGATTCTTTTTATTTATATTTTATAAATAATTAATTTTTTATAATAAAATCTTTTATATTAATTTATTCAAATTTAAATAATTACTAGTTAAAAATAATAATATAAAAATCGATATATTTGCGTATAATAAGCCGAATATAGATTCTTATATTATTTATATCCTTATTATATTTTTTATAAATATTAGAGATTTCTATATTAATAATAAGAATATTTCTTTAACTAGTAATAATATTAATTATCTTCTTATATACCGCCGCTTGAATAGTTTAATTATATATATAATCAATAATAATAATATAGAAATAATATATATAATCTTAACTTATTTGATTGATTCTGCTACTACTCTAAAATATAATATTTATATTATTAAATATATTTATAAATATTATATCCGAATAATCTTATTAAAAATTTAATATAATAGCCGAAATATATATATTAATAACCAGGATTTAATTATACTTCTTAAGATTATTAAAGCAATTTATAATATTATCTTAATTAGCAAATTTATATTAAATTTATATTTCTAGGACTTTAAAACTAATATTTAATAAAATTATTTCTGTTATTTATTATATTAATAATTAATTAGTAAAGACGATTAATTTACGTTAATAATAATTATAAATATTATATATTAATATTATAAGAAACTTAAACTTAATTACTATATATATATTATATTAAATAAACCTTGTTTTCGAATCGTAATTAGGAAAGGAGGAAACCGGGTATATTAGTTTAAAGTAATATAAAGCTTTATAATTATTAAATAGGTTATTATAAATTATTTTAATATTAATTATATTAGCTTTTGCTTATTAGAAGAAATTATTTAATTAAATATTAAATATAATATAATATAAATATTGATAGTCTTATATATTATAAAGACCCTTTATTATCTTTTTATTTACCTTTTTGCTAAGAATAGGAATAATTATATAATAAATATAAATATAAGCTTTAAATTCTACGGATTTTATTTCTAATTTGATAGTTTTCTAAATAATAAGAAAAATATCTTAGTTAATATAAATAATCTCCTTGCAAATATTATATATTTATATAATTATAATTCTTCGTAATTAGAAAATAATCAAAATTAATAAAATAATTTAATTAATAATATTAAAGTTAGTTTACTCTTTAATTATTATAAGATTATTCTAAATATAAAAAGAAATAGAATTTAGTAATTAGAAATACTACCGGAAATTATCTATAAATATTATCCTTATATTAATTTTTTATTTAATATAATTATAATTTTTAATTAAAGGATTTATATAAGGGTTTTTATCCTCCCTTTCTTTAATTATAAAGTTATAATTAAGGTTTTATATAAAGTTAAGAAAGCTATAAAAGTTCTTAACTTTATTAACTATTAAGGTATTAGAGAAAAGGTTTATATATAATAAATTAAAGAAAATAATTAAAATATATATATAAATATAGTTTAATTTCAATTTCTAAGCTTTATTATAAATAATTCGGCTTTAAACCCTAAAATAGTATAATTAAATATATTTTATATTTTTTTCGATAATTTCTATAAATATATTTTTTTTATAAGTAATATTATTATTTTCCGAACCTTATTTATATTACGAACCCTTTATCTTTTTAATTAGTTTTCCCTTGGTAAATTAGAGGGAATAAAATAGTTAAATAAAATAAAATAAAATAATAATAATTAAATAGGTTTTAGGTTTATTCTTTAATTTATAAAGGTAATAAAGGAAATTAAGAATATAAATATTTAAGGTTTTAGATCAGAATTTTAATAGCTTAATATTAAAGGAGCTAGTAAAATATTTTATAAGCTTTAAAATATTAAAGCTTTTATAATATTTATTTTTTTATATTTTAATAATATTAAAAGGGCTAAAAATTAGAATATTATAATAAATATAAATAAAAATAATAATTATAAACTTTTTAATTTTAATTATTTTATTTTCTAATAAAATTTTTTTTAAAATTTTTTTCTTTTTTTCTTTTCCTTCCTTTAGTTTTTCTTTTTTTTTTTAATTTATTTTTTCCTTTTCATCTATAATTAGGTTAGGAATACCGTTTTTATTAGAAATATTATCTTTAATAACCTTAATATTATTTATAAATAATATTAGAGCTAGGTTAGGAATCAAGGCCGGGAAGTTTTTAATAATATAAATATTTAAAATAAAATAATTAAAGATTCCGATCGTCTTATTAAATTTTATATTATTTATAAATAATTATCTTTTTAAGCCAGAAACCTTTAATAGCTGCTCTTAAGCTAGGAATATTACTTAATACGCTTTTAATATTTTACGGTTGTTTTTATTTCCTGCTAATACCTTCCTTTTACTCTTATTCTTAAAAATAGCAAAAAAGATAAATAACTAATTAAAATCGAATATTAATATAATATACGATTTATTATATATTAAGGTATTTATAAAAACTTTATTCAAATCGAATTAAAGGCCCTAGAATTTAAATTAAATAAAAAGGATTATATTTTCTATATCTCTTAATTTAACTTTGTTTTGAGTTTTTATTATTACTTAAATTATAAGATTAATAAATATATTTTTTATTAATATTATTTGCTCGAGTTCCTTAACGATAAACGTTTAAATATTTTTAATAAATATAATTAATAATAGATTAGTATTTAAAGGCGGATATAAAACCTTAATATTCTTTCTAAAATTTATAATAAAAGCTTTTTAAATTAATAATAATATTTAAATATATTATTCTTTATTATTTACGGCGGCAAGGTTTAACCTTCTTATTTTCTAAAGGATAATATTAAAGTTATTCTTATATATAATAAGGTTAGTATTATATTACTCTCGGGTTTTGCTAAAGAATAAACGATCTGCTTAATTAATAAATTCCTTATTATCCGTAATAATAAGATATATTTCTAAATTTATTAATTATTAATTAATAATATTCTTTATAAATAACTTCGTTATATCGATAATTATATTTTCTTTTATTAATCTTAATTCTTTATCTGTTAGGAATTCCGGGATAATAACGGTATTATCTTATATTTTACTTATAATATTATATATTAACCTAATATTTATCTTCTTAAATTGACGGTATATATTATATATACAATATTAGTTTTCTAGGGAATACCTCTTAATTTTATATATATCTAACGCCTTATTTAGGAAGTAATTAGGAATACTTGTAATAATTCAATATATTATTTAAATTTATAAAGTATAATTATAATAATCGCCTTTGAAAGGGTATTTCCTTAGGAGGGGAAAAAATTAATAAAATTAATATAATAATAAGAATTCCTTATTTATAATAATATTAAATATAATTTTAATTATTTATAATAAATCTTTTATTTTACCTAAGATTTAAAATCTTATATTTTTTTTATATAATTAAGGTTAAAGGAAATTTCGACTTATTATTAATATTAATATAAATTTGATTAAAAGTATAATAAAAGGGAAACTTAAATATCTAGCAAGCTAATTAATATTAAATTCGAAGTTCGAATCAATAACCTTAACCTTAAAAATATTTCTTTATAAAATATTAAACTTATATTTTAACTTTTGTAATTCTGTTATTTTCTATTTAATATAAATCTTATTTATAAGGTTAATATTGATAATATCTTTCTTTCCTTTTATTTTAGCGGAAGTTAATAAATATTAAAATAATAATAATAAGCAAAATAGCGGATATTATTTATAGCTAAAGTAATAGAATAAGGGAGATAATTTAAATAATAAGAAAGGCTAATATTATTTATAAATAATAAATAATTAATATATTTTCGGAAATCTTTTAATAAAACTTTATTATATAATTAATTTTGTTAATATTTCAAAGGCTTCGGAAAGGGATAAAGATTATTCGAGTAAAAATTAATATAATAAAATAGTTAAAAAATAATAAATAAAATATCTAGCAATCAAAAGCGAATAATATAAAATATAATATTATAAGATAAAAAAAAGATAAAAATAAGAATATAAGGAAATAATATTATATATAAAAACTATATTAATTATATCCGGCCTAATATTGTTTTTTATTAATATTATATAAATTTATTTACAGATAATATTAAATATATAGGAACGGATTAGCTTCAAAATATATTAAGTTATAAGATATAATAATAAAATAGATTAAAAAGAAAATATAATAAATTATAAAAGTAAAAATAATAATGTAAAATATAATAATAATAATAAGTTAAATTGATTAGTAAATAATAAGATTATAATAATATTAATCTAGGCTTAAAATTGGAAAAAATAAGTAAATATATTTTATAAATAAATAAGAACCGATTATAATATAGAACTAATATATTAATATAATTATAATAAATTATTAAAAAATATAAAAGATTAAATATTATATTAAATAAATATAAAAAGGATATATAAGGGATTAAGGCAACTAAATCGAAAACTTATAAATATTTAACTACCCCTAAAGATATTAACTTAATAATAATATTAATAAAAAGGGATATAAATAATAAACAGTATTTGCAATTCGGATAAAAAAGATATTTCGCTTTATTATCTAGTTTTTTAAATTAGCTGATTAGTCTGTATTAGGTTATAGCGAAAGATAGAAACTTGCTTATAAATAAATCAAAAATATATCTTAATAAAAATATTAAAATTATATCTAATACGACTCGCGAAGGTATTATTTAATAGCCGCTTATTATTATTAGAAAGTTATTAAAAGTACTATACTATTCGTATTAAATAAGCTCTATTTTAGTAACCTTAATATAATAATTTAATATATTATTTATAAATAATAAAGAGGCTATTTTAACAATCTTAATATAATAATATAATATATTATTTATAAATAATAAAAAGGCTATTTTAGTAACTTTAATATAATAATATAATATATTATTTATAAATAATATAAAGGCTATTTAAGTAACCTTAATATAATAATATAATATATTATTTATAAATAATAAAAGGGCTATTTTGGTAACTTTAATATAATAATATAATATATTATTTACAGATAATATAGAAGCTATTTAAGTAACCCTAATATAATAATCTCATATATTATTTATAGATAATATAAAGTAATAACTTTAATCTTTTATATTATTATCGAATAAAGTATTTCTATATAAATTAAATTTCTTATTTACTTAATTCTTACTTTTCGCGATATATAATATTCTAACTTTATTAATTACTTTCCCTCCTCTATTTATAATTTTATTTTAAAATAAAGTTAAATATTTCCTGCTAATAATTCAGGCTTTATTAATATAGCTCTTTCTAAATTATAAAAAATTAATATTAAAAATCTTATTAAAATTATATTTATTTTTATTATATATATAAGATCAGGCTATCAAAAGGCTTTCTCCGGTTAAAGGATATTATATATATTATAAGGATTATTAAGGGGGTAATATATTTTTAAAGAGAAATTAATATTATTCTCAAGGCTATAAATAATATTATAAATAATATTACTTTCGAAGGGAAAGGCGGGGCTATAAATAATAAAATTTTCTAAAATAAAGTTATTTATAATATTAATTACCTTAGCCTAGATAATTTTAGACCAGTATAGTTTTTAGAGGTACCGCTTTCTACTTATTAATAAACCTTAATAAAAGTAAATATTCTAAAGGTATAAAGGCTAGCCTAGACGTTAAAGGACTTAAAGGCTAAAAGCTACTATTGAGGAAAAAGAATATATAAAAGGGGGGAAATAAAAAGATTAGGCCTAAAGAGGATTAACTTGGATAATATAAAAGAAAGCAATAAAAGAAGCGATAAAGCTAAAATTAATAGAAATTTAATAAAATTAGAATTATTAAAACTTATATTATTATTTAAATCGAATCCTTCTTTTACTTTGATTTAAAGTAAAGCTATATTTCCTATAAAAGGGGTTCTATATTCTAATAAAATTAATAGCAAAGCTTATAACAAAGCTTATTAAATTTATAATATATTTATTAATATTATTCTTATTATCTTTTCTATAATTATAGGGGTAATCTTTTTTATTAATTTTTTTGCTATTTCTTCTCCGGTAATATTTATAACCTCTTTTATAACGATATCGATTTAATAGGTTATCTCTAAAGATATAAAAGGGAAGTCGGTATTAAGCCGATAAATAAACTTATATTAAGCGAGACTAATTTAATAATAATATTTATAAAAAACTTTAATATACTCGAATTATTCGATTATAAAGCGGCTATAAAATATCTTTATAATAAAGTTAATATAGCCTATTTATTAGTTAATAATATTTATATAATCTTAATCTAGCTACCGGTCGAAATAGTTACTTTTAAAGATATATTTTCTCGATATTATAATAATAATATAATAATAAATTATAATAATTAAGCAATAATTTTGCTTTATAATTGTAGTAGATTGATTAGTAAATATTTACAATAAGCGATCGGATCTCTACGGATTATCTATATTTACGGCTTAAAGAAAAGTAGAATAACTAAATAAGATAAGATAAAACTCGACTAGTTATTATACGAATAAATAAATTAGGACTAAATATTATATTAAAACTTAATTAATAGCTTCGGGGAAATAATAATAGATAATTTTAATAATATTATTAAGCTTATACCCTTTATAATAAGAAGTAACGAAACTAATTAACTTTTATTTAATAAAGATATTACGATTCCCCTTAAAAACGGTATTAAAAATACGCAAACTAAATAATTTTATACCTTACGGTAGTTACCCCTTTAAAATATATATTAATAGCAAGAGTAATAAGAGGAACTAATAATATACTTTCAAATATTTAATAATATATTATTAATTTTAGGCTACTTTTTTGCTTAAAATATTATTTAGGAATAAATTAGTTATAAAAAACTATTAATATAAGGGGTCCGAACTTAATAATATATTTATTAATTAAGGTTATTATTCTTTTAATTAGTTTTCAGGCTTTATAAAAAAGGACTATTTTATATCTTTTTTTATTAAGTTATTTATTAACTTCTTAAGTTTGAATATAAATATTTATATATATTAAAAGATATAGTTTTCTTAAAATAAGACGAATTAGATTAAAAAGCCTTAAAGCTTATAGATTTCTTTTTAAATAAACCGGTTAAACCTATTAAAGGAAAACCGGATATTTTTAAAATTTAACTAGTTATAATTATCCTCTTAGGTAATATAATCGATATTAATAGAGTTATTATATAACTATTAACTGAAAATATAAAAGTATAATATTTAAGCGAATAAGATAAGTAAATTATTAAGCAAAATATTCTCCTAAAACTTAGAGAAACAATTATAAATATATTTTATTACTTTTAACCTTTTTATTTGAATAGATATTTGAACTATAATTAACTAAGCCTTTTTAATAAATATAATAAAATATAAAATTATAATAATAAATTTATAAAAACTCTTTGTAATATTATTAATATTAAAGATAATAAAGAATATAATAATAATATTTTTATCAAGCTATTTATATAATTAAAAATTAAAAAAAGTAATCATTAATACTTTTATACTTTTAATAAAATATTCTTAATAATATTTTAAATAATCCCGCCCTTCCTAGTCGAGAGTTTTATTCTATATTTATTCTACGGATATTTATATTATATAAATTAATTTATTATTATAAAAATATACTTTAAGTTAATAAAGTTATAATAATATTAATATAAAATAGAATAAATTATTATTATTTAAATAAATCCGAATAACAAAATAAAATAAACTTTTCTATATTTATTTATATTTTTTTATATTTTTACTTATAACTTATTCTATAAAAGCGTTTTAGCCTAGTTTTTATAATTAATAAATATATTAATTATAATTTAATCGAAGATATTAATCTTTTAATATAAAAGGGAATTATATATAATAATAATTAATAAATTGAATATAAAATAAATTTACTTTAATCCTTTTTTATTATAATAAAAAAAATTAATTAAGAAAAGGAAGCTTTTTATTATAAAACTTTATAAATAATAAATAATATAATTATATTTAAGTTATAAGTTAACTTCCGAAATATATAACTTTGCTAAATCCGGGGTAATTATTATAAATAATATTAATTAAATATTATTTAATTAGCGGTAGATAAAGACTCTAATAATAATAATATAAATATATTTTAAGGTTAAAAAGGGCAGGGTAAGGATCCGAAGGGCAGACAAAAAAATAATAAGGCCTAAATTAATATAATAATAGAACTGCTTTTTACCGAATACAATAATCCGTTAATATATAACTTTGGAATCCTAATTTTCCTCTTTAATATATTTGCAGCAATTAATAATATAAGATTAATTTTAGTTTTAGTCCGAAATTAAATAGCTTATAAAGCTATATTCTTTTTTATAATAAATATATATTATATTATAATATCAGAAGATATAAAAGTATTAATAATATATATAATTATTATAAAAAGTCTAAATATAAGGAATAAGAAAGTTAATAAATTTAAAAATATTATTAAAAATTAATTCGAATATATAATTTAAATCGAAATATTAAAATTAAATAATATATTTATTATAAGCAAATTTTGGAAAATCGGAATAATTCGTATTCAAATAACTTTTTAAGTTACGGAATTATAAATATTATATTAAGATTCTATATTAATATTAAATATAAATAAGAATTGAGAGTTACGAGTAATATATAATTAATTCTATTATAATTGAAAATAAGGATTAGGAAAAATATAAGGAAAAGAAAAAAAATAAAGAATTAGAAAAAGCAATTATTAAATAAGAAATTAAAAATATATTATATAATTAAAAGGGGAAAATAATAATACGAAAAATTAATATAAATTAACCCTTATCGAAATATAAATTAATTTTTATTAAAATATAAATAAATTAAAAAGTAATATAAATCGACCCCCGGTTTAAAGCAAATTAATTAGGAAGTAATATAAATCGACTCTGAATCCAATTTACTCTAAAAGCAATTAATATCGAAATTGACTCGGAAAATACTAATTTAATATAAAAAGAAATTAAGTAATATATTATTTAATAATAACAATAAATTAATAATATAATAAAAAAATCGTAAAGTATAAAGAAAGTAAAGGAAAAGGTTTTAAAGTAGCAAAGGTATTAAGCGATTATTTAATTGAAAAAAAATTATAAACAATATTAAATTTTATTGAAAAAAGTAAATATTTAATTATTATTTTGTTAAATTTTATAATTTAAATCGAAATATTAGAATTAAATAATATATTTATTACAAATAAGTTTTGGAAAATCGGAATAATTTATATTTAAATAACTTTTTAAGTTACGGAATTATAAATATTATATTAAATATAAATAAATTAAAAAGAAATGTAAATTAACTTTAAATTCTATTTGTTTTTGGAAGTAATAAAATATATATAAATTCGAAAAACGTTCGTTTAATATAAAAGGAAATTTCATTAAAAATAATAAGAAGTTTAATATTTATTATAATATATATAATTATTACAATATAAACCGCTTTTAATAATTATTCAAATATATAATAATAAAAAGAAATTTTTTAAATTAAATAATAAATTCGAAATTAATATTTTAAATTATAAAATAATAATTTATAAAGTTTTTTTATTTTATATAATTATATTAAAATATTTTAATATTATAACAATTAAATTCGATATTTAATATATAAGTAACTTTAACCCATTTACCTATTTAAGAATTCAATTAATAATAGTTTAGATTTGCAATACGTTAAACCTAACTTGATTTAATGTTGCTAGAGAGACTGCTCCAACCATTTTCCAACATTATTTAAACATAAGGTACCAAAGCCACCCCTTTCCCTTCCCGCTTGAAGTCACGAGCAAATCGTAGTTGTCAGATGCATTAAGGTGCACCCAAGAAAAAATTTGCCTGTTACATAACAACGGAGTGTAGTTACCCTGATATACGTAATTTTGAAGCCCTGACTGGAGGCCAAATAATGAGAACTACTTGTATTGACCCCCCAACGGCCATGACCCCCCAACGGCCAGGCATTAGGCCTATTCTAGTTAGCTAATAGCAAATTCTATTGTTTCTATTTATTAAACAATACAATACTTACTAAATATTATTATTATATCCTTATCTATATTTATTATATAAAGCCTATATAGAATATACAAACTGCTTTGTATAAACGAGGATTATAGACGTCTTAGTACCCTGACGTTTATATATATCCTTTATTATTGTACTCAGTTTTATATTTTGGGAGATACAAAACTCTACCCTTATATTTATCTACCGTTTGTTGACCGATTTACGTCAATAAATAATCGAACGAGCGCACTCGACGAGCTCTACAATTTGCCTTTTTCAGATATTTAACATGATGTGCAGGCGTGGCACGCGAGGTATACTGGTATTAGCTTCCCTAAATAGGCTTAGTGCCTGGCCCTTGGGGGGTCATGGCCCTTGGGGGGTCAATACGAGTAGCTGGGCGATGATGCGCAATTCGCCACCGCTAAAAACCAACGCCTTTAACACATCGCTTGCTCCCATTTCTCGACCTCGGACAACAACCATATTGGGGAGGCTATACATGTTAACGCGGCTGTTGCTGCATAGCCTACGGTGTCTCACAGGCTTGATATCGCTCGATTTATAATCAGTCACAACTACGATACTTCTTTTGATCAATATATACCTCTTCGAATATCGTACCACTGTCTTCGAGAGAATATCTGTCGATGCCAGCTCGACGAGCATTATCGGAAAACACCTAAACGCTGTTTGGCGATGTTCTACCATGCCCGCAACGCTGGTATTGCTAACCAGTAACAACGGGACGTAGGTAATACCAGTACGTTCAAATCAAATTTCGCCAGCATGGATTTGAAGCAAAGTCGCGGCATTGAACAGAAGAAAGGCCGCAATAGCCTTGAATTGGTACTTAACGCTTCTCAACAAACCTCGGGTCAGTACTTCTGCGCTCCTTGCGACCAAACAATGCACTTGGACGAGAAGGATCAGCACGAAGATTGGCACTTTGCAAAGGACCTACAGGCACGAGAACAAGATGGCACCATAGCCTTAGAGCGTCCGGCTCAAGCAGCTCCTCATATGCAACGGCTGGACCTCAAGCGAGCCGGCGACAGCAAGAGTAACCAGCCTCCAGAGTTTGCACCGCCATCATATCCGCCACCTAAGAATGGCGCGAGTAAAGCAACTGCCGTTCGTCGCCATACAAATCAGGTCATCGAAGCCGCCAAAGTTCGTGCCAGAGACGAGGTGCAGTTTTTCTAATCCTTACGTAACAACTGCTATATCCACTAAATCTCTGGCAGCAACAAATGCAGAACGCGCTACAGAATCTTCAATTACAGTATAACATCTACAACAGCGAAATCGAGCCCGAGCACGAGGCAGACTATTATTGCAATTGTCCTGTTCACAATTATCAGCAGATGAAGTGGAGCCGATATGGAGTGCAGAATATGTGGTCAAATGCAGTCATGTATCCTGGTCAGCATAACTCTCAAAGTCTATCGTTCCCTCTCCGAGTAGGCTGACGCCTTCCTTTTGCTTGGCTAGGAGAGAAGGCCTACAATGACAACAATCGATCCACTGGCATATTCAGCAGTAATCCTTACAGACTCCGCGTCGTGTCGCCGTATGGTTACCAATCTGCCTGGAGAGGACAGCAAAGACCTCAACCTGGATACCACGCCCAGTCAATCCGCCAGACCATTGCACTCAACAACAGCCTGAATGTTGAGGCACAAGCCATTATTGATGCCAAGGAGCCAAAGGTCAATATATGGGACGATGGCGCCCTGGATGTCCTAACGTCGCAGCTGAGCATTGCAGCGGCCAATGACAAGACGCGACCAATTAATACATCCGGCAAAACATTTCCGGATGAGAAGCAACCGATCCAGGGTTCTGACAGGAAACCTTCAGACGAGACGCGTCAAGGCGTAGCCTCTTCCTCTCCGAATGGAAATGCAGAGAAACCTGCCAAACCATCCAGGCTGTCAAGCTTCAGGAAATCCATTGGCATCAAGTCATCCGAAGAGAGAGCAGTTGCGAAGACGGAAAAGATGGTGGACAAAGGTCGTGAGCTACGCAACGCAATCCTGGCAGAAGAGGAGGGTAGATGGCCCGATGATCAGTGGCAATACATTGTAGCGGTCTACCAGGAGAAAGTTGGCATGACTAAAAAGATTTCTGATCTTCGAGCTCGCCATCCCGTTCAGTATCTTTACCTGCTCCGGGCTGGGTACTTTGAGCCTATTCCAGTGGCTTGGGCTGATCAAGCTTCCAATCCACTAAAATTCAGTATCGAAGCCGCTGCAGGATGGAGAGGAATTACCCCTGCCTGGCGAGGATTCGAGGATACCGCAGAGGAGCGATTGTACTGGGTCTTGAATCACAGAGAAGGCGGTGTTGGAATGAGGATGAAGCCAGATTTTATCTCTGAAATGGCTATGGCTCGTGCCAGAATGGCCAGAGCAGTCGAGCCGCCTCCCCAGTACTACTCCGCCACCGATGCCTGCCACCTTCAAAACACCTCTCCTGGTTACTCGAAGCAAGTCATGCCAACGCCTTTTATGGCCTACGATCGACCAGAAACGCCGACAGATGATACAATGATTCTATTGGATGTTTCTGGATCTATGGACTTTGATCCATTACGACCAAACTACAACCAGTATCTCATTACTGGCTATTCCAGATCTAGACAGCCTAAGAACAAGGGTGAGCTCAACAGGCTCGTGACTTCCGCCCATACTGATTGTGTACAGATGTTGCCAAAGCTATCATCCGACGCTTCACGGATGCTATGGCAAATCACGACCACAAGTTCCGCGGCTATGATCTTACCACTTTTTCGAATGAAGCCCACTATGTTGGCACCATCAATCACCAGAACCTCGATGCAATGTGGCGGCACGTCAGAATTGGGGGCGGAACTCGCGTTATGACAGGCTGGCAAAAGGTTAAGAAGTTGCATTTCCAGAAGCATTCCGAGTCTGCAACGCATCATCCTCTTTACGGATGGCAAGCTGGGCCAGAAACGCCCATGCTGCGGTTGCTCCTTCTGCTCGATGGTGAAGCAACTGATATGGACGAGTTTGAACTGGATCTCCTAAGTCTCTCGTGGGCTCACGTGACAATCTTCTTGATTGGCGTGGACGGGTGCCCGCATCACCATCGTCATGCTAATGAGCTGCAACGCATAAGCGACGTCAACCACCACGTTTCCTTTGTCGATGCGCAAGGCAATACGCCGGAGCGGTTTGTCACGCATGAGCTGCTCAAACGGCATTTGGGCTATGAGCTTTCGATGTCGGAGTTTGAGCAGATGGAGGAATTGCCGGCATATACAGAATAAGTCCAATGGACCCCAGAAGCCTTTGCTAAGCTCCGCCACATGGAAAACACCGCGGAAGATGCAGATAGTAGCGATACAGAGCGCCCCATGATAGAGCTTGAAGTGGTCTTGCTAGTGCAATTCGGTGAAGGCGGGCTTTTTTGAGCAATAGCGCACGCTCAAGGCAAAGTCTGCGCTCAAAAGGATAAACAGCAGCAGCGAAGCGACTTTCCACGCGATCATAATATTCGTACCCCCACTCCCTCGAGTATCAATGTTAGCAGTGGACGCCAAAGCATCACCGATGGCTTGCAGGAGCAAAGATAGGAAATCGCAGCAGACGAATGTAATGGCATAGACTTTAGGTTTGAACCGATCCAATTTCTCACCATATACAACGATGATGCCAGCGAGGTAGAGATACATTGTCGCGCATAAGAATGCTGGACCAACCGTACGACAGATTAGGTACCTATGTTAACCTCAATTATCTGCCATTAATAGTGAAACAATACCTTCGTGTCAGGACATACGCGGGGAAAGGATTCTTCGCAAAAGGGTTCTCGTGGATGTAGATTCGGCCAATGTAGCCGGCAAATTCGATAGCCAGTCCGCCCAGCATATCGATCAAGAAGCCCCAGGTATGAAAGCGAAGGCCGAAAATCAGGTGGAGGCTGAATAGAGGCCCGAAGATCGCTGCAAAGAGTGCATTGCCTGGAAAGGTTGGGATGTAGCTGAAATGCGCTTGTCGCCAGACCGGAAGGATGTCCAGCAGTAATATTGAGGTGTCAAATATGGCCAAACGTTTGGCAATGAATCACATTGAAGATGGGTTTGATTGGAGAGGGTTATGACGGGAAGATCCAACGTCAGGCAATTGACATAGCACCGAGAAGCAAAGACGTCGTGTCGTTATGCACTAGGAGGAAAGCTAGGCCTATCATCACTCCAACGATATGAATTGTGGTGCAAGTGCCTAGGATCCAAGGAAGCGGGAGCGTGTATAGATTTATTTTTGGGGAAGTAGTCACTCGGCGGAAAGACAAGTATCGACCGCTCCCTCGGCTGCGCTTCGCCCTTTCTGGCCACCTTGTCCCAGACGGAGTCGACTTTGATAGGAACACTGAGGCAAGAGTAGTGGGGACCTGGAGAGCCGAGACTTCCCGAGATGTTGGAGAATGGCTGGGGCAGTCTCTCCAGCAGTACTAAGCCAAATCAGGTCTAGCGTATCGCAATCCTAGGATCACTATCAGCCAGGCTGTATACCGAACAAGAAGGGCTATACTTAAAGTATATCAGCTCTATTAAATATTTTATTATTTATAAAGTTTAAATTGATTAACTAAGTATATAAATAAACTTATATTCCTAAATAAATAAAGTAATTAAAATCTTTAATAATTAATAAATTATAAGCTTAGTTAATATTTATATATTTATATAAAGAAAAAAATATTAAATTTTTTATTTATAAATATTATTCTTTTATTTACTTTTATACTAAATTATAGAAATAATATATAAGAAAGTAATAATCTTAAAAGGAATTTTAATTATTATAATTAAGCTTTTAAAATATAAACTATTTTTATTAAAGAAGAATTTTAATTAATTATTAATAAAAATAAAAATAATATTAATAATAATTTATTTTTAATAAATAAGAAAGCTTAAATTATTATTATTTTAATATATAAATTATATATTAAAGACTTTTTTAATAGCAA
>JAABUQ010005070.1_pt1 | contig 21549 bp, 23 predicted proteins | sample 5560001 | NCBI WGS metagenome assembly JAABUQ01 (sample SAMN10711888, study PRJNA513371) | rock metagenome | isolation source: Antarctica rocks | place: Antarctica: Victoria Land, Finger Mt nord | collected 2015-12-18
ATTATCGACGGCTTCGAGACATACGATGTAGGCGCAGAACTCAGGGGCAATCGCATCGTCGATTGCTTCTGTGAGCACGGCTCCATTCTCGTGAGAAAAAGCGCCGCTTGCATGAAAGGTCAACGTTTTCGCCGGCGAGCGGCCACGCTCGAAGACCGGCTCACGACCTTCGGTCGGATCGCGCTTCGCCGCAATTGTTAGTTCAAAGCCCATGTCTACCGTAATTCTCTGCGGGCGACTGAATGCCGCCAAAAAGGCCGGCGCGCGTGAGCTTACCTGGCATTCCCGCAGCGCCAGAAAGGGTCGGTTGTGGGACTCTCGCCTTTAGCGTTGGCGTCTCTTGACAAGAGCGCCAAAGTCGTTAAAATTTCGAACTGCAAGAGATGTTTCATGGCTCGAAAGGAGGATACATGACGAACTCTCTAGCGCGTACGAATGGCGGTCACACCCAAGGCGAAGGCCGCGCTATCCCCTGGACGCCGTACCAGGATCTCTTCGGGTTCGATCCCTTCCAAACACTGCGGTCCAATTGGGCCTTCGACTACGACGTATCCAGAACGGAGACGGGATACGAAGTCGAAGTGCCGGTGCCTGGCTACAAACCCGAGCAGATCGACGTCACCTTTAAAGACGGCGTTCTGTCGGTCAACGGCAAAAGTGATCGGCGAACTTTCTCACGCTCCTTCAGCGTGCCGGAAGACGTCGATAACGATCATATCGCGGCGCGCGTTGCCGACGGCATGCTCATACTCACGCTCGAGCGCCGACCGGAGACGCAGCCCAAGCGCATCTCGGTCAATTAGGAGGCAGAGGGTGCGCGATTTACGTCGAGCCGTCCCGTTCGACGACGCCGCGACGTGCGGCCCGAGGGTGCCAATCCTCTTCGACGACGCTCCTAATGTCATCGGAGCCTGGATGAAGCTCTATCGTTTCGGTCTGCCTGCGCTCAACTAGAATCGTTGGGCGACGTTGCCTCGACTGGGAGTCGTGAAGGCTCCAGTCGAGGCCCAGCGTTCTCGCGTCCCAGAACCGGTCCGTCTCGGGATCGCCCTTCATAGGCCACATCATGGGAGGGTCGATAAGGGCAAGGACGCCGGGACCGCGTGCTGCCAGTCTTGCACGATTCGTTGCTGAGCGTCGACGAGTCGCATTCGTCCGCTACACACCGCTTCGTGCAGCTCGTCTTCCACTCGATCTTTCGCGTGCGCTTCGTTCCGAGGCTGCGGCCACAGGTTTCGCACGTTGTTCGCGCCGCCGAGCTCAAGCGGAACGAGATGATCGATCACATAGCCGCGCCGTGGCCCAACGTATCCGCCGCGAGGCGTTCGGTGACCGCGTGGAAGGCCGTACGCCGTGTAGACGGCGTCACGCACGCGGTACGGCACGTTGCGAGCGGCGTGGGCGTACCCCGGCCGACAGACGGTACCGGTGCTCGATGTCGCGATCGCGCCGGGGGTGCGGGTTCGGTTGGGGAGCTGTGCGGCACGCGCCACGCTGAGAGCGAGCAGCGGCGCAAGGAAGAGCGCCACCGCGATCGGTCTCACGAGCGGTGTCAACTTGAAGACCGAGTGTGTGAACGACTCCGGCGCCCTGCAAACCGTCCCACCGTCCCGACACCCGTAACGGCGCCTCACACGGGTCGACGGCGTGCGCATGCGGATGTCGCGTCGGCGACGCCGGTACAACGCGTTGCGCGGGCGGCAGGATCGGCTCCGCGGTAAGCGTCGACGACGTGACGATGGCGATGCTCGGGACGATCGGCGCGGACGGTGATGCGGCGGCCACCACGCTGCGGACGTAGCGTTCACCAGCGTAGATGCTGCCGCTGTTGTAAGCCATGATCGCGTGCCAGAGCGCTTGGGGCCGATCGGGATAGCGCGCCCTGGCGGCGTGGTACGCGTTTGCGAGGATTGCGCTGCCGACACGCAGATTCGCACACGGTTCGAGCATGGTCGCCGCGTCGACGTTGAACGCGCGGAAGTTCTCGCTGTTTACCTGCGCGATCCCGACGTCGACGGAATGGCCGGCGCGAAGCGCGGCCGCGGCGACGCGCAGCGCGTCCTCACGGGTGCGCGGGCGGTAGCTGCGCCGGGCGGTGTTGTCGTTCACCGCGTAGGGCCAGCCAGCGCTTTCGACCGCGACGATCGCCGCCATCGTGTCGGGCGCGGCCGCCGGCGCGCATGCATGCAGCGCCGCCGCGAGCGCAACGGGGATAATCATTCGCGGTATCCCTCGAGCGAGAGATCGCGCTCGATCATGACGTTGAGGACGTAACCGGCCGGGACGTGCATCGTCGGCGGCTGGCTCAACGCGCGGTCGTACGTGCGGGTCGCGGCGTTGGCAATATTGGAACCCACCGCGCTTCCGATCGCTTGACCCGCCGATTCGTGACAGTCGGAGAAGCCGCAGCCATTCGTGCGCGGCTGCGCGAGCTCGGCGCCGGCGGCGAGCACGCTGAGGAGCAGGACGTTTGCGAAGAGACGGCCGGTGTGGAAGTCGACCTTGCCGCCCAACCCGGAAACGCCGTTCAGGTCGACGCCTCGCATCGCGCCGAGGTTGATCGTACGCAGATTCGGCAGCTTGATCGAGTCGAAGCCGACGAAGAGCCGAGCTTGCCCTTGGACCATCGCGCTTTCATACGAGCCGATGAGCTTGGAGCCGCGCGGGATCACGAGGACGCGGTGCGTCGCATCGAAGACGTCTTGCCGAATCTCCGCCGTGACGACGCCGGGGATCGTCGAGTCGATCGGCGTGTAGAGCGACGCGGGGATGATCATTCCGCGCTGGATGACGGGGCCTACCGGCGCGGCACTCTCAGCGTTCGACTGTGCGCTCGACTGTATCGTGAGGGGCTGGACCACCGGGACCGACGGGGCGGCGAGACGTGCTCCGCGATCGAGTCGGTCGCGATCGCCGAGCTTTACGTCCATATCCGAGTTGCGTGCGCTCTCGATCTCTCGCCGGCGACGCACGGCCGCATCGTCAACGGTGGACGGTGCGGACGCGCCGCTCGTCGTCGATGTCGGCTGCGTGGCCTGTACCGGCTGCGCCACTTGCTCTGGTGATTGCGCGGCGTCGACGAGCGACGTGTCGAGCGCGGGCTGACTCTGCGTTCGATGTGCGGGGACCGGCGGCGAAGTCGGTAGCGCGTCCGTGTGTTTCGCCGCGTTCTGATTGAGCGTGCTCACGTCGCTTGAATGTAACGTTCCCAAGCTTTGCGCCGTCGCAGGCGCGATAACGGGGTGCGAGGACCGCATGAGCCACATAACGAGCCCGGCGAAGAGCCCGACGACGAGCAAGATGGCGAGGATCACCGACTTGCGGATCTCGACGATTCCCTCGGCAGGGGCGGCCGCGGCAAGTGTTTGTAGATGATTCGTCGTCATCAGAGCGCTCGCTCGAGCGTCGTGCGTAACTGGCCGTGACCGGTGCCGCGAATCAGCGCGAGTTTGGCCGGCACACCGTCGAGAATGAACTGCCGATGCGTGCGATCGTACGAGTAGTTCACGATCTCGTCGGTGCGGTTATCGAGAGCGTACGGCTGCGGTAGGTCGCCCGCTATCTCGCGTACGTTGACGTACGTGTGCGCTCCGTCGTTGCAGACAGAGAGGGGGCGAAACTCATTAGCGCCGGCGACTTTGTACCTGGCGTCCAAGCTCGCGCACGTGTACGTCGCTGCGATGGCCGCTTGCGCTCGTTCGGTAGCGGTGCGCTGTGCGGCCGCCACGGACGCGAGCCGCGTGCGTTCGATGGCGCGCCGCTGCTGGGATGCGGCCCGCGCCGCCGCGTCTTGTGGGTAGTAAAATCCGACGTATTCGTTCTGACGGCCGCTAGCGCTCTCAAGGCGCAGGTGGTACACGCGACGCGTCGTCGTGATGGTCAGCGTCGCCCACAAGCCGTCTCCCGTCGGTTTCACGAACATGTGCGGCGTGTCGGCACCGCTCACGCCGTCGGTCGCCCTCCAGCGAGCCGAATCGGAAATGAACGCTTGATTGATCTTCTCGCCCGGTTGAAGCTGGATGTCACACTCGTCGCCAACGCCGACGCGGATGGTTGGAATCGCCTCGCCGTACGGAAAGCGGTATGAGCCGTCGGGATACACGAGCGGCGCATAACGGTGTGAGGCGGCTCGCGGGACGTTATGAAAGGCGACGTCGCGCCGCGGCTGCGCGGCGGCCATCTTTGGGAGCATCACGAGTACGAGCGCGAGCAACAAGAAGCGTCGCATTAGTTCATCCTCTGCGCCCAGTCGAGATCGGTGATGTAGATGCCGAGCGGATTCGCGTAGATCGTCGCCTCGTCGCTCGGCCGACTCACGGCGATGCTGAGATGCCCGCGGTATCGCGTCGGCGCGCCAAACGCGCGCCCGCTCGAATCGCGCGCATCCTCGCTCCATTCCGCCTCATACTCGCGCGTCGAGCCGGGGACCGGCGCAACATAATTGATGGCGACGGAGACGCGGCGATCGCGACCGAGCGCGATCGGGTCGTGGGTCTTGAAGTACGTCGCGAGGAACTCGGCTGCCGGGGAGCCGCCTGCGACGAGCGCGGCCATCCGCTCCTGACGCGTCTTCGCCGCAATCGGGTCGCTCGTGATCGTGCGAGCATTCGCGATCCAGTCGGCGATTTGCGAGCGGATCGCGGTCACGTCCGGCGTTTGCGCGCCGACGACTCGCCCGATCGGTGCGAGCTCGCCGCCGGCGTTCTCGCGGAAGAAGATGGGAACCATCTTCGGCTGCGACGCCAGGTAGATGATCGCCCCAAGAGCCAGGACAAGCGCGGCGACGGCGATCAGCGCGAGGCGCGTCATTGTGATCGCCCAACGCCGATCGGCGGCCGTCGTTTCCAGAAAGTGTCGTTGCGCGTCGGTGTATCGGTTGGGCGACGTCGCTGCCATTGAACGGTCTCCTATGGTTGAGCGCTCGCCAAGAACCACTTGTCGAGCCAGGTTGTCATCAGTTGCTCGATCTCGCCCCGCTCGCATCCGAGCGACTTGCACCGGCCGATCGTCGTCGCGAGCAGCTGGCCCGCGACGTCGTAAAGGCACTTACGGTTCTCGTGCGCTTTGTCGGCGACGTACGGACCGACGCCGGCGACGCTACGGATGACGCCGTCGCGCGTCAGGAGCTCGTAAGCCCGCTGCACGGTCCCGCGGCTCGCGCCCAGTTCCGCAGCGAGCTCATCGGCGGTCGGAAGACGCTCGCCCGGACGACGAGCTCCGGTTGCGACTTGCTCTTTAATTTGCATCTCGATTTGCGCCACGAGCGGATTCACGATTCCATTCGTTGCGACTATCTTGGCGGGCATGTCGCTCCTTCACCGTTTAGTGCGGGATGAGTGGCTTGCTCGCGCAACGGCGCGGCGGTAGAATTGGCAGTTGCAGAAGGCGGCAGTCATTTCGAAAATGATGCCGCTCGCTCTAAAGCACCTTGAACTGTGGATCCCGCTGACTGTGTCGCCCCGGCGATCTGACCACCCGCGCTCCGCATCGACGAGTACAGGTAACTTGTGGACAAGGCCGGGGACGCACCGACAAGATTCGCGACGAAACGTGGCGCTGTCCATGCTATCAGACCGTAAATCAGCGCGGAGCCCGCAATCGCTATGTAATCGATGGCGGATTTGTCAGCGCTGTCGAAATCGGTGATCCAATCGGCCGATAGAAACTGTCCAAGGGATACAATGATCATGATGATCGTAAGCTTCACGCAGACGGCGATCAACATCGCGAAGTAGCGCTCAGCCCAGGGAAGCGTCCATCGGCTTCCGATGAACCCGAGTAGGAACGCTCCGCTGCCAACGATCACGTATGCTTCGATCCACGTGAGCAACAGGGAGCACGCGACCACCCCATATGCGAAGATGGTAACGACTTCGGAGATCGCGAGTTGGACCCCACTACTAAGCCATTGCGTCGGAGCCCAGGTACTCGTGCTTTGCGCCATCGCGCCTGCGATATCGAGTCCTTGCCCAAACGTCTGACTCGGTGATAGAGCCGTCGCGCTTATCCCACCGTTCGAGATTACGGCTCCCATGCGAGCGAAATCGGTGAGCAGCGCTGGAATAACGGTCGGCGCGATGGTCAAGAGCCCGACTGCGGCGCCAACGCTTACGATCTTCAGTGTAAGCCCCGAGATGAAGTCCTCGAGTGAGCGCCTTTCGAGAAATATCTCAATTAACGCCCAGATGACCTCGAGAGCGATGAGCGCGACGAAGATGTCGCGGGCGACACTCATCGCGCCGTCAAGGAAAGTCGGCGTCGCTGCTTGGAACCGACCTTGAATCTTATCTAAGACCCCGTCCGCGAGGGTTGCCGTTGGAGCGAAACTTAAAGTAAACGCGGCGACAAAGACGGGTGTCATCCGTCGAATAATTCGCGTCACAGCTTGTCTCGAAGAGATGATTTGCCGGCGGAGAGGGCTTGAGCGTGCTGGAGTTCGACGCGATCTTGATTGATCGCCGCGAGAGTCAGTTCACGTTGCTTTGCCACCTGTGATGCGAGCATTGCGATCAGCGTCGTTTGGGCCTGCGTTGCCTGGAGCGAGCCCTGCGCGTTCTGGCTCATGTTTTGAAGTTGAGCGAGCGTCTGAAGCTCCGCGCCAATCTGCGACGATTGAACCTGGGCACTATCAACCTTGGACGTATTGGTGTTTACGACGCGTTGCAGCGCGCGGAGGTCAGCGGCAATTTGGCTCCAGTCGAGCGAGTATCGGCGCAAATTCTGAACCTGGTACGAAATTGAATCGAGCTGACGCTTTATCTGTGTCATTTGATTCACGCGTTGTTCGATTAAGACGGCGCCATTAACCGGATCGTGTACGATTCCGCCAACGACCTGCGCGGATGCTGGTTGCGCCAAAAGCGGCCCGAGCATTAAGGCTGCGACGCTTAACGGATTAGGACGAGTCAATCGCACTGCATTGTCCTCTTCACAGCTTGTTCTTCAGAGATGAGGGCGCGGCGTTGAATGCCTGGGATGCATTCACACAGTCTTGTGACAGCGGTTCTTCATTGTGACATTCAGCCAGTCGTTGTGAACGTTCTTTCGGATGGTCGATGTACCACTGAACGGAGTGGGCTGAGTCGTGACCAGGACACCCCGTTAGGAGCAGAACCGTAGCAAGTGACGTGATGCCAAGTCGAGCAACAATACGCCAGCTCATGCTATTGCGAGCTCTCGTCGCGTTGCGTCGTTGCGGATGTTCGAACTTAATGACGCCCAGCGTTGTGCAGTACCGTCTAAATCGCGCAGACGAAAAACCTCGGCGGGCCACGTATCGGGGTACCGCGCCTGTAGCAAGCGCGTAAGCGCGATGTCGTCTGCACTGCCCGCGCCGACAACTGCGAGCTCTTCGGGAGTCAGCGCGAGATCGATCATGCCGCAGCCGTCGCTTGCGTTGAACCAGTAGTGCCGCTTCGGCGTCGCCTGCGCGAGCCGCGCGATCTGATGATCCGTCATGCCGACCTTGCGGTAGAAGTCGCGTGTCGCCCGTTCCGCCTCAACGTTGGGCAGGAGCACCTTCGTCTTGCAGCTCTCGAGGATCGGGTCACAGAGCGGCGAGTTAAAGACGTCGGAGAGGTTCTGCGTCACGAAGACGACGCCGGCGTGGAGCTTACGCAACGTCTTTAGCCACTCGCGCAGACGCGGCGCGAAGGTACTGTGGCTGAGGTAGAGCCACGCCTCTTCGATCGCGATGAGCGTGCGCGCGTTCGTCCGCAGCCGCTGCTCGATGCGATGAAAGAGCAGCAGGAGCACGGGAACGACCGCCTTCTCTTTGAGCGGCATGAGGTGCGACATCTCGAACACTTGAAAGCGCCCGTCGTCGAGCGCGTCGACGTCACCGTCGAGCAGCGCGCCGAGTGTGCCGCCGAGACAATACTGCTTGAGCGCCGGCCGCAGTTCGTGCGTCGGGTCCTGGAGCTTCTGAACGAAGGTGGTGAGCGAACGGTTCGGCGATAGCGCGATGAGATCCATCGCGCGCGCGATGCGCTCGTGATGCGCGGGCGTGAGCCGCACGCCGTTGAGTTCGACGAGCGTCTCGATCCAGTCGACGGCCCAACGGCGCTCGTCCGGTTCGTCGACGTCTTTAAGCGGACAGAGAACGAGGCCGCCGTTGTCGCCCGCGATGTCGTAGTGATCGCCGCCGAGCATCGCGCATGTGCGGTGCTGCCCGTATTGATAATCGATGCCGAAGACCTGATCGCTCGGCGTCTTCGCGAAATTCGCCATGAGAAAGTTGACGAAAGCGGTCTTGCCGTTGCCGGTCGGACCGCCGACGAACATGTGCATGACGTCGTCGGCGTGCGGATCGAGCGCGAAGTAGTCGGAGCCGAGCGTCTTCACCCACGCGACGGGACCGATCGCGGGCGGGCACATCGCGCAGCTCAGCTCGCGTCGGCCGCCCCACACCGCGGTCGTCGGCAAGAGATCGCCGACGTTGAGCGAGTGCAGCGTGTATTTCCGGATGTTGTGGTAGCCGTCGCCGGGCAGCGTGCCGAGGAACGCGTCGACGGCGAGCAACGTCTCGACGCGGCTCGGGAAGCCACACTGCCGCAACGTCTTCTGAATCTCGCGCGCCCAGGCGTCTACTCGCTCCGCGTCGGCTTCCATGAGCACGATGCTCGCGGAATACCAAACGTATTTCACGAGGCCGCGGTCGTGGGCGGCCTGTGCTTCCTCGGCGTCGTCGAGCATGCGCTCCGCGTCGCGGCTTATGCGGGCGGGCGCGTCCTTGAGGATCTTCGCGGCGAAGCTCGTGCGTTTGCCGAACCAGTCCGCAAAGGTCCGGCGCAGCATCTCTCGCGCCTTGCGTTCATCCTCGACGATGATGCGCGTTGAGAAGCGGTGCGGGATGCCGAGTGCGCCGACGCGGTCGAGGATCGTCGGCCACGACTCATGCGGAAAGCCTGCGATCGTGATCGTGCGGACGTGCTTATCCTCGAGCCTCGGCTTGAGGCCGCCGATAAGGTCGCGCGCAAGCAGCTCGTCGAGTTGCACCGGGAGCGCCGGGACAGCGATCGGCGCCTCTTCGCCGGAGAGGCAGAAGTTGAGATGTTCGAGCAGCTCATCGAAGACGAGGTCGCGGCCCCGCTCGTCGGCGGTTACGCATTCGCCCAGGCGACGCATCTCCGGCATGATCGGTGAGAGCGCGTCCTCGATTTGCGCGAGGCCCGCGTCGAACGCCGCGAAGATCGGGGCTAGGTCGAGGTCCCGAATGCTGCGTCCCGTTACCAGAACGTTCGTGGCGCGGGACTCGACGTCCGAGGGCGGCAGATACGTCGCGATCAAGACGTCACGCGTCGCGAAGCGAGCGCCGTCGGCGGCCGCCGCGGCGACGCGCGATTCGTGCATGACCTGCTGCGTCGCCGACCGGAAATACGAATGCGCGTCGACCGCCGTCGCCGGCAGCCGCAGCTTGTCGTAATGCAGCATCCAGCCGACGTCACGTCCCGCGATCGCCGCGTTGATGTAGGCGACGCGCTGCGCAAGCTCGGCGTCGCTCTTGGTCGCCGCGTCCTCACCCCGCAGCACCCAGCCGGTCATGAGCGCGCCGTCTTTGTTGAGCACGACGCCGGGACGAACCAACGCGGCGTAGACAAGCAAATCGGCCATGCCCTTTTGCGGCGTACGCGTCGAGCGGCGCAAGGAGTACGCGTGCGCGCGAACTTGCAGCTCGAAGGCGATCATGACGATCGCGATCGTCGCGATGAGCGCGACGCAGGCATAGAGGAGCGGTTGTGTCATCGTTGATGCCGCCGTGAGCGGGCGCTGCGCGCGACGAAGCTCGGAAGCGCCGGATAGGTGGACTGATAGTTGAAATAGCGGGTGAGCGCGACGCTCATCTGCGGATCGATATTGGCGAGCCGCCGCAGGACGATCATCGCGACGAGCCAGAACGCGAGCCCCGCCGCCATCGCCTTGAGATGACCGCTCGCCGCCGGCAACGCTCCAATTCCCGCGGCCAGGAGCACCAAGTCTCGCTCGCCGCCGGCGAGCAGCTTCTCGCGCACGAGCGACTGATGGATCGGCAGTTTGCGCGGCTCGCTCATGCTAGAGATGCGCGCCGGTGACGCCCGCGTTCTGCATGAAGTTCGCCGCCGTTACGATAATCGCGCCGCCGATGACGACGAAGACGATGTTGCGGACCATACCGCCCCAGTCTTCGCGATGGATCATGTGTTGCGCGATGATGACGATGAGCGAGATGACGACGAGCGCCGCGGTGATCGCTTCGAGGGCGCCCGCGAAGTTGTTGATCGGTTGAACGAACGCCCAGTTGCCGCCGCCGCCGGCGTTCGCGGCAAGTGCGGGGACGCGTGTCGCGAGGGTGAGTAGGGTCGCGATGCTGGTGATGAGGCTGCGCTTCATGAGACCTCCGGATCGATGAAGTGAAGGTGGTACGTGCCGTCGGCCGCGACGCCGTCGACGACGGCGAACTCGGTGACGCGGCGGTGGTCGCCCGTGCGGACCAGGAACACGATGAGGTGGATCGCGCGCGCGATCGCGCGCGGAACGGCGGGGACGCCGGCGAGCTGCACGAGATCCTCGAGACGCAGCAGCGCGTCATAGGCGCCGTTGGCGTGAATCGTCGTGAAGCTGCCGCCGTGGCCCGTATTGAGCGCCATAAGAAAGTCGTGGGCCGAGCCGTCGCGGACTTCGCCGAACACGATCCGCTCAGGCCGCGAGCGCAGCGTATCTTGCAGCAATTGCGTGAGCGAGCGCGCCGCCGACTTGCGTAGGAAGAGCTTGTTGGGCGAAGGGCATTGGAGCTCGCGCGTGTCCTCGAGCAAGATGAGGCGGTCGGCCGGCGTCAGCTCCGCGATCTCACCGAGAATGCCGTTCGCGAACGTCGTTTTGCCGGAACCCGTACTGCCGGCGATGAGCAGGTTGTGCCGGTCACGCACGGCCTCTCGTATAAAGTCGCGGTGATTGCGCGCGAGGATCCCGGCGTCGACGTAATCGTCGAGCGGAATCACGCGCGCTGCCCGCTTGCGGATGATAAGCGCAGGCGCCTCGGTCGCGGGCGGCAGAAACGCTTGCACCCGGCTACCATCGAGCGGTAATTCGCCTTGCAACGTGGGCATCGACGCGTCGACGGTTGTGCCGAGTTCCGAAGCGATCGTCGCAATCGCGTCTTCGACCTCCCATGCCGTCAAGCGAAGGTCGGTCGCGACCATGCCGCCGACGAGGCGGTCGATCCACACCGCGCCGTCGGGGTTCACCATGATCTCTACGACGTTGGGATCGGCGAGCGCGCCGCCGATCGTGGACCCGAGCACACGCGCGAGCTCGACGCGACGTCGGCGATCGCTTTCGACATGCGCGTCGTTTGAGAAGATGGCCGTCAAGCGAACACCGGATCCATCTGCACGACATCGTCGTACGCGGAACCGCCTATCGAGAGCGTCGCGATCGCCTCGTTCTGACCGAGCTGCCGGAACAATTGCGGGTTAATCACCGCTTGCAGCGACTGCGAGACGGAGGACGAGCGCGACTTGCCGTGTGTCGCCGCGAAGCCGCGCGCGGAGCGCGAACGCTGGGCCGAGTATGACTCGCGATCGACTTCGATTTGGCCGAGCAGCGACGTGATGCGCTTGATCGTCGCCTCATCCTCGGTACGGAAGCAGATGACTTGGCGAAAGTTTTGGACGAGGGCGTTCGCAAGATCGCGGTCGCCGATGGCGGCGTAGAACGAGCTCATCCCTTGCGCGGAAATGATGCCGACGCAGCCGGAAGAGCGGCTCTTATCCCAAAAGTTGAGATCGGAGAGGCCGGTCTTGGAGCACGAGACGACCTCTTGGTATTCGTCGGCGACGAATGCGATCGAACGCTCTTGATCCCACTCCTTGTGCTGACGCCGTTGCTGCATGAGGTTGAAGAAGCGCAACTTGATGAACGTGTACGCCGTCTTCGCCCCGAGCCCGTACTCCGCGAGCGGCAACGCGACGACGAAGACGTCGCCGCGAAGAAGTTGTTCCATTTGCACGTTGTCCGGCGAACTCGTGCAGAAGGCGTCGGCAAGCTCAGGCTGCGCGAAGGGCGAGAGCACCTGTGCCAGCTCGGCGAGGACATTTGAACGAACTTTGTCCTCGAACTTCGCGAAGATGGCGCGATAGTAGTGCAAGCTGCTGAGCAGCAGGCGCCGTTCGTTCTCGTGCGCCGGCGAGGTGAATCCGTCGAGCCTCGCCTGGAGCGCTTCGCTCAACCGTTCGCGCTCGTCCTCATCGAAGAGCCAACGGTAGAGCCCATTGAGCGAGTACGCCTCGGGCAAGAAGCGCAGCATGGCGAGCACGTTGCGCGCAAGTTCGGTCCCGGTTTCGATCCAGAACTTCGAGTCGGCGCCGCTGCCGAGCAACAGTGCCGACTTCAAAAATGACGCGGCGACTTCCGGCGTTAGGCCTTCAAGCAAGTTGAGGCCGCGCGCCCGAACGCCGATGGTGATGAGCGGTCGATCCGCGCGACGCGCAAGCTCGCGCAGCGTCTCGCAGTAGTCGCCCTTGATGTCGAAGGCCAAGATTCCGCACTGCTGCGCGAGCGCTTGCGCGACGAGCCGGTTGATACCACGCGTGGTCTTGCCGCTGCCGATACCCCCGAAGATCGCGATGTTCTGCGATGCATCGTCGCGCGCAGGACGAGCGACGTCTTTGCGGCGACGCCGGCGCCGTGTCCGATGCGTAAAAGGCGTCCGGTTGCGCGGCCGACGACGAGTTGAAAGAGCGTGCGACCGGTGTCGGGGTTCTCGAGGGGTCGGCGCGCCCTCGCTTGACGCCGACGTTGCAAGAGTGCCGCCGAAATGATCGCCGCGGCGACTCCGAGCGCGATGGCCGCGAGCGCGGTCGCGACCAACATGCCGTGCGCGGTGCGCAGCATCGCGAACGTCGCGCCGTTACACGACGCGTGGTGCATCGACCGGACGAGGCAACGGCCGTCGATGTGCGCAAGCCACTGAAGCCCCGCCGTCACGGGATAAAGGTCGGTCGCGTATGGGAGGTTCGCATGCCGGAGCCACGGCGTCCCGAGCGCCGGCGCATCGCTGTAGGACCAAGCGATGAACTGGGTCGTCGATTGTGCCCCGAGGGCGGCGACTAGGACGCCGACGACGAAACCAGGGATGACTGAGACGTCATCAGGACGTCTTGAGGGTGAGACCGCCACGTCGACCGCCTACCAGGGGTAGTGCTTCAAACCTTACCGACCCCTATATGTGGCGGTTGCTACGTCGAATTCGTGGCGGCTCCTGCTACTCGCATAGGATTATATGCTCGCCATCAACGACGATGGCGCTGACCGTGAGCCAGCGACCGAACCGAGCCACCTGGACAAACACTCAGCGACGAGGGCGAAACGCAGACGGACCGAGCCGACCAAATCACGAATAATCGGAGCGGGAGTTCACGCAGTGCAAAAGAGCAACGCTTTACCGCCACCGCGCACGTACGGCCCCGAATACGGAGCGGAGGCCGTTCGTCGATTACGCGCGGGCTATTCCATCTCGTATTCCGAGAACGGCATGCACGTGCGTGAGGATCCGGATGGCCGCCGCTTCGAGATTCGTGTTGAAGAGGACGGCAGCGCGACGTTCCTACGCGAATTGTAATTGCCGGAACTCCACCTCATCGCTGGGCCCAATGGGTCCGGCAAGAGCACGTTTACGCGTGAAGTCCACGCTGGTGCGCGTTCAGTCGGATATGATATACCGACGGTCATCAATCCGGATGCGATCGCGCAGAAGCTTCGCCCCGACGATCCGGATGCTGCGGCAGCGCCGGCGGCCCGCGAAGCCTTAAGACAACGCGCCGAAGCTCTCGCCAAGGGCGAGAGCTTTTCGATTGAGACGACGCTTTCGGGCAAGTCGGAGCAGCGTCTCATCGACGACGCGCGCGCCGCCGGGTATAGGGTGACGATGACGTACGTTGCGCTTGACAGTGCTGACCGCAACGTCGATCGCGTGAACCTTCGCGCCGAAGAAGAAGGCCGCACCGTCCCGGCCGCCGATGTGCGACGGCGTTATGAGCGCAGCCTCGACGCGCTGCGCGGTGTCGTCGGTCGCATCGATACGGTTCACGTCTTTGAAAATAGCGCGCGAAATTTCGAGCACGTTGCCACCCTAGAGCGCGGTCGCGTGATCGCGATGGCCGATCACATTCCCGCATGGGTTGAGCGCGCGCTTGGCCTGCAGCTTGAAGTCGCACGCGATCGTGCCGCCGTCGCACAAGATGCGCACTCTCAGCTACGGGGAACGAAGGCGAGCATCCTCACGCCGACGATTCGGGAGCGTCCCGTAATGAGCGATGCCGTCTTGACCGGTCGCGTGCTTGCCACCGGCCGTGAGCACATCGCAATCGCGATGAGCGGCCATAGCTTTGGTATCGTCGAGCGCGCCGTGCTTGACCGCACACCGGCTGCCGGCGAGGAAATCCGCATCACGCTGCGCGAGGGCCGTGGTTTTGTCGAAGCGGTCGACCGGAGTCGCGACGCGCGAGAACGCGACCGCTAGACACCGTCGTGTCGAACCAAAGAGTGCCGTACTGCGAGAGTCACATTCTGCTCGACGATGGAATCTTGTCTGAGCAGTGAAGTCGTTCGAGGCTACCGGCGCGGAAACGATATGTGCGTAATTTTCGCTGCGTTTCAACGTCGTCGGTTACACGCATCTAGCAGCGATTCTTCAGTCCAAGTTCCTGCTTGCGAATTAAGCAGAAGAACGCGTCCGCCGCCATTCCGGAGATCGGCGGCGCTATATTTATCCGCTGCAGCACTGAGCTGAATGCACTCCTGGAAGTAGTTGAAGACCGTCACTATTATCGCGACCTGCTGATCGACTCGGATGAGCATCGCGCAGTGTTCACACGGTTCTACCTTGAGCCAGGAAGACAACGGGTCAAAGAAATCGCTGTGACCGCTCACACCTATCGTTCCGCGGATCGGTAACACACCGCGCGTGTTGTGAGATCGCATTACCTTTCGCATACGCTTTGCAACAGGGTCCTGAAGCCACGTATCGCCGAGCCAGTGCCATCCGAGCTCGTAGGCGATCTTAATTAGCGGCGTTCGAAAGCCCAATAGATCAATTGTGAGCGGATAAGTGACTGTTTGTTGTTTGATCGTGCCGACCTCGATCGACGCATCAAAAAGCGCGTCGAGCTGCGCCGTCGTATCGGGTAGCATTTTACGGCGCCGCAGCTCGTTGGCGAACCACTTTCTGGCATCGGTCTCCTTTGAAAAGACAGCGCTAATCTGCCCGTTTCCATCGGCCCCAATGTCGTTGAAGATCTTTGGTATTAGCTGAGCTCGGAAGACGCCGGTACGTGGATCCACGATGTTCTGCGCTTCAACCATTCTTTCACCGAAGCGGCTCTCAACATTTATCGTTCCCTTCCGCAGAAGAGGGGGTATTGTTCCGCTCTTGCCCTTAAGCCCGAACATGTGCCGATGCATCAGAGCCATGGGATGATCGGTTAGCAGGGGGTCTACGTCAGAACCAAGGCGATCATTGCAACGCTTGCAAACACGACGGATTGAGAAGCTTCCTCCAATTGCCTCCTGGAAGACGTGCTCGTTCGTGCCTGGTGCGTCGGTGAAGCAGAAGATGCATTGCATCACTCCCTCCTTGATGCCGGATCGTATTTTGAAGGAAGCCGCTCCGGACTCGTGCGGCGAGGCATAATGAGTAGCGGCGATGCGCTACCGACGATCTCCTTCGTTGAGATCGGCCCGAAGTAGCGAGAGTCCCAGCTCCAGGACGCCGGTGAATAGAGCCACACCTCGTCCTCGCCAAGACGATACGTGCCGATATGAACGTGTGGAATCACTCTCCCGCGGTGATCGTTGCGGCGCGCGACGCTGTTGTCGAGCAGTCGTCCGTTAATTAGAATTCCGGAGTCCGTCACAGCGACATGACTGCCGCCCGTAGCGGCGACATATTTGAGCACAGGGGCGGCGCCGGTCGTGCATGACCCGTGCTCGAGATATCCGTTTTCGAGCCCGATACGGGCCGCGGCCTCAGGAGGGCATGCGACGACAATACGCCCCGGAGCGATCGTGTCCGAGCGCATCACGTAAATTCCGATCGGCATGCTGTCCGTGGTGTTGATTTTGATGACGCGCGCGAGACGAAAACTCGCCGCGTACATCCCCGCGCAGACGAACAACGTTGCGACGAGAACGATAGCGCTGCTCGACAGCTTCGCGTGATTTACCGCACCCAAAGCGATCGCGTCAGGGCAGCGACGACGATCATGGCGCCGGCGGCGATGAGCCCGCTCCACGCCGACGTCCTCCGTCGAAAGCCAGCAATGAGAAGGCGGACGAGCTCGGCGGTCAGGATTCCGCCGGTCACCCAAACCCACCACGGAACGATGTGCGGCCACGCGACCGCCGCGCGCGATGCGAGTAGCGTGTCAACGCGCCCCGCGGTAAACGCCGCGACCGCGACCGCCAGCAACACCACCGAGAGCGTCAGCCCGAAGGTCAATTGGGCGTCGAGTCCGCCGGTCGCATCGGCGCGACGTCGTGCGTATTCCTCGATTTTGCGCTGCGTCGCCTCGATCGCGGCCGCCTCGCCGCGCTTCTCGCCAAGCGCGGCGGCGTCTTTGGCGGCCGCTCGGACCTGTTCCGGAATTCGGCCCGTCAGGATGACGAGAATCGCGAGAGGATCGAGTGTCGGATACCGCTTGTAGATGTTCGCGAGCGCCATGGCCTCTCGTTGCTCTTCGGCCACAGGCGCGCGTCCGCGCAACTCGACGAAGGCGTCGTCGAACTCAGCCACGGGCGCGCAGGCGTTCTGGGATTCCGATCGCCGGGGCGATACTATCGAACGCTGCATTAGTTCGCTGGCGCCAGCGGCGCAGCTCGGCTTGATCGCCGAAACGCAACTCGTCGGCACGCGAAAAGGGCACCGGCGGCAGGGCCATCGCCGTGAGGTCTGCGATACGCTCGTGCAGGTCGGGAAGCTCGATCTCGACGCCGCCCGCTTCGAGAACCGCCTGCCGGGTCTTCGAGTCGTTCCAGCGCCGGAACCGATCGGCGTCGCCGAAGAAGAGGTTCTTGACGACGACCATCGCGCGGGCCCGACCTTGGAACGTCTGGAGCGCCGAACGAAGCAGATTGACCGAGTCCGCCGTTCGGTTAATTACCCAATACAGCACAACGTCGCGGTCGAGGTCACGCATCGATTCGAGCCAATCGGCCGCTTCCCGATCGAGGATGTCACCGATCCCGGCCGGGAGCGAGATGACGACTTCCGTTTCCGAGGCTTCGTGTAGCAGCGAGGCTAGCTCGATCCAGCCGTCATGATCGCGTAGGTCGACTTGTCGAGTCGGCGCGACGCCGGCGAAGAGTCGCGCCACATCGGCGTTCCGCATGTCGGCGTCGACGACAAGCGGGACTGTTTCGCGATCGGCGATGAGCCAGTCACCAAAGGCGAAACTGGCGAACGATTTTCCGACACCGCCCTTGTCACCGTGGAAGACGTGGATGCTCATAGTTCCTCCGCCGATGGCATTACGATCGCGCGGCTCGCGCTTGTGCGGTCCCGTTCCGGCTTCGTTGTAACCTTCGCTTCCGGCTGCGGTTGAACGCGCGGTGCGGATTGCGCGTCGGCGGCTTTCCGACGCGTGCTACGTTTGTTCGCACCGTTTGTTGCGGCCCGATTCTTCCGGGATAGATACGCGCGCAACGTCGGGACGCCCACGTCGAACTGATCGTCTTTGAGCGATTGGGCAATCTCTTCGAGCGTGTAGCCGCGTTTGAGCGCAGTTTGGATCTCGCTCTTCATCTCGCGGATCGACTGCGCAAGGTTGAGCGGCTTCGGTTGCGCAGGACGTTCTGGAAGAGACGAGAGCCGTGCTTTCGCCGCCTCGACTTGCTTGAGCGTGAACGTTCTAGCCACGAACACCTCCGATTGGCGGCATCGTTCGCGCGCGATGAGCGGGCGTTCCTCCCGTCTTGCGTAAAGCTGTCACGGAATGGTACAGTCAGCCGTAACAAAGCGTAGCGCTAGAAGTTCGCAGGGTATGCCTTTGCACACCGCGTTAATGCGCGGCGCACAAAGGCAAAGCGGCATGCTCGGCGCCCGGCGGGCTTCTCGCACGCTAAACGATCCTCAGGGGCTGCGCCCCCGAGACCCCGACGGAGGGACGATGCCTGGTACTGAACGGCGTCAGAAGAAAGTAGCGCTTAGCGTGCGGGTGAGCGATCGCGATCGCGACGCTATTGCCGAGAAGGCCGCGTCGTCAGGGCTCCCGGTTGCGGAGTACGTGCGGCGCTGCGCTCTCGGCCGGCAGACGCCGTCGCGGCTCGATGCGCAGGTGATCGCGGAGCTGCGGCGGCTCGGCGGCCTGCAGAAGCACCTCTACAACGGCGACCGCGATCGCGGGCGTCAGTACGCGGAGATTCTGCTCGAGCTCACCGATGCGATCCGCCGTGTCGGCCAGTCCCGCGACCCGGCGTGATCGCAAAGATCATCCCACGGCGCGCGTCTCGAGACGCTCGCGCCGCCGCGCTCATCGGTTATATTGAACGCGACGGGCGGGACGGGTCAGATCGCATCGACGCGCGCCTCGACGGCGCCGGCAACCTTATCGCCTACGTCAGTCGGGACGGGCGCGACGGCGCGACGGTCGACGTCGAGCACATCATGGCAGAGCGCAAGCACTTCTTGAGCCGCGTGCCGGACGTCGACGCTGAAACCGGGGAGGTATCGTTTCGGGAGTATCCGGTCGAGACGCAAGGCGTGATGTCGCTCGATACGGCGGCCGACGAATTTCGAGCCGTCGCGATTGAATCGCGCGCAACGAATCCGTATGTTCATCTCGTGCTGAGCTGGCGCGACGGGGAGCAGCCGACGAACGGGCAGACGTTCGAGGCCGGGCGCGAAGCACTGGGCGCGCTCGGCCTCGAGGAGCACCAGTACGTGATGGCCGTCCACCGCGGCGAGACGGGAAACGACCATCTCCACGTCGCCGTCAACCGCGTTCATCCGGAGACGCATCATGCGCAGCATCTCTCGAAGTCGTACTACAAGCTGGATCGGAAAATGCGGGAGATCGAATTACGCCAAGGCTGGGAGCGCGACAACGGCCCGTATCACGTGTGCTATCGTGATGACGGCCTACCGGAGATCTTCCGCGCGAGCGACGGCGATGGTTTCCATGCGCGGGGCGAGGACGCGCCGGCGAACGTCAAGACTCGGGCGCGCGACGGGCACACGTGGAACGGCGACCGCCCTTTCACGGCGTGGGTTCGTGAGGTCGCTCCGGCGTTGCGTGAGGCGTTGGCTCGGGACGATGCGAGCTGGACCGACGTCCGGCGCGTCCTGGCCGACTTCAATCTCGATCTGCGCGAGAAAGGCAGCGGGTTCGTGGTCGTCGATCGCGCCGACGATCGGCTCGTCGCCAAGGCGTCGCACATCGGTCGGTTCGCTTCTCGCGAACGTCTCGAGCAGCGCCTCGGACCGTTCGATCGCGACGGCGGCGCTCGTCGCGTCGACGATCCGCGCGCGCTGGAATACAATCGACCGGCGGGACGCCGGGCACGCGACGAGCAGCGCGATCGGGCTCACCACCGGCCCGGGTATCCACGTGAGGAACGTGCGACCGGCCCGAATCGAGGCGAGCCGCGCCCGGAGCGTGAATACAATCGCGACCCCGAGAAACGCGCGCGCCGACGCGAGGAACGTGCGGAAGGGCGTCGGCGCTTATATGCGGAGTTTCGGGGGGCCCGGGACGGGCGGGAGCGCTACGTCGATGCGTGGGCGCAGCAGCGCCAGAGCGAGCGTGATCGATCGGCCGAAATAACGCGCCAGAAGCATCGTGATCGCGACGAGATGCGTAAGAGCATGCCGCCGCGCGTCGCGGCGTCGCTGGCCGTCATGGCGGCTGCGCAGCGGCGCGAGCAACTGCGTGAAGACGTCGCCGGCGAGCGGCGCGAGCTCGGCGAGCGGTTACGAGAAGAGCGCGCGGTGTCGTGGCGCGAGTTCGTGACCGAACGCGCCCGTGCCGGCGATGAGGCCGCGCGGAGCGCGCTCCGGGGGCTGCGCTACCAGGACCAGCGGGAACGCCGGCAGGCGGAACGCGAGCCCGACACGATGACGGGGCCAGATGTCGCGGCGCTGCCGGTGGAGAAGCGGCTGCGTGGGTTTGAGTTTCGCGTGCGGTTCGACGGGGCGGTGGCGTATCACGATGCCGGCGACGTCCTACGGCGAGAGGTCATTCGCGACGAAGGATCGCGCATAGTCGTGCGTCAGCAGTCCGACGAGACGATCGCCGCCGCGTTGCGGCTTGCGGCAGAGCGATGGGGCGGCGAGGTGACGATAAACGGCAGCACGGCCTTCAAAGAGCGAGCGTTACACATCGCGGTCGAACTCGGGATTCGAGCGCGCAACGGCGAGTTGCAAGATCGCCAGCGCCAGTTTGTGGAAGCGCGACGGAACGTCGAGAGTGGACACGGGCGCGACGATCGAGCGCGCTGACGGCTACTGCGCGCAAATCTCGAGTTGCACTGACGGGGCGCTCGCCGTCCCTGGTTCGCAGTGGCTCCACGGGTCGGGTGACGGGCCAGTGCCCGGAGAGATCCGGACCCGGCTTTTTTCCCGAGGGGCAACCGGAGGTCGCCGCTACGTCCGGTGCCAGTTACAAGCCGTCCAATCCGGATAGTGCCCCGAACACGTCGCGGTATTCCGTGATGCCACCGGCACCCAGAAGGTCCCGGAATGGGTCCACGAATCCCCCACCGTCGGGCCGGCATGATCTGATCGGCCGGGCCGCCTGTTGCTACCCACAACGGTGTGAATTCTTCGGACTTGCCCATGTGAGGAGCTACGTTGACTTCCAGCCCGTCGGTGAACAACGGATCAGGGACAAAGCAGAATCGAACATTCGCGCTCATCTGGTCCATCGCCGAGCTGCTTCGGGGAGACGTGAAGCAGGCGGATTTCGGGTCATTCATCCTGCCCTTCACGGTGCTGCGGCGCCTGGATTGCGAACTTGAGCGCACCAAGGCGGCTGTGATAAATGCTGCCGCCAAAATCTCCGATCTCGACAATCTGCGTCTGGATCAGAGGCATTCGCTCCTGAAAGCGGCGGGGGGCACGTTCTACAACGCCTCACCGATTACGTTGACCCGCGTCCTCGACGATCCGGCCCAAATTCGAGCGAATCTTGAGGCCTACGTCAGCGGCTTCAGCCTGAATGTTCGCGACATCTTCGACCGATTCAAAATCGCAGATCGCATCGCCGTTCTCGATGAGAAAAATCTCTTATATAAGGTTCTCAAAGAGTTCGTTGCCGTCGATCTCCATTCGAAGGTCGTAGACAATTCCGAGATGGGAGATGCCTTTGAGCACCTCATTCGTCGCTTTGCCGAACTTTCAAACGAGACTGCCGGAGAACACTTTACGCCCCGCGACGCCATCGGACTTATGGTCGATCTCCTACTAGCCGGCGACGCCGACTTGATGACCAACAAGGCGGCCCTGCGCAGCGTCTACGATCCGACCGCCGGAACCGGCGGAATGCTCTCGGTGGCCGAGGATCGGATTAAGGATTACAA
>JAABUQ010005071.1_pt1 | contig 21548 bp, 23 predicted proteins | sample 5560001 | NCBI WGS metagenome assembly JAABUQ01 (sample SAMN10711888, study PRJNA513371) | rock metagenome | isolation source: Antarctica rocks | place: Antarctica: Victoria Land, Finger Mt nord | collected 2015-12-18
GGAAGTTTGCGGGGGGGAAGGATGTGGAGGGTGGGGATCTGGGGAAGAGGCTGGTGGAGACGGGGGGAAGGGAGTTGGTTGAGGTTGGTTTGTGCTCTTTTTTGCTAGAGGTGGGAGGGGTGTTGGGTGGGTGGTGGGGAGAGTGGTGGGGAAAGAGGGGGTGGGGAAAGAGGGGAAATGGGATGGGAATAAGGGCGCTGACGTTTTGGCAGGCGAGTCCGCGCGATAGCATCTGGGGTATTGGGTTTGCGGCAGAAAATGCGGAGGAAATGCGTGCGGAGTGGGGCGAGAACCTTTTGGGGAAGGCGCTGATGCGGGTTAGAGAGCGGTTGAGGGAGGAAGGGGAGGGGAAAGGGAACGGGAATGGGGAGGGCTTATGATAATAGGTGGTGGCAGGGATGTTGAGAAAGTTTTTTGGTAATGGTCATGGTCATGATCAAGGAGGCAGGTCGGAAAGACGGGTACTCATGGATTTGTGTTCAGCATGGTATTGGAGGATACGCGCTCGGAGCATTACGGAGAATCATGCTTCCAGAGCAAGAAGAGGAATCACTAGCTCCGATTTGCACGCACAAAGTGTCGGAGGCAGAAAGACCTCGATGCATGAAACACGAGCAGTTCACTCTATCCACGAGACTGTCTAGTTACTGCATAATATTCTGGTATCACTAAAAGGATAGCATGCGCCTCTATCTCCGATCCCATAGTTTCCGCACTTATGCTGATCGCTATGCTGGTCGATGCCCGCTAAACGTGACTTTTGTATCCAGTTCGAGGATCTGAACTGTAAATCTATGATATGATCAATCAGAGGGAGTCCGATTAGCACCTAAGAATTGTCAGTCGTGCCCGTTCACCCAGAGAGCGATATCTCACTTACATCTTGTACTCGCAAACGCCGCTTGCTTTTCGCAAGTCATTTTCCGTCTCCAGCTTGTAAGACAGCTGAATATCCAGATCTCTCGGCTTTTTGGCATTCCGCTTGCTCGCCAGCACCCCTGAGACTACCTCGCCCTCTTCGACCGTCAGGACCTCCCTCAGGTAGAACACCGTCTGCTTCCAATGTGTATACTTGGTGTGTGGACCGGTAGAGAACTTGATGGGTACGTGGCATGCCGTGAAGTCGATATCGAACCACGCAATGATTGCGTGGATGAAATCACTTCGTTGCGCATGCAGCTGGAAGGGGGCGGTGAAGGCGAGCTGTTCGGCGGTGACGTTGTAGAGATCGATGGTGAAGACTCGGCAGGGGTCGGTGACGCAGGCTTTCATTTCGACGGTGTCAACGAGGGGTTCGGAAAGGGCGCTGTCTTTGAGGGGGGAGAAGTCGAAGCCGTAGACGTTGTCCCAGACTGGGAGGGTCAGTACTTCATTTTCGGCCTGTGCTTCAAGATATACTCACAGCCGATTTTCTCGTCTTTGTAATCACCATCCTCGATTCCTGACATGTAGATCGTAGCCTTGTCCGGGAAGATGAGCCCACCGGGCGAGAGGTACTTGTCCCGCGCATAAAGAACGGTGTCCAGCATGGACTCATACAGCAGGAAGTAGCCCATCCATTCCGATATGATGATATCGACTTTGGGAAAGGGCAGTTCCACCTCTTCCATCTTGCCTTGGAGCAGTGTTATTTTGTTGGTCATGCCATTGGTTTCGACGATCTCGCGCGCCTTGTGGATAATGGTCGACATGTCTACTCCTATGACATGTTTTGCGCCAGCTCGTACTGCGAACCTAGCGCAGAAAGATGGTTAGCAAACGTTCGACCTGCGGCTAACCTACGTTCGGTGGAAGCGGGCACAAACATGCTGAGGATTGCAGTCCCGCATCCCACATCCAACACGACTTTATCCTTGAAGAGATGCTTGTTCTGGTAGATCGCATCTCGATATGACCGTGTGCGCACTTCATCTTTCTAAAAGATCATTATCAGCTCAACGTAAGCCATGCGGATCAGAGCATACGATGAGCTCGTCGAACGTACCAGCATCTCCTCATGGATTCCTTGATTGCAAAACACAGTCAGTAGATGTTCCGCCACCCTCGAGAAGGAGACAAGACCCTACCATGGTGGTTGTAGCTGTTGTCTGTCAGTGTGGATCAGAATGATAGAATTGCGGCACTCATACCTATTGAAGTAATGGACCTCCGCATGGTCCATGCCTGCTAGCTGGTCTTGTGGGATTGCTTCAGCCATGTTGGTTGAATGAAAGCCAGATAATTTTTCAATCGAGAACTCAAGCAAGCTGAACTAATAGTTACCGAGGCATTGTGTGTCCAATTCGAAATATTGAGTAGATTCCAAGACTCGACACCTCGCTTGTGATAACGCGTCAATCGGGGCAGGCCGGTCCCGCGTTTGACGCTGCCAAGGCGGCAGTGAACCATGGGCCCCTGAGACTGAGGCTGAGAGCTCGTGGTGTTCGTGCAATCTCACACTACACTGACAAAAACTCATCAAGACTCCGATCACAATGCCAGGCATTCTTTTGATGATATCTTAGCAGCCGCACGTCTGCGATGCGCCACCCTTATCGGCAACAAAAATGCTGTATAAGAATTGTTCAACGTCCTGATACAGGTGGTTTTACCCCTTGGGGTCATCCCCAAGTCCCAGCGCACCCGAATGGGTGACGACTGGATGTGACAGTCATGCTGGATAATCATACTTTATGCTCATCAACATGCTGCATTCCCTTCCCGGTTCTTGCTTTGACTCCAACGCTCACATCACTCGGAACCATCGCTTCCTCGATTCGACCTCGCCGCTGTTTTCACGGCTAGTGGAAACTGCGTCGAGATCCAATCCCTCGCCTGAAAACATTCCCCCATACGAGCAGTGTGACAGTTCTTCAAATTCGAATGCTCCCTCTACATCTTCAAAAATTGCGCAAAGACTTTCGAACCTTTCAAGTATTCGCCGACCAGATGCTATGACTTCGAACGACGGCCATCCTGGCTCTTATATGCACTTCCACTACGCTCACAGCAGCCCAATCGACCAGATGTCAGGCTACTCGCTACTGGGCTTATTGCAAGCCAAGCTGTGCATAGAGCACAGTACCCGTCATCGATAGCCCAATAAAGGTTTGCGACAAGAACGACTTCCTTCTCGCCGGAGGTGACAGCATATATCGGGCCATCATTTACTAGCACCGGGTTGCTCTGGTCTTCTGATTAGGCTACCAGTCATAATCCTCGGTGTTTGATAAAAGCCAATGACATGTTACTGGGAAATCCTGCCTTTTGCCTTACCGCTGAGCAGACAACGAATGGAAATTTACCTTCGTAGCTACGGCTTTTGCACGAAGTAGGGTGCAGTCGGCAATAAGTAAGTTCTATCGCACATCGACGCTGGCTGGCTCTATGGTACGGTCATACTGAGTCTTTGTCCTCAATGGAAGCATTTAATATCCCAATTTTCTTGCGTTAAGCGGAGATAAGTGCGCGCTTAACTCCGAAGGCCCCCTCTTTTCACTTACTTTAAACCAATACCTCTTTCAGCTAGCGAAAGAGCAATCGATACATAAAGCTCCCTCGGAACCGCTCTAGAGTTGAAATCTTTTCCTCTCAATCAACAGCTTCTGGATTCCTCCAATCCCGAAACCCCAGCACCAGCATCACCAGATTACCACTTAACAGCATTAAGCCCGAGCACACAATGTCGGACGCACAGAAGTATACCAACAAGCTCTCCGGCGCTCGCGTCCTCGTAATCGGCGGCACCAGCGGGATAGGCTTCTGCGTCACAGAAGCCTGCCTCGAGCACGGCTGTAAAGTCATTATCTCATCCTCGCAACAATCCAAGATCGACTCCAGCATCTCCCGTCTCCTTCAATCCTATCCATCGGCAAAAGACCGCCTAACCGGCCATCCCTGCGACCTCTCTTCCCCGTCTGTAGAGGACAATATCAAATCTTTGTTCTCAAATACCGGGACGGTAGACCATATCATCTTCACGGCCGGTGACCGCCTATCCACCGTCCCACTCAAAGACGCCACTCTCGAGACCATTCAACGCGCCGGCATGGTCCGATTCAACGGCGCCCTTCTCGTCGCAAAACACGGATCGGAGCATTTGGCGCCTGGCCCTAACTCCTCCATCACGCTTACGACTGGCACCGTCTCCGAGAAGCCCATTGCCGGGTGGACCATCCCTGCGTCATATGCCGCAGGCTTGCAAAGCATGATGCGGAACCTGGCGCTCGACATGAAACCGACAAGGGTAAATCTGATCTCCCCGGGACTAGTGGTGACGGAGCTGTGGGATTGGATGCCGAAGGAGCAGCTTGGAGCATTCATGGAAGAGGCGAAGCGAGGGACGACGACAGGCGAGGTGGGAAGGCCGGAGGATGTGGCGGAGGCGTATCTGTATTGTATGCGCGATCGGAATGTGACGGGGAGTTTGATCGGGACGAATGGTGGGGCGTTGTTGATGACGGGGAAGTTTTGAGGGTCGGCTTGGGTGATTGAGGTGCCCCGGTGGACCGGTTCCTGAGACAGCTTAATCTTGATATTCACGAGCACTGGGACATGAAGTAATTGGTCCGCCAGCACGCTTTACTCGTCTCCCAGACTAGGCGCGGGCATAGGCATGGCATGAACGCAACTGCGTCAGCTCACACGAAGCAGTCGACGCAATCCATGGGGCTGGCTTGCAGTAGAGCTGAGTTCTTGCCGCCTCGTTGAATCGTCGCATACATAGCTTCTGCTCTGCAGCATAATCATCGACGTAACATCAGTTGCCGTACCCATAGAAGCTCGCTACGCCAGATGGTCCGAGAAGCCATTCTCCCGTCTATCTATGATACCTGTCATGACTTGGCGACGTGTTCATCAACCCGATGTCTTCGTTCGGTGCTTCCTCGAGCGATAGAAGACCTCTTGCGGAGGTATACATATGGAATGCATATGGGGGATAGCGAGTGTGAAGATATGGAGCAGGTGAGACAGTAGACTGGCATGGCTACCGAAATCTTGCTTGGAATGCCTTATTGAAGCGGTTGAAACGACTTGACGACTGATTCGCTAAGCTCCACGAAGGTATGTTGAGATATACCGTGCCAAGCATCATAGGGCTGAGAGTGCTATTAATAATTTCACTGTATCTTCGACTAGGCCTACGCTGAGCGCTGGTCTACGGTCACACAACTTTTAGCGTTGCTGTCTTGTTCATTTCCTAACTAAATGCCTCTATGTCGAATAAGTACTCGCTGCTTCGCCACTTCAATTTCTAGGTGGTTGTAAATATTTTGGATGGAGGTGAAAACGTGCCCGATTCAGAGCCTTCGCAGGCACAGCCACACTGCTCTCTGCGTGGACGAGCCTCTATTCAGCCCCCAGCAGTCATGCCTCAACATGTTTACAGTCTTTTATCCTCCTTCAGCTCCTATCCTCCTTCAACGTGAGTGAACCTATCTAGGAGAACTACTCCTACACTGTTTTGTTGGCGCCAACATTGATTGACCTCAGTCAACAAAACTGGTTGGCCTCGACTCGACATCCTACCGCGGAACCTTGTTTCTTCAAGTAAATTTTCTGGCTATATATTATATATCTATCGTCAAGAGCTTCTATCTACCCACTATAGCTTTTGGATATCATGGATCCTCTGAGTATTACCGTTAGCGTTGTTACTCTTCTTCAAGCTACAAATGCAATTGTCCTACTCTGCTACAACTATGCCAGCGCTGCTAAGGGCGCGGCACGGACAATCGGGGGGGTCATAGACGAAATGAAAATCCTCCGCAGCGTCCTTGAATCGCTGGAGCAACTGTTGAGGAGTGATCAGGATACTGAACCATCTGATACGATTTCATTGACGACCATTACAGCGCTCTGCAACCAAGAAGATGGTCCCATCGCCAAGGAGTTGAAAATCCTCGAGGAGAAGCTCCGTCCTCCAGGTTGGGCGAGTCAGGATGGATCTAGACGAAAGGCGCTTATGCAGTTCCTGACCTGGCCATTGAAAGAAGGTGAGACCACGAAGACATTGCAGAATATTGAGAGACTCAAGAGTACTCTCGAATTGGCCTTGACCGTGGATAATACGTGAGTGAAACCTCTGACTCAAGGACTGTGTTTCTAACAATACAATTAGATCCATGATCAAAGCTATTCGACAAACACAAGAGTCTCTAGATCAGTCTTTGAAGTCGCTTCACAAGGGTGTGTAGGTCACTCGGTGGCGTTCTTGAACATACTAAAGGATATCATACAGATGAGCGGTACTGGAAAATACTTCAATGGCTATCAGCCCCTGATCCTTCCATCAATTTTCACGCAGCGCTCAAACATAGACATGCTGAAACGGGGCTATGGCTTCTTGACAGTCGACATTTTCAAGACTGGAAAGTGGCTCCGGGCTCCTTCTTTTGGCTTCACGGAATTCCTGGCTGCGGTACACTATCTGTCCTTTCTGAGTCTCTTCTTATACATCTTTAGACCATTAATGCTGATTGTATGCTTTAGGAAAAACTGTACTAAGCGCTACGGTCATTGAAAATCTTTTGCAGGAGGGACCGAACATTGCCGCTGGTTATTACTATTTCGACTTTAATGATGCCGCAAAACAAGATCATAAAAAAATGCTTCGTTCGCTAGTGTTACAACTTTTTCCTATGCATGGATCTATACCTGAGCCTTTGGCCTCTCTCTTCAAGTCCTGCCAGGATGGAGCAAAGCCGCCGCAAACTCAGGATCTTGAAACGTTGTTCAAAGCCCTCATCGAATCATCGGAGAAGACTTTCATAGTTTTGGATGCCTTGGACGAGTGCGAAGATCGAGAAGGGCTACTTGACTTTCTTGAGACGGCATTGGCATGGGGATCCGAAAAACTTAACGTACTTGTCACCAGCCGTAAATTGAAGGAGTTCGACGACTTTTTCGGGGATCACCTTCAGGAGAAGAACAGGCTCTCCATTCAGAGTCGGAGAGTAGATGAGGATATTTGCTCCTATGTTCATGGAAAGCTTCACCAAGACAGGAGGTTCAGACGATGGCAAAGGCACCCAAAGGTGCAAGAAGAGATTCAGACTAGATTGATGGAGAAGTGCGATGGAATGTAAGACGTCTGCGCTTTCCAATATGCTTGATTGAATAACAACTCAAACAGGTTCCGCTGGGCTGCCTGCCAGCTTGACCTATTGAGCGACTGCCGCAATGTAGGTAAGCTCCGCGAAGCACTAAACACCCTACCGATGACACTCGACGAGACCTACGACCGTATCTTATCCAACATTGAGCCACTTTACAGGCCGGAGGTGCTTCACATACTACAGTGGTTGACATGTTCATTGAGGCCGCTTTCTTTAGAAGAGGTGGCAGAGATTGTTGCCTTTGACTCCAACAATGACAGTCAATTCAATAGCGAAAATCGTTTTGCGGAACCTGAGGAAGTATTGACATTATGTTCCAGTTTAGTGATCAGTATTGACACAAACGTTGATGACGACAAGGAATCCAGTGAGGAGGGCAGTATTGTGGAAACGTTTGCGCTGAAACCCAGGGTGACAGTGGTCAGACTAGCTCATCTCTCCGTCAAGGAGTACTTGGTGTCCAGTCGCATACGTACAGGTTCTGCGGCATTCTTCAGCATTGATGAAAAGGAATCCAATGCTGTGATTGGAGACACAAGTCTTTCGTGCCTTCATTTATACGACGAAGCTTCATTCGCTGATACAGAAGATATGTCGAAAGATTTTCCGCTCACGAGATATGCGGCTGAGTATTGGAGGAATCACCTCCTTAAGAACGATGGTAATGTACCTCCTATGGCAATCCAACTTTTCCTTTCGGAAAAGAAACTACGATATTGGATAGCGCTGTTTGACATCGACTCCAGAAAAACTTATAGCATCGGCGCCTCTGATATCCACCGGGTAGGGGTCCCCCCCGAATCTGCCGGCTCCCAGCTTTACTATGCGGTGCTCACCGGTCTTACAGACCTCGTGGAGGCGCTGATGAAATTTCAAGGAGTTAAATCCAGGGGAGTAGGAGTAGCCAACGATGACAGCACGGCAGATTTGGATACCGATGACCGCTTGGCTGCACTACAAATCAAAAGCCGAAATGCGTATGTCAATGTAACGGGAGGGCGGTTATATACTCCATTGCAGGCCGCTTCGTGGCTTGGTAATTTGGATGTTGTGGGACTACTATTAAAATACGGTGCCGACCCTAATCTTTATGGCGGGAGCTCTGCACTGTCGGCTGCAGCACACAATGGACACCTTATCATTATGAAGCTTCTGCTAGACACAGGCGCTGATATACACGAGGGGCTTGCTCTGCGGACTTCGGGCAACTTGATGGAAGGCGATCTGGGAAAAGACGACGCCAAAGAGGTTTCTGAGCATACATTCGGAGTGATACAACAAGACTCAGATCAAGAATGGATTACTCTTTCTCAGCGGAGGAAGTACTTAGCGCGACTAGAAGAGGATTACAAGGATGAGATCAAACCGCCCGTCGACATGTTGGACCGACATGCGCTTGAACAAAGCAGGAAAACCGCGCTTTTCGAGGCTGCAGATTCAGGTAACTTTGACATAGTCAACTTCATGCTCGACCATCGAGCAATGATCGACTTGAGAATCGGCGAACTCGGGGATACAGCGCTTATTAGAGCTTCCCGGCACAGGGACGAAGGGATTGTCCAGTTGCTGTTAGAAAAGGGTGCCTCGGTTGACAAGACGAATATGATGGGATTTACAGCCCTTATGATAGCTTGCATGTGGCAGCATGAGAATATCGCCCATATTCTTCTTAGCAAGGGAGCCCATGACATTTGCACAGGCGCGTACCGGGGGACGTGCATGATGACAGCCATTGGTCAAAAAAACGACAGAATTGTCAAGCTACTTCTCGAAAACGGTGCTGATGTCAGTATGTCCGCAGACACAGGTGGGCCCATGAGAGCAGCTGTGGTGGAGGGCCACGAGCCGACTGTGCGTCTGCTTGTCAAACTGGAGCGGTTATAAAAGCAGCGTACCCGCTGATTGAGGCTCTGAGACGTGGACACGTGGATATAGCCAGGCTACTAGTTGCGAAAAAGGCAGACGTCAATGCCGTGGAGGGTTTCGATGCGGAAGACGGCATTCCATTCTGGGCCTACGCTATGCCCACCACCAGGGACCTCGCTCGGAGGATTCTCAGCTTATCCGGCATATCCAAGCTCTCCTTCCGCCCTAAGAAGAGAACCCAATGCGCGCGGGGGACATACATATGGGAAGACAGTCCCCTATGGGTTGCTGCGGCGTTGGGCGACGAAGAGAGCGTAAAATTATTTCTGGATCACAGCGCAAATCCGAATACACCTGGCCCTTATGCCCTGACACCATCAGATATCGCTACCATGGAGGAGCACGAGGTAGTTGTTCAACTATTACTGGCGGCTGGTGGTATAACCCATCCTAGGGTTGAAGATCTCAAGGACAGAGAGGTGGAGCGCCTCGCGAAAACTGACCGCTCGAGTCTTCAGCTCGAAGATGCTCTAGAAGCCGAGCCTACTGCCTCTCAAGAAGCTCTCCAAGACGCACTGTCCGAGAAAATCACTGACAGAGGATCTAATATTCAGGCAGAGAATCCTGTGGAAGCCCGGCCGCCAAACAGCTCGGTAGCCATGGATCTTACCGCTCAACATGAGCCTCGATCCTCCTCGCCGGACTCATATCCATATCGGGTTCCTACGTTCCGCGGCCCGCCTATGATGTTGATGTCCGCTGCGGGCGGAAGAAAGGAGCTCAATCAGTTCGAAGTCCTGTCCAAAGCCAAGGTCAAGGCTAAGGCGAACGGGGTCAAAAGATTTGGGAAGTTATCCGATTACGCCGAACGCTGGATGCACAGTTCCGAGGTAATGGACTTATACCTGATGGCTCCGTCTGGCTTACCCAGCGCATGGTGCTATGAGGGGAGCATGGACGAGGAAGAGGAGGAGGAGGGCTGGGAGAAGGGCGACAAGGAAAGGCATAATAATGAACAAGACAATGATGGAAAGGAAGACAACAAACGAGGTTCTAAGGGAATGATGTAAGACAAGCTTGCCAAGATGTTTGTTGGACGTTCTAACTAAAAGAGGGGCTGCATCGTGCAAATTCCGGAAACCTGAAAGGGCAGTAGCAGCACGAGGGTGGTAGACGCGAACGAGATTGCTACAAGCAAACCTTAGTGGCAAAGGGCATGTCCACGGAGGATCCCGCCACGTGGAACCGAAAGAAATTCTAATAGCAAATCGTGCCCAATGTTCGGGCTTTGTTTGAAGGACGTATTTCCAGCCTTAGAATCACGCCAAGGAGCATAGACTTTCATCACTATGTAGACTCCAACCTCGAGTATGACTCAAGATTTTGGTTCTTCCCATGTCTGCGTTTTACTTCAAAGCCGCCTTCCTTTTCAATTTCTCGGATTTTCCCCAAATCATGGTTGCACCACCGTGAACATCAGCTTGCATACTGTATCCTCTACCCTTGATCGTCAGTGATTTCACCAAAAGTTCGTGCTACCGTATATCATCCATGCTTGGGTACTCTTTCACCATGGTCGAATGCCTATCATCCCCTGCTCATCCAATGCACTCGCTGCAATGGCAGGCGCTGGGTGAGAAGCAAAAGTGATTGTGGCCAAGATTTCACGTCACCTTCACTTGCTAATATGAGCAGTGGCACAGTACGAGAGGACAAGAAAGCCAGCGTTCGATAGTGGACAATTTCTAAAAGGCAAATACGGCCTGGATACCGCTGAACAGGTGTAATTTGGAGATGAAGTTCAGTTTGTTCTCTGATAGTTTCTAGCGTAAAATAGTCGTTCGGGTAAAGCCAGTACTCTTAGTGAAACGGTAACGAAGACATTGATTATGGGAGGTAACATTCGAGACCGTCCAATACTGGTGATTCAATGGCCGGGTAGGTGATTATGCCAATCCCATCCCTAAATACTAGCTGTTGTTGAGTCTACGTCTACGGTTCCTGCGCTTTTCGCGCAGACTCCAGCTTACCAAAGAAGTTCCTGCATATTGAGGAGTTTCATATACTTGTCAATATGAACCTGCCAATGCTGTCAGCCATTTTCTCCATGGTCACTGGTGGGAAACATTCCAAGTTGACGCCTGCATCCAAATGCAGCTACCACCATTCAGGAGCGATCAGCAAGCGCTAGCGCCTCGCTTATCGACGTTCAATCTCAGAAAGTCGATAACTTGATAAGCCTTCGTTAGCGTCTGCTTGAAACTCAGATCCTTACTTTTCGCGCTTTGAATTCCTCTATGGATTTGCGATTGGCTTTTGCCAAAGCTACTAGTCGACGACAAACATGCAGATTGCGCGGATCTTTTATCGGAAAATAAGTCCGATGTCTAGACCGTCCCGTCGCATTCTTGTAACCAATCATTTCACTCACAGCAACTGTCATGACGCAGGAGTAGAGGTACACGACCAAAAAGAGCTCGGAAACTCAGGAACATCGCCTGAGACAGCTAGAAGTACTTGTGCGTGACGTCCTTACCTGGAAATGGCCGTTCATGCCTGCTGGTTCGCTACGCTCAGCCAATGTGGTCGGGGTGCTAAGGACATGTACTAGCCGGGGCTGATAGAGTTCCATGTCATCATGACATTGACTGGCGCGGGGATGGCCGTGTCGTCACCAGAAGGGAGCTGGCCCTTGCCTTTCTTTAATGGTATCATCAATACATAAACCCCATGGGCAACCCCCATATAGGGAATTTGTATACCATCCTATATCCTCGTCGAGATCATCATATTACTAGCTCAGCTACTATCATCAATTAACTTTCACCACACCGACAGCAATTATGTCCGCCTCAGCCGACGACGCCTACGAGCAACAGAACGATGCCACCGGCGGCAATGTTCCAGCCGGCGACGCTGTGGACAATGACTATGCCTCCCGAACAGGCCAATCTGCGATCCCTGTTCAGAAGGATGAAAAACCAGTAGAGGATCCCATTGATCCTGCCACTGCCGACTCCGACAAGACTCTTGGTATGTCCATCTTTCACAGCCCGAAATAGTCTCTTCTATGTTTGACCCCTCCGCCCATAAATCTCTATATACCAACAATGTCCACAATTAACACTATTGTAGAGCAAGACGAGAAAGATGCGATCGACCCGAGCAATACCATTAGCAGCCGTACTCGTGGTGCCAAGCCTGCTGGCAGTTACAAGGAACCTGGTGACACAGGGTTTGCCTTCAAATGATGGAACGAGCGCGGTGTCTTACAGTTCATAATCGCTCCGCCTCGCGATACGGTTTGGGTTTGTGATATGTGAACATATATATACGATCTTTGGATTTCAGAATATATGTTTTGTTATTGGGTCTACGCGTTTCCCATGCATCCTCAAGCTGCTCAAAATCCAGAGCGTGGTGCACCGATTTGGATCTGTATGTATTAATGTCGGACCTAGTACAACACGTCGTGCTTGTCTTGGAAATTCTCTTCGCGGCATGCTTAATTCCTTTCTACGCCCCTATACCATACTTTGTCCGACCTGTGAATCACCGGTTACCATGCATCTCTGCCCGAAATTCTATGTATCTACCGTGATCAGTCTTCTGCACTCCATCTTCGTTCTTCCACCTCCATTTCAGGCCGGCACGCCCATAGATAAAATGCTCATGTCCAAGCCATAGATCTTGATTATCTTTCAAATTAACTTTTGGTTCCAGCCATTTGAATTACAGATGGATGGTTCATAGCATATCGCTCTTCGCAAGATCCCAGTTTGCCGCTGTTGCTATACGGAGAAAATAAAGATGCACGTCATAGCAACTATGCCATGATCGCAATGCTGGACCGGAAACAGTTTGCGACCTTCCGTCGCATACACCACGATGCTGCCCTCTCGAACGCGATAACCGCAGACACGCGCAATAGCGCGACTAACATCATTACATCCCCCCCCTTTGCAATCGAATCACCGACGCCTGCCCAGATTTCCAAATCATGCACACTCAGAGGATCACCTTCGTCCTCTTGCTCCTCCACCTTCTCCCTACGGCCCTTTCCTCTTTCCACCCCACAAACCTCACCCTCCCCAGCTACCCCACCGAACCATCCCCATGGGTCCACTGCTTCGACCCCGCAAGCCCCACCGCCTTCCCCATCAGCGAGCGAGTCTGCATGCCTGTGACGCGCAAGATTATGAGAACCCGCAACAGCGAACGCCCGACATCCCACAGCCCCACAGCCCCACCGATGCGCCGTGGCGCTTCACGGAGCGCGGGACACCGTGCGTGGTTACACTTGGGGCGTATAGTGAGAGTGGAGAGGATGATGTCTTCAGTTTCAGGGTTGTTGCGTTGAAGGCGGTGGAGGTTCTGGAGACTTGTGGAGAGGGAACCGGGCAGATTGGGTATGGTGGGGTGGTGAGTGTGGGGCCGAGGGGGAATTTCTGGGTTCAGGTGGAGAGCGGGGTGGGGATTGAGGGCAGGAATGCGACGGCGGTGGCGTGAGAGGGAGGAGAGGGAGGGGAGGGGTTGAGGGGAGGTGCTGAGATGATATAAGCGATGTGGTGGAGACATGGAGGAGTACTTGCAGTGGGTATACGTGAACTGTGTTTTACTAGGCAAGGAAGCCTTAGTAGCTTGCAAATGGGGACGAATGAATAATCCGAAGATTCAGACTCATCGCAAAGGAATATTTGGATGACCTTATTTACAGATGCCGTCGAAGACTGGTGTGCCCCTTCCTTTCATACAATGGCTTGCTTACAATCAAAATTTGACGTTTGTGAGTCGCTTCCTTTGCTCTGCCTCTCGTCCGCCGCTGGCTTTGATATCTCCACCATCAACGTCCTGCTCTCTGGGAGCTGCAGTATTGTGGGTGACATTTCGGCGCACTGGGGAGAGTGTGCCAAGGCCATCCGATTGCAAGGAACCAGCATGAAATGGCCCTCGTAACATTGCAACAGCCCAGCAAGAAGCAGATTGATACAAATCCTACGTCTGATGGTATTGAGGACGTGAGTTGTACCTGACAGACAGGAAAGCAATCTGCCCAAGCGCTCACCACGGCATGCCAAGCCGCCTAGAGCCAATCAGAGCCGACCTAGCATAGGCGCCGGGCGAGTGTGCATAAGCTCAGGAACAACCATCCTTCTCTGAATCCAACATTGTTGTCATTGGTGTGCTGTATTAATAGTCATGCTACTGGTCGAACGACTTTCCAGCATTTGGCGCCTTGATGTTCGCCTGGTGTTTGTCAGGATGATGGTGGGGTACACAGCGCAAGGGAGGTATATGTCGAGACCCACTCGAGCTTGCTGCAATTTTCCCAATCCCCTATGTTCTTCTTTGTTGTCCGTTGCTCGCTCTCGAGCAATGCTCCTTGACCAGCCCTTGACCGGCTGAACGACGTTGTTGAAGGATTGAGGAACTTTGCGTCCTGCTCACCTCGACCCCTGGAGGTGCTTATTCTACCTTCACCCTCCGATATCATTTGTAATGGCAACAGCTACGCTATCATTGTTTCCGAGTGCCTCTTTGAAAGGTGACCGTCCCAGCCAGAAGGGCGCTTTGCGATATGTCAGTCGATCAACGAAAGAGCCGGACTTCGAGATGGTGAAGATGTCAGGCAATGCTCGTGGGATTATTATAGCAGTCGAAGAGACGCCAGCGCCGGGTTTTTCCAAGTCTGTGCCAGCCAGTACTGAAGATCTTCAATCCACATATGAACAAGCCGCTGTTCCATCCATCACCCTCTCGAGCCCTCCTCAGGCACGCCTTGCAAACGGGTCGATCAGTCCTCGCAGCCGTGCACAAACACCGTCTCCGGTCTTGACGCAAGTATGTGTTCCTATTGAGCAAAGATCAAGACCGGTTTCGCCTACAGCCGTTCGCCTTCCGGATTCTCCTACACGATGTCGAGCACCTTCACCGCTTCAGCATGAAGACTCACCAAAGTCCAGCGCCAGTTCACATACACTGGTGCGCAAAGGCAGCAACGCTTCAACAAGGACAGCTACGCATTCACCGGTCATGCGCTCAATGTTTCCTCGATATGACCCGGGTACCTCGTTAGCTCAGCAACGGTACTACCCACAAGCCCAGGGTGGCAGGGTCTCGCCAAATCACGCCAGAGGTGCCTCCATCCCGAGCATGTACTCACGGCAGGGAAGACAGGGGGACCGACTTGCACTGCCTGCTTTAGAGATACCTACACAACCGTCAGGATCCGCCCCGATCCTTCAGCAAAATGCATACGCTCCCAGCTCGTCGGCGCTCTCTACACCCGAGGAGCTTTTGCAATTGTGGATCATAGCAAATGGCCAAGCGACATCGAGTGCTAAAGGTACATATAGCATTGAATTGAGCTGGTACCATAAGCTTACACTCCGTTGAACGGCGCTCGTGCTGATGTATGGCTTAGCGATTCCCTGATGCCCAATGATGAAATTATAACTCTCTCCTCTCCAAGTCAAGCGCTCTACACCCTCGCCGCATCGCGTGGCGGTGTGGCAGTATCCCGTACCCACCCGTCAAACCCTCAGCCTACCATACAGATCTGCGAAACATTCCTGTCGGTACCGACCACCACGGCTCCGCTTGTAGCGACCATATTCCCCAAGCTTGCAGAGCTGATGGCTCTGGACCAATCCTCTTCCATCGCCGTCTCTCATAGGCTCGACCGACAAGCGAGTTCAGAATTGCAGGCCGAAGCGCTAGCCCATGCTCAGCAGAACGAAGCTTCGAGCCTTCTGTGGGATAGTGACTCTGGAAATTTCTTTCTCATTCACCCTACACTTCTCGACAATACCTCGACAAGCTTCCCTATCGAAATCACCCCTAGTCCTTTGAACCCAGAAAGGATTACCATCTCGGCCCCTGAGACCGATGCCTCCACTCCGCTTCTTACGCTAGCCCTTCCATCTCGCACCCTCACCATCCATACAACAGCCATCACAGCGATGCCCTCACTTTATACATTAGACACACTTATCAGCGCGCTCTTAGCTCTTCTACTACATCTTCATCATTCTTCATCTATCCCAACACTACCGAGCACTCAGAAGGCCAACGTCATTGCGCCCTCCTTCCCACCTCCACCCACGGTGCTCTCATCATCAGCACGCCCAGCTCGGACAAAGGGCCGCACACTATCGACCTGGTGTAGATCGACTTTCTCATCTTCTACCGCCCATCTCCCCCAACACCTACAAGACGAAGAGACTGGCGGCACAACGACTGTCACGGCGGCTCAAACAGCAAGTAAGAACCCGGGAAGTGGTTGGGTCTATAAGCCAATGATCAACGCCGAAGATAAGAGCCTGCCAGCGGCGACGAGGGCGGTCCTAAGGACTCTGTATTGGAGCTTTGAGGTGTGGATATGGCTAATGGGACTTTTCGTTAATCTGCTGGCAGCTGGCGTTGTTGGCACTGGGAAGGTGATCAAAAAGCTCTAAGGGTCATGATAACGGTCGGCTTTGCGGCGAAGCTGAACAATGGGTAATGAGTTGAGTTAGGCATGAAATCAAGGGGAATGGGGCGTTTCTAGTGTTTCTAGAAAATGGTACAGTTTCTGGGCATCGGAGGCATGGGGACGAATCTTCATAGAGCTCCCATGAGATGGAGTGCAATTAGGTCTCTAAGCCACATTGATCGTACATGTTGTGATACCGTCTACTATTCATAATCTGGGCACGGCACCTCGAATTCCTCGGTTATCATCAACTCTGGTTTTTGCTTCACCGACGCAATGAACAACGAAGCCATTGGAAATAGTAGCGTGAACAGCTGATGTGGCAGTACGAACCTTGGTTCTTGCGGCGAATGTGGAACGAGAAACGCAGGGTGGGTATGTAAAGGATGGTAAATCGTTCAAGGTGCAAAGCGACGATGCGAAACTGTAGCGGGAAGTTCTGGACGGAGTATTTAGTGTTGACTTGTCGAAAGCTCTGTTTGCAGCTACTCATGTAGAAGTACATGTGAGGGCAATGAACTCAATCCATCGAAGTGAAAGCCAACGCATCAACGCTGGCCAGGATCGGAAAAAGTCAAAGGACACACACAAAAGACGCTGCAGCGACGAGTTGAGTCCGAATCGCCAAAAAGTCAGTGCAGCACGAGCAACCTTAACAAGACGTCCATCTCCAAACATCCATACCATCATCCTCTCCAATCTGATTGGCGCATGCAGCATTCAATTAACACTGACTCTTCAGCATCCTCTGAGATTCCCAGCAAGATTACGAGATTATCGAGGTTTGCACATGACAGCCAAGGAAACCCCTGATGTCTCAAACCCACCTCTGCAGCAAACGCATGCACGACACGACGCAGGACGAGGAGAGGTGCAGCTATCCGCCACCGCTCCCTTTCCGAGAACCGTGACATGTTCAGCTGCACAACATCAGAGCTCTCAATGGTCGCTCAGTGTCCGCTATCGAGATCTGCACTATGGCAAAGACGGTCATCGAGATGGAAAATGGCTCACGATGAACTCTGATACGACTACGATACGGAGATTGAGAGCATAGCGTGGGCCTGCAATTTATCTACGCGACCGAAGCGCGAGGGTGCCGTGGGCAGGGGATTAATAGGGACGCCGCAGCATGCAAGTCGAGCCGTTGACTATGCGTTTGAGTTCGCCAAGAGCCCCACCGAAGTTCTGCCACTTCTGCACCGAAATTCGAAAAGACGGAGAACAACATGACTTGCTGGGATCAGGTCTCCACGCGAGCCAGTCGCTGGTCAAAGCTGGGGAAATTTGGTTGCAATAGGGCACTTCTTCAGCCAGGGATCTTGGTCGCCTCGACGAACCGTGGGCATGACTTCGGCGAGCCAGCAGAAGAAGAGACTAGGGCAGGTTCATAGTTGACGATGTGATTCGTTGGTAGCAAAGTGGCCGAACGGAGTCCTTGGGTCGGGAATACTTCTAGGCCCAGAATGGCCCAGGCGCTGCACGACCTGCACTCGCCCAAGCGATTGGTGACTGGGAACCGCGATGCCACCAGATGCAATATCTCGCCGTCACTGCCTCTCCTGACTTGAGTTCTGCACATTCCCTTCATTGTTATTCTCTACACCAGCGAGCAACAATTGTCTTTTTCGAATATACACGCTCTTTTTCAAACCACATACATATGGTCCGTCGTTTCGACGTTTATCCGAATCACCAACCGTGTCAACCAACATCCCCCGTCCGTTTCCGATTCGCTCCTGGAGTCTCCCTCCTGGCTTCGCCCACGCTTCCCCTCAGCTTGACTTTCTGAACTCTTGATTGAGGCACAACATCAACTCATACGTGGCGGAATCCACCTGTTAGGAACGTGCTTTGTCATTTGCGTTGGGGGCCAGATATCTCTTGGTAAATGAGCAGCATCACACTCACCATGAAGCGGAAGTTCTCTTTTTCGTCGTTGCGCTTGGTGAGTTGATCTCCATCTGGTCTTTCAAGCAGTACAGATTGTCCATGCTCTACGTCTCTCTTGGTCGGAGCATAGTAATGACTCTTCAACAGATAGCTTCACCACAAGTTGAGGAAAGCAGGACACCGGAGGGGATCGGGTCCCCGCCCTACAGCCCCAGACCCTCGGAATGCGAACGTCCAAGGTTACCTCTGAATATACTACTCGAGCTCAAACAGTCATGCGCTGTCCTGGTGAACGATACAAATCCTCCCACCGACGAGTACGAGAATTTACCCGACCCTCGGGAGGCATTACACAAGTATGACCAGGCCCAAGCTGCGAAGAAACGAGCCAAAGAGAGAGCCGAAGCGCAAGAAGCAACCAAAGCAGCCAATGAGGAGCAACAGTCCTTCTTCTCCCGGCGGCCTAGGGGCGAAACGCCTGAACCTTCTCAACCTCCGGCACCCTACAAGCATGTACCTATAAACGCAGCGACCAGCTTTGAGTCTACGGCTATCCCAAGACGTCCCTCGCAAAAGTACCGATCTGAAAGCGCCAATTTCGAGCCCATTGAACCCACCCACACGCGTACTTCGGCCAATGCTCGTGTAAGAGAGGAAGAGCAAGAAGATTCTTTGTTCCAGATCCGTGCTGCATTAGAATCCCGTCCGAAAACGTCGGCAGCGGCTTGCATCGACTATCCAACTCCCTCAAATGAGATCAGCGCTGAGACCAGCGCCTCGACTTCACGCTCACAAACCACAGACTACACGCACGGGAAACGTCGCATATCAACCGGCCTAACCTCCATCAACACCTCAGGCGAAGAGAAGCGGTCCTCATACATCAAGGAAAGAGTCTCCGAGCAGATCCATCAAGACGGCGCCTCCGCTTCCCTAGCAGACGCCACCGCCAAAGCATGGATGATGCAAGAACTCGCCCGCCGCCGCGCCGAATACAAAGCAGGTCCCGCCCGCCCAGCCAGCCGTGCCTCCGGCAAGCCCGCATCCATAGACGATCAACAACGCAGTCGAGCCGGCAGCATCGCCAGCAGCGTCATCGACGGCATGAGAGACTACGTCCGGCCGCGCGCAAGCATGGACAGCCTGCGCTCCACGCGCTCCGACAGCGGGCTCTCCCGAAGCGGCAGTCGAAGCAGCAGCCTCAAACGCCGCGACTCAAACGGCGGATGGCGCTCACAATTGCGACGGAGAAGCAGCTTCAGCTCCTGGCGAAACAAGCCACAGGTCGAAGAGGCCAACTCCCCGCAACCGGGCGCCTTGGATCTGAACCGCGATCTGCCCGCTCTGCCCGGGCTGGACCAGTACGTAGAGAAGAAGCCCAAGCCCGCCCACATCGCGCAGATCATGCGTGCACCCCGACAGAAGAAACCCAAGGACCAGCCTCCGCAGCCACAATCCATCCCTCCCCCGGCCGTCGTCGTCGCCCCGCTCAGCCCGCAAGAGGAACAGCGAAGACAGTTCGAGATCCGCCGCGCGGTGGAAGAGAAAATGCGGACGAGCACATCGCGCGGATCCGATCGTCGTCCCGCCACCGCTGGCTCTGGCCCTGTCCCCTCAGCGAGCAGCAGTAACATGTACCATACAGCGCTTCAACCACCGCCACACTTCCCAGAATATCCCAGGACGCAGAGCCAGCCTGTTGTGAGCACAGTAAACAAGGCGCCATCCGCAGCAGTACTCGAGATGCCAAAGGCTCAGGAGGGGAAGAAACCAAGCTTGCGGAAGAGGCTGAGTCGGTTCTGGTCCTCGGGCGGGGGCAAGAACGGCAGAGATATGCCAGGCAAGATGGTCGCTGCTAATTAGGATTTTAGTCGTTCCGCTTTCACTTCATTTACATAATTACCTTCTTGTCGCGATTGTTTCCTTTCAGTATGGATGGAAAAAATATCCTGGGTAATGGTGCACACGGAGCTTACGGTCGATCTAAGAATCTGGCGTCTGTTTTTGCCTATGGCGGAGTTTACGGTCGACCAGACCCTCTCTCTCCCCTATCCTATCTCTCGTTGTTTCCACGGCGCATCCAGACAAATTTTGGGGGGCTTCTTATGCCTGTACGAGCACCAATTATGTCGACACTAATTCTTGATCGGCAAGTCCGGCTTCACTTTTACAATGTTCCAATATTCCTACCATCTATGTAGATGTCGTAGGTGTTATAGAACCATAATTTCAGGTAACCGTCAAACGTTACAATATACAGGCTGTGCGGTTCTATCACGATGGTATTTGAGATGTACTTTGACGACTTAACAGCCCCTCTACGTCCGTCCTGCCATGAGTCCAGTATCGAACATCGCTTCTCAGAGCATCAATAGACCGCAAGCTTGTTCTCTCAACTTCTCAGAACAGCGACTTGCAGACCGCCATCTCTACAAATAGGACACCATTCCAGGTACTGTCTTACAATTTCAATTTGTCGAGATTGAATTGGAGGGCTTAATCGAGGGCGGAAAGAGACCCTACTTAATTGCAAACTAGTCTAGAATTATGACCTGCGGAAGCACTGTTTTCTGACCCAGATGCATGCATTCTCGCTACTCCCTCTATTTGATTCATATCCAATTCGAACGTTTGTTCAAACGGAGATCCAAATCGACATCGGTTCCAGACCTCAAACGACCCTGCGAAAGCACCAATTTTGGGCCTTGATGTAGGCGAATTTCCTAAGCTCCTCCCTTCTCTATCGCATACGTCAGTCCGCTAGTGTCGAAGTTCTTATGTTCATCGTTAAAATCGACGTCGACGGTTTTGTTCTCGATGGCGATAATGTCCGCTATCGCAGTTGCCGCGGACGCCGCACCCGGGGGAGAGGGATGCAATCACCGAAAAGGGTGGTGAACATTACCGGAAAGAGGGTGCCTGGACTGGGTTTCCTTTCATTGGGTGATACAAGTATCATGAACCATCCATCCCGCCCCTCAACCCCATTATCTCCAGCCCTACACTTCGATCCCAAGCCCGCCCCCCCCCCCCCTACTCTCCCAATAACACAACCTCAAACCTCTTCCCTCCACTCCTCCCTCCCCCCCTTCTAAAAATATCTCTCCCCTGAATACTAATAAGTACCACCCGCACACACAACGCACCACAACACCCCCTTCCCCCCTTCCCCCTTCGCCTGTATCGCCTCTCCCCCTCGCCCCCTCCCCGTTCCCCTA
>JAABUQ010005072.1_pt1 | contig 21546 bp, 19 predicted proteins | sample 5560001 | NCBI WGS metagenome assembly JAABUQ01 (sample SAMN10711888, study PRJNA513371) | rock metagenome | isolation source: Antarctica rocks | place: Antarctica: Victoria Land, Finger Mt nord | collected 2015-12-18
AAGGCGAAGTTGTAGGTCGCCTTGCCGTACTGCGTCATCGCCCGTTCCAGGAACGCACTCTGTTCAGCCGTGGGCGGTTCGAGCGGTGTCCGGGGCGCACCCATTGGGCCTTTAGTTTACGGCCATGCGGTTAAACCCCCGCGCGGACCGTACAGCCTTTACTTAAGCACCCCTAGCCCAGGGCGCAAAACGACGATCGGTGCGCACCAGGTCGAGCCGCGGATCACTTGCATAGAGGCGGCGACTCGCGCGGTCCACCCGGGCCAGCCACGCAAAAGCCGCGTCCGATTGGTGCTGCCGCTCCAGGGTCGCGGCAATGGAGATGATCGTCGACGGATCGCTGACGACGCCTAGGCGCTGCAAGGCTCGCTTCGTTAGCGAGGCTTCGGATCGGGCGAGCGCCGTGTTCTGATCTTCTGCGTAAAGCAGCGTCAACAGTGCATCGGTACCTAATACTGCGTTGCGACTGCGTGAATGAGCATATGCTTGCAACTGTCGCTCGGCCAGTTGCCGGCGACCCCCGCCGGCCTCGGCCAGGGCGAGCGTAAAGGGCGCGAACGTATCGTTCGGTTCTTGAGCGAGGGATTGATCGGCGTAGGCGATCGCTTGCGAGTATGCTCGCCGCAGGTAGGCGAGCAACGCGAGATCATCGCCGGCCTCGGTCCATGTCGAATTCTCTCGAAGCGCGACGCGGAATTGAATCGTTGCCGCTGCGATGCGTCCTTGGTCCATGAGCAGCTCGCCGTACCACGTGCGCGCTTCGACGGAATCGGGATCTAGCCGTACCGCGTGCGCGAGTTCGTGTTCGGCGATGCTCGGATTGCCGAAGAGTGCGTGTCCCTGTCCGAAGGCCGCATGCGCTTCTGATGAGGATGGGTCAACGCTGATCGCTTTCCTGGCTGCCTGCATCCCGGCGCGAACGTCTTGGATCGATTGTTCGTTCGTCGTGTCTCGAAGCGCCAAGCTCAGGTGCGCGTCGGCTAGACCTGCATAGCCGAGCGCGCTGCTGGGCCCCTCAACGATGGCGCGCTTGAAATAGGGGAGACTTTTGCGGACGTCGGCGATGCTCTTCGACGTGCTCCAGTAGTAGTATCCCTGAGCGTATGAGGGCGGCGCGGCTTTATTCAGCTTCGATTGAAAGCGAAGCGCGACGACCGACGCAGCGATGATGACGCAACCGAGGATCGCTGCGCCGACGAGCCAGAGCCGACGGGCTCTTGCCGAGAACGAAGGCGTTGCATCGATATTCGGCGCCGCATCGACGGTCAACCGGTAGCCGCGGCGCGGCACGGTCTGGACTCGGACCATCGGTGCATGGCGTTGAAGAACCTTGCGCAGCCGGTAGATGTTCTGCGTTAGGTTGGCCTCCCCGGCGGCGTCCGTTCCCCACAGGGCGTCCATCAGAGCGTCTTTGGAGACAACGTCACCTTGACGGCTCGCGAGCATGAGCAGCGCGTCGACCGCTTTAGGGGGCAAAGCGACGAGTTCGTCCCGGCAGCGCAGCGTTCGTTCGTCGGTGCGCACGCTGCAATTACCCAGGCGATACTCCACGCATGTACTCCTCGCTGCCGGGAAATGCTGATGAGTGTTCAGTGAGAGTTCGGTGACGGTTTGATTGAGACTTTCAAGGGCCCGTCGTTGCAAGATGTTGTCACGGGGGTTCTCAGATGCGCCGCCCAAAATTGTGGAGGTCTTTCAAAATGCGCCAATCCATGCTCGTCGCCGTCCTTGCGACCGCCTTCACTCTGTATGCGTGCGGAGGAGGAGGGGGCGGTACCGCGCCGCCGCCCGGACCTACTTCCACGCCCAACCCGCAAGCGCACCTCTATGAACCCCTGGCAACCGGAGACTCGTGGTCCTACTCGTGCCAAGACATCAAGGGCGGTGGCGAGAACGGGGGACAGCCGTTCACAATTACCGATTCCGTCGGACCGACAACGACCGTAAACGGCCAAACGGTGTACGAGTTCTCACTGCAAATCCCACAAGTACCAAGTTCGCCATTATCGATCGCAACGCAGATCCAATTGCTTGCGAACGATTCGCACGGGAACGTAACGCTCTACGGCTACCTCGTGAACGGCAGCGTTGTGGGCGTCACACCGACGCTCTTCGTCTCGGCGAATCCGTCGCTCCAAAACGCTTCGTTCAACTACACTGCGCCGAACGGCAGCACGATCATCCGCACGTTTGCCGGCTTTTTTCCGACGCATCCAACGAAGCTCGGCACATTTCCGTCAGTCGCCGACTATGAAGAAGGGGCCGGTGCCATGAACAACTACGGCTACGCCCCAGGCGTCGGCATCGCCGAAGAGGATCATGGTCCTAATAATGAAGTCGACTGCCTAATAACCGCATTCACGCTGCATTGACCGCGGGCCCAAACGGTTTCGAGAGGCCGACAGAAATGACCATTCCGATGGAAACGCGGAAAAACAAACAGTCTGCGCGGAGCCGTACGATCTGTGCGCTCATTGTCGCGTGCTCATGGCTGACGGCGTGCGGCGGTCGCGGCAGTACGCCGAGCCTTGGTCCTGCGCCAACCATGCCGTCCGGCGGCGGGTCGTCGATCGATCAGGTCGTCCGAGCGCATTACGCGGGAGGCTGGGGCGTCGAGCTTGCGATCTACAAAAACGGGACGCCGCTGTACGCGCACGGGTATGGACTGCGTGACCGCGGGCTGCCCCCGAGTCGTTTGGCGGCTACAACTTCTGGGGCGTCGGGCAACCGGACAAGCTTTTCAATCTGCCGCGCGGCCAGTTCGCGCCTGATGCCAACACGCTGTTCGATTTGGCATCCGTAAGCAAAGAGTTTACCGCGGGAGCGGTGCTGCTCTTACAGCAAGACGGAAAATTGTCGGTGAACGATCCGGTTTCGAAGTATTTTCCGACCTTGCCGAACGCGAGCAGCATTCCGCTGTTGTATCTGTTGCAACACCGCAGCGGATACGTCGATTATACGACGTTCGGCCAATATCCTGACTTCAATCCGGCGTATAGCGCTTTTATGGCCGGCGGCCAGACCAATTACCAACCAATCGTCGATCTGCTGACGACCTTTCCTCTAAACTTTGCGCCCGGCACCCAATACCAGTACAGCAACACGAATTATCTGCTGCTCGGGATGATCGTTGCCAAGGTCGCCGGCGAGCCGCTCGGGCTTTTCTTGCAGCAGCGCATCTTCGGCCCTCTTGGAATGGCACAAACGCACCAAGGCCTTCCGCCGCCGCCGGTTACTGATCTGGCGTTCGGTTACCACGATTATGGCGCCGGACCGCAGCGCACGTATCAGCCCAACCTTCAATACTTGGCCGGTCCCGGCGGCTTGACATCAACCGTCGGTGATCTCGACAAGTGGGATCGGGGCGTGCACCAGCCGGGAATATTTACGCAGGCGTCGCTCACCCAGATGTTTACGCCGGGGCCCTTCCCGCAATCATACGGAACCTACGCCGACGGCTGGTTCATCGCATCGTTGCTAGGCCACCCGTACATTTGGCACGACGGCGACCTTGCGGGCTATCAAACGATGAATGCCACGTTCCCGAGTGACGGCATCGATATCATCATTCTAACCAATGACGGCTCAGGGCTCGATCCGTACTATATTGTGCCGCAGCTCTTTCCGCTCGCGCTCGGACTCGCGGCCGGCCATTGAATAATCACCGTCTCAGAACGGCGCCGTCACGCGGACGTCCGCCCGGAAGCCTTCGCCATACTGCGTCGTGTTGAAGCCGTTGTTCACCTTGAGCAAATAACGCGTGTTGGTGAAGTTTTGGAAATCGGCGGTGAAACCCAGCGCCGGTTTGCTGCCGCGTACCGCATCCCGCCCGACCGACGCGTCGAAGGTCAGAAACGGCGGAAGACGGCCCTCTCCGTTTTGGAACTGGACGGGAAACCCGGTACCATATTGCGGTTCGATGGTTGCGAAGAACTGGCGCTCAGCGCCGAAGTGCTTCGTGTAGCCCAGATCGGCTGAGAAGGTTTGGTCGTGATCTTCGGGACCGAGCGTAATGTCGCTCGGATTGGTATTGGGTGGAAAGAGGAACGTGCTGCCCGAGATGCCGCCGGCCTTGGACGCCGAGAATTGCGTCGAAAAGAAAAGTGAATCGCCGTTGCGCCATCTCGCGTCGACCCGACCTTCAACGCCTTTGGCAATGCCGATCGTGTTGTTGAAAACGGCGAAGATCGGTGTATTGGCAAGCTGTGTGGTGTCCAGCACGTTGGTCACGTCGCGCTTCCAAAAATTGATCGTCGCGCGCGCGCCGGGTGCAAACGTGTGCGCCAGGCCGAACTCGTAGTACGAGTCGTTTTCGGGCTGCAGGTCGTAGGCCGGTAGCACGCCGGTCGCGTTGTCGCCGCCGAGTAAGACCGCGGCTTTGCGCGTATCCTCGAGAAACGGCGCCGCGTAGAGCCGGCCGAAGTAGCCGTGCAGCACGTCCTGCGGATCGAGCTGTCCGTTCACTTCGACCCGCGGACTCAACCGTGAGCCGCCGACGTAGCCGGTCGAGTGATCGTAGCGCAAGCCGGCCTGCACGGAAACGTAGCTCGTCGGCGTCCATTTGTCTTCGATGTACGCACCGAATTGCGACCCGCGCTGCGCGGCGTTATCGGTGAAGGTTTGGGGAACGCCCGGCACGCCGCCGCTGCTCGTCGGCTGATACGTGATCGACTCGTTGCCGGCAAAGTTTTCGACCGACTCGTCGACGCCTACCTTGATCGCGTTGGGTCCGAACACGTGGAAGTGGGAGAGCCGCAGGCCTTCGAAATTCGAATGCCGGTCTTGGCGGAGACCGTCGAGCCCGCCGGCAAGATCGCTCGGCACGTCACCGAGGTAACGAACGCGGTCGTAGCGGTACCACGGAACGATCTGCGTGAATGCATTACCGCTGGCTGCGTTGCTCGTATAGACGAGGTTGAAGAAATTGTCGTACTCATGCTGGACGTCGTCGGTTGCAGCCGGCACGCTCAGTGGATCGTTCGGGTCCGCCGGATTGGTGTTGATCGGAATTTGAAACGTCGCGTCGTTGTTCGAGGCATCGAACGACAGCGTATCGTGCGCGCCCACGTTCGTGATCGTACGCAAAAACTGGTTGGACTGATTGGAGTGGTCGTGGATCGGATTGAACGTCGGCGAATCGATACCGCGGTTAGTGCGTTCTTCGTTCGCGTTGAGAAAGAGCCGCGTCTTACCGAGCGTGAACGATTCGGCGAGCGACGTTTGCGCGTCGCCGTAGGAACCGATGCCGGCCGTAAGCGAGCCCTCTTCAGGTGCGCTCAAATTTTGCCGGTGGCTGATGATGTTCACGACGGCACCTTGTCGCGAGCCGCCGAACTCAGCTGGGAACGCACCGGTAAAGACCTCGAGCGAGTCGATCGTTCGGGGATCGATCACCTCGCTGAAGTTTGAGGTGGTGCCGATGGGCAGCGGCACGCCGTCGAGTTCATAGGTGAGTCCGTGAAAACCGTGAGCCACCGGCTCGTCGTATGAAAAGCGAACGATGCCGGGAAAGGTCTCGATGACCCGGTCGAGGCTCTGATTTTGCGGCAAGGTGGCAAGCTGGGTACGGCTGACCGAATTCACCGAAACGGGGTTGGCACCGGGGCCTTTGACCAAACCGGCTTGCGTGCGCCCGATCGTGCGCAGGCCCAGATCAATCGGAAGCGTGATGATCGAACCGCTTTGAACGTCAACCGGTTCGCTGAAATCTGACGTTCCGGCGTGGTGCGCTCAGCGTGTATCGCCCGAACGGCACGCGCCCGAGCGAGAACGTTCCGTCGGGGCCGCTCGTGGCGGACAGTGAGGTGCCCTCACCCCGTAGGGTGACGATTGCGCCTTGGAGCGGCTTGCCGCTCGCCGTGATTGTGCCGCGTACGAGCCCGGCCGTGTCGGCCAATGCGGGGCTTGCTATGGAGACGAAGGCGGCTGCGATGAGCGCCGCGATAAAACAACGCACGAAGAACTCCTGGAAAAAGATCGCTGGCTAAGCCGCCGCGGCGGCTGCGGTCGAATCTCCTGGGACGCTCTTCGTTCCTGACGCACGGCGCAGTCACGTCGGCTTGCGGCGATGGCAGCGCCGGCACGGTACTGCTGCGCCGAAGGCGCTACGTCGTCTCGGGGCCGCCGGGTGCGGCATCGCCGAAACGTGGTCCGTGTTAGCGAAAGAGCGTCACGCGCCCAGGGGCGGAGCTCGTCCTCGCGCAGCGCCGCCGGCCAGCCGGCAGCGCTTCAGCAAGTGGTAGCCGTCGAAGCACAGCACCGACCGTACGCCGCGGCTCAGTGGGGCTGGGGTCAGCGCCGCGAGCGCCCGGCCGGAGGTGGCCAACATCGCGGAAACCACATGGAAGAGCCCGGCAACAAGCGCTGCCGCCAGCGCGACCGCGAGCACGACAGCCGGACCGCCCGCAAACGGAGCATGCCCCTCACTGAGTTCAATGAAGCCGTACGCGCCCAGGCCGCCGACCGCAAGGACCGCCGGCAACGCGCGTTTCCAGCCTAGGCTCGCCGGGGCGACGCGGCGGCGCAGTGCGGCTGCGTAGACGGCCGCCAACGCCGCGAGGGCCAAGCCGGCGCCGAGCGTCCCGAACAGGGAAGCGGCGTGGCCGGCCGCCGGCAGATGCTGCGCGCCGAAGCGGAGCCCGTGCGCCAGAACGGCGACCAGGACCGCAAGCAGAAGCGAAACGCCGAGGCGGTACCGCAACATTCTGAAGGCGCCGTTCGCCCCCAGACCCCGGCCCTCCCGGGCCGGAATCCTCCAAGGGACGGCCATCGGCGCTGCGAACACAGCCCGCCCCATGCAGCCCCTTGCCGCGACTCGGGTTCCCAGTGAAGCGTCCGATGAAGTCGGTCTCATCATCGCGCTGCTCGTGCGGTTTCCGCAGCTCGCGACGATCGTGTCACATCCAGCGAACGGAACGCTCGTCCTGTCTTTTGCCGTCCGCTCGAAGCTCGACCGCCGCACCGCTGCGGATTTGCGCGAGTCGATCTGCGAGCACGTCCGCTCGCTTTTGGAGCTGCGCCGCGAACGCCACGATGCGCTCGGCGTGGCATGCGAAAGCGACGAAGCGCTGGGGTTCGTGCGCATCACCCGCGATGTGCGGAGCTTTTCGCGTGAGGAGTTGCTGCTGCTCGTCGCGCTGTTGTCGGACCGCTTCGGCGCGAGCTTGGTGCAGAGCCCGCCTTCTTCGGATGAGCCGCCGGAAGATGAGGCGGCTGTCGACGACCTGGTTGAGTACGCGATCGAAGCGTTCCGAGAGCCGGCCCAGCAACGGAGCCTCGTCGGCTTCCGGGAAGAGAAGCGGGTCCTGGTCTATTTCGTGAAGTCGCGCAAGAAGGCCAAAGCCCGCGCACGTCCGTGACACCGTAAAGGATCCATGCTCGTCGATTTCCATTCGCACACGCTCGAGAGTGACGGAACGCTCGAGCCGGCCGAACTTGCCGCCCTCATGCGCACGCGCGGCGTGTCGATCTTCTCCGTTACCGACCACGACGCGCTTGGGGCATACTCGCGGCTGGGCGACGCGGCCATGCAAGCCACGGTCGTCAGCGGTATCGAACTCAACACGACGTATCGCGGAAGCGAAGTGCACGTACTCGGATACGGATTTCCGCTCGATGCCGCCGAGATCGGTACGGCCATCACCGAAAACCGCCGCCATCGCGAGTCGCGCGCGCAATTGATGGTCGACCAGCTCAACGCCGCGGGAGTCGAGCTTGCTTTCGATGACGTGCGCGCCGAGGCGGGAAACGAACGCTCGGCCCTCGGCCGGCCGCACGTCGCACGCGCTCTCGTTCGTAAAGGGTATGCAGCGGACATCGAGAGCGCGTTTCGTACGTTACTGGTTCCCGGCAAACCCGGCTATGTGCCGCAACTGTATATGCGGCCGCAAGATGCGGTCTCACTTATCGCACGCGCCGGCGGCGCTGCCGTCCTCGCGCACCCCGGCCGTGTCAAGGATGAGTCGATCATCGAGGAACTGGTCGCTGCGGGGCTCGCCGGTATCGAAGCGTTTTATCCGCGGCACGAGCCCAGCCAGGTTGCGCACTATCGGGAACTCGCCGCCTTCTATGGCCTGGTGATGACGGCCGGATCCGATTTCCACGATCCGACGTATAACGAACGCGGCGTCGGCATGGAAGTCGAGCGCGAAGATATCGCGCCGTTCCTCGATCTCGTCCTTTAAATATATTCCGGCTGCGACAGCGTGTACGCTTACGGCGTGGCGGCGACGAAGCTCGTTGGGTAAGCCGGATTTCGGCGTAGTGCCTCGGCGAGCAGCGCGACGTGCGTCGTCTCCACGCCGAGAATCGATGCCGCGGTCTTCGCGTAGTCGCGGTTCTTGTAGGTCGCGACGGGTGTGAGGTGCCCATCTGCGAGCATGCGCTCGACCGTGTATGCAAAGCCCAGCACGTCTATTTCGGCGTGCATAGCCGGGGTGTCCAGAGGCGCAACGTCTTCGGGAGCTTGGCGCCCCGCGTTCGTAAAAACGGCGATGAGAGCGTCGCGATGCGCGGTGTGGTCGGCCAGGAAACCATTGAGCACGGCGAGCACGGAAGCGGACACGATTCCGGTCGCGGCCGCATCAGTATACGCCTTTACGGCGGCCCGTTCGAGGGCCAGCTCGCTGCCCAGTGAAGTCACGTCACCGGCATCGATGCCGCCGGCGGCAAGCGTACAGTTCGTCAACAGGGGGGCGGCGAGACCGAGGGCGGCGGCGGCGCCCAGGGCTTGCGCGCGAGTAAAAGTCGACATCAAGCAGCACTAGACCGCCGGAAGGCTGTGCCCCTTCCATAGACGCCGTCACACTTTTAGGGCGCGGTCAGCGCGCGCGCGGTCGTCGCACGTATCTGCTCAATGAGCGGCACCGTCGCGCTTTCCAAGCGTTGGAGTTTGTCTTCGCCGCGCGCGATCAGGTCGCGATCCTTCAAATAGCGGTAATTGACACGGACGTTGGTAGCACACGCGGACAAACCCGCGGCGGCGAAGTCGGCGGCGCATCCGAGGTCGCTCATCAGATGGGGATTGTCCAAATCGAGCGCGCGCGCGGCGAGCGCAGCGACGTCGGCCGCCAGTTCGGCGGCACGGAGCGGAGCCGCCGCTGCTTCGGCGAGCGCAGCTTGCAACTCGGCAGTACGCTTGCCGCGCTCGGACTCATTCGCGCGCGGCAGCGCCGAGGCGGCCACGACCCGATCGAAGGCAGCTTCGTCGCCGCTACGTGCGTTCAGGGCCTGCGCGCGCATGGCGTCGGCTTTCGCGATGAGATCCTCCGCGAACGACGTTTTAGTGGCGTATTTTTTATTGTCACGGGTGATGCGAGCCACCATTGCGACCAAAGCTGCACCGAGGGCTACGACAACCGTCGCAGCACTGCCGCCCCCAGGCGTCGGCGCATCCGAGGCCAGCATCTCGAGGTAGGTTTCCAAGTCCACGCTGGGGAGTTCGCACGATGCGTGGCGAAACTTGTTGCGATCGCTTTCGATTGTTTCAAAGATCAGCGAGTCACTGCACCCTCCACAGGAGTCGACTTTGCAAACCATCGACAGACCGCTCGGCGACGTCAAAGACCGTAGCCTTGCCGAGTCGGGCCGCTCGCGCATCGAGTGGTCCGCCACCTTCATGCCGGTTCTCGCGCAAATCCGCGATCGCTTTGCGCGCGAAAAACCGCTCGCGGGCGTGCGCATCGGCGCATGCTTGCACGTGACGACCGAGACGGCAAACCTGATGCTTGCCCTGCAGGCGGGCGGCGCGGAGATCGAACTCTGCGCTTCCAATCCGCTCTCGACCCAAGACGACGTCGCCGCTGCGCTCTCGGAGAGCTATGCGATTCCGACGCACGCGATCAAAGGCGAAGACAACGCGACCTATTACAAACACATCGAAGCCGTCGTCGCGACCAAACCGCACATGACGATGGACGACGGCTGCGACCTGGTGACGACGATCTACACCAAACATAACCATCTGTTGGCAGACATGATCGGCGGATGCGAGGAAACGACGACGGGCGTCATCCGGCTCCACGCGATGGAAAAGGACGGCGTCTTACCCTTCCCGGTGGTCGCCGTCAACGACGCGCTCACCAAGCACATGTTCGACAACCGTTACGGCACGGGACAGTCGACGATCGACGGCATCATTCGCGCAACCAACGTATTGATCGCCGGGCACACGCTCGTTGTCGTCGGCTATGGTTGGTGCGGCCGCGGCGTCGCCTCGCGCGCCAAGGGTCTGGGCGCGCACGTCGTCGTGACCGAGATCGACCCGCGCAAGGCGCTCGAAGCGGCGATGGACGGTTTCCAAGTGATGCCGATCGCCGAAGCAGCCAAGGTCGGTGACGTGTTCGTCACGGTGACCGGAAACTATCACGTGATCGCGGGCGAACACTTCGCGGCGATGAAGGACGGGGCGATCGTCTGCAACTCGGGCCACTTCAATGACGAACTCGATCTCGATGCGCTCGAAGCGCTCGCAACGGGCAAGGATCGTCCGCGGCCGTTCGTCGACGCCTACCGCATGAAGAACGGCCGCACCGTGCGCGTGCTCGGCGAAGGCCGGCTCATCAATCTCGCGGCGGCCGAGGGGCATCCGGCAGCAGTCATGGATATGTCGTTTGCCAATCAAGCGATGGCGGCGGCGTATCTCGCGCAGAACTACGCGTCGCTCGAAAAGAAAGTCTACTCGGTTCCCGACGAGATCGATCAGGAGGTCGCGCAGCTCAAATTGCGCGCAATGAAGATCGCGATCGACACGCCGACGGCCGAGCAGCGCAAATACATGGCCTCATGGTCCGAGGGCACCTGACGATGGCCTACCGCCGACTGTTCACGTCGGAGTCGGTCACCGAGGGCCATCCCGACAAGGTCGCCGACCAGATTTCCGACGCCGTGCTCGACGCCATCTTGGCTGAGGACCCAATGGGCCGCGTGGCGGTCGAGACGTTCGCGATCACGGGCCAGGTTCACATCGCGGGTGAGGTGACGACCAAGACGTATGCGGATATTCCGCGCATCGTGCGCAGTACGATCGCGGACATTGGCTACAACCATTCGCTCGTCGGTTTCGATTCTGCGACCTGCGGTGTTTCGGTGTCGATCGACGAGCAGTCGCCCGACATCGCAATGGGCGTCGATAAATCGCTCGAAGTCAAGGAAAGCGGCGATCGCGACGAATTCGAACTGACCGGCGCAGGTGACCAAGGCATGATGTTCGGCTTCGCCTGTCGCGAAACCGACGAACTGATGCCGCTCCCCATCGTCCTCGCGCACAATCTCACGAAGATGCTCGCGGCGCAGCGCAAGAACGGCGACTTGGCATGGCTGCGTCCCGACGGCAAATCGCAAGTGACGGTCGAGTACGATGGGCACCGCCCCGTGCGCGTTGACGCGGTCGTCATCTCGACGCAGCACGAACCCGAAATTCCGCTCGGAACGATCCGCAGCCAAGTGACCGAACGCATCATCGATCAGGTGATACCGAAGAAGCTCCGCGATGGTAAGACGCGCGTGTTCGTCAATCCGACCGGACGCTTCGTGGTCGGCGGTCCGATGGGCGACGCCGGTTTGACCGGACGCAAGATCATCGCCGACACCTACGGCGGAATGGCGCGTCACGGGGGCGGCGCCTTTTCCGGAAAGGATCCCACGAAGGTCGATCGCTCGGCAGCCTATGCCGCGCGTTACGTCGCCAAGAACATCGTTGCCGCCGGGCTCGCGGACCGCTGCGAAGTGCAGGTGGCGTATGCGATCGGCGTGGCGCACCCGGTCAGCGTGCTCGTCGAAACGTTCGGCACGGGCAAAATCGCCGAAGAAAAGATCGCCGAACTCGTGGGGCGGTTCTTCGATCTGCGTCCCGCGGCGATCATCCATCATCTGGATTTGCGTCGTCCGATCTACCGGCAGACCGCGGCCTACGGGCACTTCGGGCGTCCCGATCTCGATCTGCCGTGGGAGCGCATCGACAAAGTTGATGAACTCCGCGCGGCGGCCGGCCTCTCCGAACGCGAACTCGTTTCCCCGTAACGCTGCCCGCTATGGCCTCTTCCGATCCATTGCGTGCCGTACTCCTCGATGTTGACGGCACGTTGATCGACAGCAACGCCACCCAAGCGCAATCGTGGCTCGACGCATTCAAGGAAGCGCATCTCGATGTCGAGCCGGACGTCGTTCGTCGCTTGATCGGCAAAGGCGGAGATCGGTTGCTGCGTGAAGCCGCCGATCTCGACATCGACGCCGAACCCGGCAAGACGATCGCCCAGCGCCATAAAGCGATCTTCGCCCAGCGCTACCTCCCCGAACTGAGTCCCACGCGCGGCGCGCGCGACTTGTTGTTGTGGCTCCGTTCGGAGGGAGCGCAATTGGTCGTCGCAACGTCGGCCGGCAAAGAAGAGATGCAGGCGCTGTTGCGCGCCGCGGGCGTCGACGACTTGATCGACGTCTTTACGAGCAGCGATGATGCCGACGAAACGAAGCCCGCCCCGGATATTCTGGGGGCCGCGCTACGTAAAGCGAAGCGTCGTGCCCAGGAAAGCGTCATGATCGGCGACACGCCGTACGATTGCGAGGCCGCAAGCCGGATCGAACTGCCCGCGATCGGCCTGCGCTGCGGTGGCTGGAGCAGCGACGATTTGCACTGTGAGGCGGTGTTCGACGACCCGGCCGACCTGCTCGCCAACTACCGCACTTCGCCGCTACGCCGCCTGAGCGGAGTCAGTGCATAACCCTCCGCTGATGCATCGCCGTGGGGCAGGGCGTCCTCCGACGCCGTGGAAGCAGGCTGACCGGCGTCGCTTCGGCGCACTCTCCGGAAACGCGCGTTCCCGAATAGCTCAGTTGGTAGAGCAGCTGACTGTTAATCAGCGAATGCTGTGATCTGCAGTGATCCCGTGTGTCTCTGAAGTCCGTATCGTGCGGACCTTTGTATTTTCAGTGTCGCGCCGTGTCGTGCTGTTACGCCAAGTTACTTGCAGTTAGTGGGCCAATCGGTGGGCCAGTCGCCCCGGAATGACCGGGACACAGACGATCACTTTCGACCTCTAAGATAATCCCGTGCGGCGAGACGTTTGCATGCGTGGCGAATCGCCGCGAGACGCCGTTGGCGGTCCAGTCGAACGGCTCTACTTCGTCGACTCGGTTGACATCATGATGCATCCGATCGGGCAAACGAAGGGACATCTTCCAATTGAGGGCTTTCGAGGGCGGTTCCCCGTGCTCGCCGGTGTATTTGAATCGGAAGGCCTTCATGTCGTGGTACGCATCTTTCTCTTTCCGCAAACGGCTCAATCCGGTAATCATGGTTGCAGCGCTCAGGCAGTCTCGGACGCAGTTTGCAGTTCTCGCGTGCTCCCACAACCCAACTAGCGCCTTGGGCGGCGCAAAACATGTTTCAGGCAGCAGCAACGGATGGCTGCGATCGACTGGTCGCACGTGGAGCCGCCAGAGCGCTTCCTCCTCGAGAATACGATCAAGGTAGTTCGAGAATTCGTGCGTTCCGTACAGGCTGAGCTGATCACGATCGAGGAAGCGAAGCCGGTGGAAAGGCCGGATCGGGTCGGCATACTTCGCGCGCGTGATGTCGGATTTATGGAACGCAAGCACATGGATGCCTTCGCCCCGTCCTTCCTCCACCTCGTCGAGCAGCGCTCGGATTGAAGCCCAGCGAGACTAGCTAGAAATCGGCGCAAATGCGTTGCTCCCGCCGTAGTCGGCCGCTCCAAGCCGGGCGCTGAGTCGCCGGCCAGGTCGCCTTGTCGAAACCAACTCTCGCGAATCGTGAGCGCGTGATCGCTCGCCCATGCGGCAATGCTGCGCTGCAGGTGCTCATAAAGAAATGCTCGCCACGCTTCGACTTCCCCGACTGTATTCAGCGCCATCGTGAAGCGACGCAAGGGATTAGGCGACTTGATCGCATTGCGCAAGAGCGTAGCGTTAGACGCATTCGTCTCGGCCACGCGATCTGCAAAGGCATTTCTCACCGCGATCAGGCTCTGAAGCGTAATTTCGGGCAGCTCCACTCCCGAACTCGATGATACATTTGTTGTCGGGCGAAAGCGGTCTAAATCCGGAAGGTAGCGATAACCATCAGGCTCGATCCGCGTAAAGGCGTCGTACGCGTCCTTACGGATGTGAACGCGGCTGCCGATGACGGGGGTACGATTGTAGGCGCTGTTTCGGCGCCTTCGAGCAAGACGGTAATGTCGCGACCTTGGTAGCCGGCTACCTTTAGGCCGAGCTTGACAAGAAACGCCTTGAACGTGATTCCGCGCGATCGAAGCATCGCATGGAAATCGACATCAGCGGCCCGCGCTCGGCGCGCGATGTGGCTGGCCAACTTGGCACCGGGGATCGGAGAGCTGTCCCCGCCGAGCTCACGGGCGCATTCCAATGCGACTTGTTCAATGTCCACTTGCTTCGGTTCCAAAGACAAGGGGCGCTGATGATCAGCGCCCCTCCTATATTTACGGTTACCTCTCAAACCGTGGTCCGGACTTGTTCGATGACCGCATAGAGGGGGTAACGACCCTCAATACTCCCACCGGTCCTACCCCGGGCGTCTATCCCCCTCGGCTCAAGAGTCCGAGTGAGCGATACGACAGACTGACGATATCACGCGAGGGATGACCGAAGCAAGCCCTTCGGTAATAGGAGCGCCTCCAGGGCCCCGCGGGCGAGCCCTCCTAATCGCGCGGAGAGATTGGCGTTGGCAGCTGGGCACCCGCTCGGTACTTTACGAACCGTTCGAGTCCTTGAATTCTGCTGCGCACCCCGGATGGCACAGCCGTTCGTGCCGAGTCCTTCCGTCGGAGAAGACCGTGATAAGGTCGTCGTGACGGCGGGTCTCGATCCAGGCCGTCTCCTTCAGAGCTTTCTCCAGATGCATTTTGCGCGTGAAATCACCGCTGGCATGGAGATAAATCAGCCCGTAGTAGAAAGCCCCGCTTTTGCGACCGATGTGGTTGCGGTAGTACTCCACAAAATCCGCGTTAGCAGTTACGATCAGACATTTCTTGGCTACGGCTTGATCGATTACGCGTGGGTCGGCGGCTCCAGAGATGCCGAAATCGTTCACAGTATAGACGTGCGCCTTGGTACCGAAGACCGCGCCGAGTTCGGAGGTCAGCTGCTCGTCCAAGAATACGCGCTTCCTCATGGGAGCCGCTCGGGCTTCATTGCGTGGCCTCGAGCCTCGGGCTGATGTTCGTGCTAATCGCGGTGGGTATTATGAGCGTGACTTGGATGTCCGTCGTCGTTATCCTAATAGTAGTCCAGAAGCTTCCGCGCCCGCGGGCGGAACTTGCGACTTTGCCATCTCATCGTATTCTTCTATAACGAGGGGGATGGTCGTCGGATACAGGCTTCCCGGGCCAGACACCGCCGCGATAGCTGCCGCGTGATCGATCGCTGTCACGATAAGGAGTTCGCTGCCGTACTGACGGCTCAGTGCTATGGCCAGCGCTAGAGCGTGCTCCGTGGTTCCTGAACGGCAACGGCGACGACAACGCGTTCGAGAATCGACATTGCTCAGAGCGACTCGACGTATGCCGCGACGTCGCTCACGTCTTTCTCGCTCAGCGGCGAAGGATACAGCTTTGGCATCGGCGGCTGCGGGTTCTTGATCCATGCAACGGCCGCGGCTTGGTTCTTGCGCGACTTCTCGTTGTTGAGGCTTGGGCCGACGCCGCCGCCGGCACCGGTCGCCCCATGGCAACTCGAACAGTTTGCCGCGAAGATGGTCTTTCCATGGGCGGCGTCGGGAGGCCCCACCGCGCTGACTGATTGAGGTGGCGCATTGGGGGATGTCGGCGACGACGTTTGCGATGTTGTTGATGTATTCGTGTTGCTCTTACTACAGCCGGCGACGAGCAGTCCAATAAGCAACAACGAAGAGGCGCGAGCGGGGAAACGGCTAGCCATGAGATGCTCCTTGACACCCGGCGCTGAAAGCACGAGTTGATTAAGGTTCGTTGAATCGGTCTCGCCTAAGGCCTGGTCGATGCGGGCACCTTGAAACGTTGTTTCGTCCATCGTCTGATTCGGCTGAAACGCCGACGAAGCGTTGCGCGTCGAAACCTTCCCGATCGTTCGCAACCCGCGAAGCAGCTTTGCGACGCCGATGCTTTGCGTTCCATCGCCGAGAACCGTCACGCCTTTAGCACCAGCGGTTCGTAATTTCTTGCTGCGATCCCAACGGCGTACGTATCGGCCCGGCAAATCGACGAATGCGAAAAACCCCCGTGCGTCGGTTGTCTGCCTGAAGGTTCCCGAACCGGAGGCGACACTCACGACCGCTCCGCCGATCGGAGCACCGGTTCTTTGATCGACCACGTTGCCGCGCAGCTTTCCGAGGACCCCGCCGGCATATCCGCGTTATTCTTTGTATGCATGCGGCACCGGGAGCGCAGAGTAATTACTTGATGGCGGATACCGCTGACATTACCGCTCATCTATGGACCCAGCCGGAGAGATATCAGCCTTGGGCGATTCATTTGTGGCAGGCAATTGCGCAAAGATACGTCAACGAGCCATACGTTGCGGGCAACGACTTATTGGACGAACCCGTTCCGCCGGCGGGTCGCGAACCTGATGTCAGACCGTTCTACGTCAACGTTACGCGTGCCATTCGCACGGTCGATCCCAATCACATGATCTTCGTTGAAGGGCTTAATTTCGCGGGTGATCCGGCTGGAATGCGCGCTATGCTGCCGCCCTGGGACGACAACATGGTCCTGGTGTTTCATAAGTACTGGGACAGTAACGACCAGGCGTCGATTCAAGGGTATCTAAGAATAAGGAACCAGTACAATGTCCCGCTTTGGAACGGTGAAACGGGCGAGAACACCGCTTTGTGGCTGCGTAACATGGCGAAGCTGCTCGCGACGAACAACATTGGGTGGAACTCATGGACGTATAAGAAAGTTGACGACGTCGGCTCGTCGGCCTACTCGATATCCCACCCCCCGAACTACGACGCCATCTTGAAATATGTTAGGTGTTTGACGCCGACCTCGACCGACTGTACCCCGCCGTCTCAAGGACAGGCGGACACGATCATGCTGCAACTCGCAAATAACGCTGCCACCGCGAACTGCACCTATGAGAGCGCTGTTGTTACGGCTCTGTTCGGCGACGTGTCGAGTTTTGCGCTTTCAGTCAATCCGATTTCCGCAGCGGTTCGCAATGGGTTCAGCACCGGCTATGCGCTTTCTATCGAGCCGTTCGGCTTCCGTGGAATCGTGAAGTTAAGCGTTAACGGTCTTCCCGTCGGAGCAAGCGCTAGCTTGACGCCCTCCGCCGTGCGTACTTCGGGCACGTCTATCTTGCGGATTTCCACGAAAGGACGCAGCCCGGCCGGCATTTACACGTTAACCATTTCGGGCACGAGCAGCACTACGAAGCAGAACGTAACCGTGCCACTAGTTATACAGCGTTGACCTGTCGCGATAGAGCACAACGAAGGTGAAAGCTAACGATAACTGTTGCGTTCTGCGAGGGCTTCTCTAAGCTTGACCTTCACTGGTACGATGTTTCAGCCGTCAAGCGAGACCGAGCCGGTGCGCGCGCGAGCGAATGCGCTTTCACCCAGATATCGAGCAGCGACAACCTTGGACTCGCCGGCATCAGCGACACATAGTTATCGGACCATAGTACGGGCAGAGATTCGGCACCCGATCGCGCGCCGCGAACGCTGACGTGCGCCTGGAAAGCAAGACGTTGGGTCGGGTTGCGGAGCGTGACGCGCAGCAGACTTTGGCCGTTGTTGTGCACTTCTTTGACCGTTACGCCCAATCGGGCGCTCGGGAGATGATTCAAGGCGGTCAAATCTTCGAACGTACGGATCGGCGTGAACGCGGTGTCCGGTGGGGCCGTGCAGCGCTCCGAGGACGAGGGGGATCGTGATCAGCGGTCCGATCCCGATCATCGAGATCGCATTGAGCGCAACCGCGCCACGCAACCCGACGCCGCGGACGAGCGGAGCGTCCTTGCGCGCCGGCGCCTCAGTCATTGACTGGTACCAGTCATTCGCGTCTTCTTGCCATCAACATGTGCTGTTTCCCGCGGCACTTCTGCAGGATGTTCACCGGGCTTGCTCAAGCGACCGAGATGGAAGAGTCGGAAAAGCTCCGTCGCGGACACATCTTGATCGGCGTTGCGTTCACCGCCGCGATCGTCTTTGCGTCTGCGGCGCTGAGCCCGCTGCAAGCCGAACCATCGGGCTCGATCGTCGTCGACGTCGGCGCGACGGCGATCCAAAACGTCTTCGATCCACTGCGAACGATCGGAGCCGCAGTCGACTCGCAGAACGACGGCGCGGTTGCGACGCTGTACGCTCTGCCGGACGTCGATGCGATGCTCTCCTCGGGGCTCGGTCCGGTGAGCTATCGACTCTACACCGAACTGTCCGTTCAGCAGTGGCACTGGAATCCGGAGGGCGCCTTCAGCGCGCGTGACGGCGGCTACTGGAGGAGCTCCGACGCGCCGGGCCGTGCGATCCGCGATTCTTACGGGTATCGTCTGCCCCACCGCGGCTTCACACATGATCAAGGCAACGATGATGATTATTCGAGACTCGACGACGGGGATCGCCACACATACTGGAAGAGCGATCCTTACCTAACGAGCCGGTACACCGGCGAGTCCGACGACTCGCACCCACAGTGGGTTGTCGTCGACCTGGGACGCCGAACGGCCATCGACGCGATACGCATCAGTTGGGCTGATCCGTACGCGCGCTCGTACGTCGTCCAATATTGGGATGGCTACGACGCGATGAACGATCCTGGCCACGGACACTGGATCGCGTTCGACGCAGGATCGGTCCCGAGCGGTCGCGGCGGCGACGTCGTGCTGCGACTCGCGCGGCGACCGATTCGCGCCGAATTCGTGCGCGTGCTCATGAGGCGGTCGTCGAATACCTGCGACTCCCACGGCACGAGCGACGTCCGCAATTGCGTCGGCTACGCGATCGCGGAGCTCGGGATCGGAACGGTCGACGACCGCGGAGGTTTCCGCGATGTCGTTCGCCATCGACCCGATACGTCGCAGACCGTTACGTACGCATCCTCAGTCGATCCTTGGCATGCGCCGTCGAACCGAGTCACGGACCAGGAGCAACCGGGGCTCGACACGGTGTTCCGCAGCGGGATCACGCGTGGTCTACCCGCGATGATTCCGGTCGGCATGCTGTACGGAACTCCGGAGGATGCCGCCGCCCAGATTCGCTACGTCGAGCGACGCGGCTACCCGGTTTCGTACGTCGAACTCGGCGAAGAACCCGACGGCCAGTACGTTACGCCGGAAGACGACGCGGCGCTCTACGTGCAGTGGTCGCGCGCCCTACACGCGGTCGACCCGCGTCTACGCCTCGGTGGCCCGGTGTTTCAGGGTGTGACGAGCGACGTGCAGGCGTGGCCCGACGAGCACGGGGACGTTTCATGGCTGAAGCGATTCCTTGGGTATTTGCGCGCGCACGGCGCGGGCCAAAGTCTGAACTTCATGTCCTTCGAACACTATCCGTTCGACGCGTGCAACGGCGATGTGCAGCACAACCTCCTTTCCGAGAGTGACCTGATTCGGTCCGTTGTGCAAACGTGGCGCGCCGACGGCGTCCCGACCACGACGCCGTTGATGATCACCGAGGCCAACTACGCTGCTGGCTTCACGCCGGTGCCCCAAGAGATCGCGGGCGCATTGTGGTACGCCGATTTCGCAGGCTCGTTCCTGGCGACCGGGGGCGCGGGAGCGTATCTCTATGAGTACGAGCCGATCGGCTTGCAACGGAGCGGCTGCGACACCTGGGGCAACCTCAATCTCTGGAATGCGGACGGTTCGTACCACGTGCGTCAACGCGCGGCGCAATTCTTTGCGGCAAACCTCCTCATGCGAACGTGGGCGCAGCCGATCGACGCGCCGCAGCGGCTGTTCGCGTCGAACGCTCGCGTCGTATCTCCGCTCGGCACGCCGCTCGGGAGTTATGCGCTGCTCCGTCCGGACGGAACGTGGTCGTTGCTCATCATCAACAACGATCTCTCGCGGTCCTATGATGCCAGGGTCGCGTTCGTTGAGCCCGGACGCGGACGGACCGGCGCATTCGACGGCGCAGTCGAGGCGACGACGTTCGATACGCAACAGTACGACTGGCATCCGCATGGACCAAACGGTTTCGCGCGTCCCGATGGTCCTGCACGAACCAGCCATGTGCCCGGCGGCGTCGGCCGCGTTTACGTCTTCCCGGCGGCATCGCTGACGGTACTGCGTGGTCGCGTCCGGTTACCGTAGGGGCTCGGCGCGCATCTCTGCGCGCTGCTCGCGGATCACGAGCGCGGCGATGACTGCGAGGAAGATGAAACTCGTCACCGTCGTGCCCAGACCCAGAGCGCCGTGGTCCTTCGCCTGCGAGAGGAGATCGCCCATCGACGCGCCGAGCGGGCGCGTTAAGACATATGCGATCCAGAACGCCAGCACGCCGTTGATCTTGAAAACGTAGTAGGCGAGCGCGGTCAGCGCGATGAGCGAGGCAAAGACGAGCGCCGACGGTCCGTACCCGAGGTGGGAACCTTCCGCCAGCAAATCGCCCGCCGCCGTCCCGAGCGCGAACGTGAAAAGGATCGCGGCCCAGTAGAAGAGCTCGCGCGGTGTCGTCTTGATCGTGTGGACCGACAGCGTCCGCTCACGCAGCCACCATGCGGTGAAAACGATCGCGAGTGCGACCGAGAACACGATCGTCGTCGTCTCGAGCGCAACCCCAAAGTTGTCGGTGAGGTTGTCCGTGATCAGCGTTCCGACGACGCTAATGAGTACGACCGCCGTCCAGTAAATCGCCGGGACGTACCGGCGTCGCGTGAGCTGGACGAACAGGACGATCAGGAATAGGATTCCCATGACGACGGAAGTCCCGTTGAGACCCAAACCGAGCTGGGAGTTGAGGAAATCAGCGCCGGTCTCGCCGACGGTGGTCGCGAGCACCTTGATCACCCAGAAGACCAGGGTGACTGCCGGAACCTTGTTGAGCATCGTCGTCGAGAACACCAGTACTCTATCCCCGCGAGCCTGGGAAATCCACGGCGAGACACTCGTCTAGCGGTAAAGATAAGGAGCGGGCGTTACCTGTTTTTCGAATCCTCGCCGGCGTGCCAAAGCACGCAATAGCCGTTGGGGCTGATCGAACCGGCGACTCGCCTGCAACTGCCGTTCGACTCGCGATTTGTTCTGTTCCGGATGTAGAACTTGCACTTCCCGCAACTCTTGTTGCCGTGAGGCTTGCTCCGATATAGCACTGCAAGCTTCGGCGCCTTTGCCTCCGCTTCCGTTCGCAGCGCCGTGAACGCGCCTATCAGGATCGGTGCTATCGTCAGCTTCCGAAGCAGCTTGCCGCGCGAAAGAGATTGCTGTTTATGCACTTTCCGTCACCCATTTCTACAACGATTAGCTAGTGTGATGATTCACGAGTTCATTGAATAAATCGGGGTACCGTGGTAGACTGAACTATGCAGCGTGGGCGTCCACTTCGGGAACTCAACGTAACCGACGATGAGCGCTCTGAGCTACAGCGTT
>JAABUQ010005073.1_pt1 | contig 21538 bp, 21 predicted proteins | sample 5560001 | NCBI WGS metagenome assembly JAABUQ01 (sample SAMN10711888, study PRJNA513371) | rock metagenome | isolation source: Antarctica rocks | place: Antarctica: Victoria Land, Finger Mt nord | collected 2015-12-18
GCGCTTGAACTCGGGTACCGGGTCGGGACCCACAATGTCCGTCACTTCCAACTTATTCCGGATCTTAAGGTCGTCCAGTTCTGAGCAGCGTTGCATAGAAAGCGGTGTGCCGCTCAGGCAGCACGCCGTTTCAAAAAATTAGCTTTATTAAGCTGTAGTTGGCCCACGAGTCCTATTTGAAGCTCTCCACCTCCGCCGTTCATCTCTTCACCGTATGTCCAACTTGAAAGAAGGCGAGAAAGCTCCCGATATCTCCCTGGCTACCGATTCGGGCGAACCGTTCCAGCTCGCGTCGCTGGTCGGCAAGAACGTGGTTCTGTACTTCTACCCGAAGGCCGACACGCCGGGCTGCACTAAAGAGTCCTGCGAATTCCGGGACACGTCGCAGAAGTTCACGGCGGCTAATACGGTGATCGTAGGGGTCTCGCCGGACCAAAGCAAGGCGCAAGCGAAGTTCAAGGCCAAATTCGACCTGCCGTTCACGCTGCTCGCCGATTCTGACCACAAAGCCGCGGAGGATTACGGGGTCTGGAAAGAGAAAAGCATGTATGGGAAGAAGTACATGGGGGTGGATCGAACGACCTTTGTGATTGATCCGGAGGGAAAAATCAAGAAGATTTTCCCCAAGGTCAGCGTCGAGGGGCATGCGGAAGAAGTTCTGGCGGCCCTTCGCTGATTGAACATCTAATAGGACGTGGAAGTTAGCGATTCTCGACGATACCCGTTTCGCCCGGTGCTGGGCGTGGGTGCGCTGTTGCTGGAGGCCGGCCGGGTTCTCTTAGTGGAGCGGGGCAAGCCGCCGCTGGTGGGCTTTTGGTCGCTGCCCGGCGGCGTGGTTGAGACGGGCGAGCGGCTGGAAGAGGCGCTGGTTCGGGAAGTGTTCGAGGAGACCGGGCTGCACGTCACCACTGGCGCCATCGCCACGGTGTTCGAGCGCATTATGCCGGATACGACCGGCGGCTGCGAATACCATTACGTGCTGGTCGACTTTTATTGCACCATTCAGAGTGGCGATCTGCGGCCGGGCGACGATTCGAAAAGCGTGCATTGGTTCGACATCGACGGTCTGGCGGACGTTCCTATGACGACGGGCACGCGCGAGGTGATTTTGGGCTGCGTGGCGGAGCCGGCCACGCAGCAGTACGTGACGCGCCCATAATGGGAAGTCCGCGATGTCATTCAGCAGTTCCGGGCTCCTGCAATTCGACGAGCTGAAAGAGCTCCTTGCCACCTACGCCGGGAGTGTGTCCGGGCGCGCGTTAGTCTACGAGCTGGAACCGCATCGCGACCGTGTCGCGCTTGAGAACGGGCTGGCTGAAGCGGGGGAAGCGATCAGCTATGGGCGTGAAAATTCAGGCGCCGAGGCGGTAGGCCCCGGGTCGCTGGTTCGCCTGCGGTTCGATCAGCTTCGGGACATCGAGGCTCCCGTCCGTACGCTGTTGATTGAAGGGGCATCGCTTGAAGGGCGCGAGATCCTCGATCTTTTTCACACGCTGGCACTGGCAGGGGATTATCGGGCCGTCCTGCTCTCTGTTTCCGCCCGTTACCCATTGCTAGCCAAGCGGGGGAATACCTTGGCGGACTTGCGCGACGTGGCGCGGCGCTATGCGCGGACGTTTCATCCGGACGGGGGTTTGACGGATGAAGCCAGCGTGGCGCTGGGCCGCATTCGGCGCGACATGGAACGCCAGCAGAGGACCATACAGGAATCGCTGGATCGCTTCCTGCGGTCGCATCGCAGTGACGGAACCTTGCAGGAAGAGTTCGTCACGATTCGCGAGGATCGCTACGTGGTGCCCATCGTGGCTGGGCAGAAGGGGCGCGTGGATGGCGTGATTCACGGCTCGAGCGGCACGGGCCGTACGCTCTTCGTGGAACCGCTGGAAACGGTCAGCCTTAACAATCAGCTGGTCCGGTTGCGCGAGGACGAGATCCGCGAAATCGAGCGCATCCTGGCGGAAATCACGGGCGTTCTCCGCGAACACAGTGGGGAAATCGCGGCCACCGCCGAAACCTTGGCTGGGCTGGATTGCACTTTCGCGAAAGCCGGTTTCGCGGCTGCTTACCATGCGACGATTCCTCGCTTCAGCCAGAATGGCCGCAAGCTGCTGCTTCGCGAAGCGCGCCATCCGCTGCTTGAAAGCGTGTTGCGCAAGCAGCGCAAGCCGATCGCTCCCGTTTCCTTTGAGCTCGGGGAGCAGAGCCGCTGCCTGCTGATCAGCGGTCCGAATACAGGCGGTAAGACGGTTACGATGAAGACCGCCGGCTTGCTGGCACTGATGGCGCACGCCGCTATTCCCGTTCCCTGCGCGGAAGCCGAGTTTCCGCTGCTCCATGACGTGCTGGCTGATATTGGCGACACGCAATCGATTGCCGAGAGCCTTAGTAGTTTCTCCGGACATTTGCTGCATGTCAAGCAGATGCTGGAGCAAGTGACGCCCGACACTCTTGTGCTGCTGGACGAATTAGGCCGCGCCACCGATCCGGAAGAGGGCGGTGCATTGGGTGTCGCGATCCTCGACGAGTTCCGGCAGTCGGGGGCCTTCTGTCTTGCCTCCACGCATCTGCTTCCGTTGAAGCTGTACGGTGCAAAAACGCCGGGTGTTTTGAACGCTTCGATGGGCTTCAATGAAACGACGCTTCAGCCTACGTATGAATTGCGGGTTGGAGTGCCTGGCAAATCCGCCGGACTGGATATTGCGACTCGCCTCGAATTGCCGCAGCCTGTTCTCGCTCACGCGCGCGCGGTGCTGCCGCGCATGCAAGCGGATTTCCAGGAACTCTTGACCGAGCTGCACCGGCAAGTGGACGACAACGGGCAGCGGGCTATGCAGATGGAGGCGGCGACGCAGGCGCTTCGTAAGCGCCAGGCCGACGTTGAGGCGGAGGCCATTCGCAATGAGCAGCAGCGTCAGCGCGAGTGGCAGAAGAAATCCGAAGTTGTCGTTGCGGAGTTTGAAGCGCGGGCTCATTCCGCCCTGGACCGTCTGACTGACTTGGCCGCTCAACGGAAGGCTGCCGAGCAGGCGCAGCGCTTGGTTGCGAAGACCGCGCGTGAGTTTCGCGAGGAAGCCGCGGAAGCGATGGCGCCGCCGGACATCGCTAAAGGGGCAGTCTCCGAGCGCTTGGTGGTGGAAGAAGGGGCGCGAGTCCGGTTGAAAGACGTTCGCGAGATCGCTACGGTGCGCCGCATTCTGAAAAACGGGATGCTCGAGGTGGAAGCCGGATTTCTTAAAATGCAGGTTGCGCGCGAGGATGTGGTGGAAGCGGTATCACAGAAAGCGGAGAGCCAGCCCGCGCTAAAGCGAGCGGCGCTAAAGAACGTTCGCTTTGAAGCCGGTCCGCGTTGGGATGTCTCCTATCGTGAGTTAAACATCATCGGGCAGCGTGCCGAGGAGGCGTTGGAAAACGTCGATAAATTTCTCGATTCCGCGGCGCTTGCTTCCGTGAATCGCGTCCGCATTATTCATGGGCATGGCATGGGCATTCTGAAGCGAGCGGTGAACGATTTTTTGGGTTCGAATCCGCACGTCAGCCGCTTTTATCCGGCGACTCAGTCGGAAGGCGGCGCGGGCGCCACTGTGGTGGAGTTGCGGGAGTAAAATTAGTCCCTCATGGAATGTCCCCGAGAGGCTTTTTCAGGTAATTATGAATTTTGCAAGCGGCTCTCTGTCACTAGGAATTGCGGCCTATGCTGCCGTCGCGCTGATGGCAGGCAGTTCCACTTATCAAGACTCAGTCCTCGAATGGCAGAAGACTCGGGACACTAAATTACGTGCCGCTGATAGTTGGCTTACGCTGGTCGGTCTCTTTTGGTTGAAACCCGGGGAGAACACCATCGGCTCGGCGGGCTCTGATGATTTTGTCCTGCCGAAAGGGTCGGCGCCGGAGCGGGCGGGAACGCTGCGCCTTGTTGGAGGCAAAATAACCTTCACGACTCCCGATGGCAACACCCGCCATCTGTCGTATGACGGAGATAAGCCGGATGTGGTTCACACGGGGTCCGTCTCTTTCTTCTTGATCAAGCGCGGAGACCGGTTTGCGATTCGCGCTAAGGATAGCAACAGCCCGGTACTCAAGAGCTTCGAGGGGATGAAGTACTTCCCGATCAACCCGGAGCTTCACTTTACGGCCGTTTTTACTTCGGACGCGAAGAAGATTCCCATTCTCAACGTCCTCGGGCAAACGGAATGGCAGGACAGCCCTGGCCTGGTCGAATTCATGCACAAGGGGCAGCAGTATCGTCTGCGTCCCATCTATGAAGACGACACACTCTTCTTCCTTTTCAAAGACGCGACTAATCGGACTCAGACTTACCAAGCCGGCCGAATGTTGAATACGCCTTTGCCGAAGGATGGCAAGGTGGATCTCGATTTTAATCACTCCTACAACCCGCCGTGTACTTTTACTCCGTATGCGACTTGCCCGCTGTCGCCAAAGGAAAACAACTTGCCCTTCCCTGTGAATGCCGGTGAGTTGCGCTACGGCAAAGGGCACGCCGAGTATGCGGAGCGGTGATCGTCTTGCTTAGCGAAGCGGCTGATGCCGGCAAGCGTCTGGATGCCTTTCTGCACGAACGCTTGCCCGAGTTCAGCCGTTCGCGGCTGCAGTCTTGGATCAAAGACGGCCGGGTTCTTATCGATGAGACAGCGACGCGCGCGTCGCATGTCTTGCGAGGCACGGAAAGCATCTCGGTCACCCCCGCTGATCTCTTGCCTCTCAAGGCTGAAGCGGAAAACCTGCCAGTACACGTGCTTTATGAAGATGCCGATGTGATCGTGGTGGATAAGCCTGCCGGTATGGTGGTACATGCCGGGGCGGGGCACTCGACGGGCACTTTGGTCAACGCTTTGCTGCACCACTTCGGCACGTTGTCTAAGGTAAGTGGGGACGACCTGCGGCCGGGTATTGTGCATCGGCTGGATCGCGAGACCAGCGGCGTACTGGTGGTGGCGCGCACGGACAAAGCGCACCAGGCATTGGCCGCTCAGTTCCATGACCGCCAAGTGGAGAAGGTCTACTGGGCTTTGGTGCATGGCCGCATGAAACAGGCGCAAGGCCGCATCACGCTGCCGATTGCGCGCGATCCGGTCCGCCGGACGCGTATGACCGCGAAACTAGCTTCGGGCCGCTCGGCGCTGACCGATTACAGGAAGCTGGAAGAATTCGAGTCGTTCACGCTGCTGGAAGTGCGCATCGGCACGGGGCGGACGCATCAGATTCGCGTACACCTGGCGAGCCTGGGTCATCCGGTTGCGGGTGACCGGCTCTACGGAGCGCCGGCAAAGGGAATGCCTGCGATGAAGCGCTTTTTCCTACATGCGCACCGGTTGCGCTTCGCCTCTCCTTCGACCGGCGAACCCATCACGGTAGAAAGTCCGCTGGCGCCGGAGTTGATTGCTGTCCTCCAATCGCTCCGCGAAAACACGGATAGAATAAAGTCAACCGAATGAAGCTTCGAGTCGTTTCCGTAGCGGCTGCAGTCGCCGTGCTAGGCGTTGTATCTTTCCGGACGGGCGCGCAACAGCCAGAGACACCTTCCGATTCGGCTCCCATCCGTGCCGAAGTCACGCGCGTGAACATGCTGTTCACGGTTACAGATAAGCATGGGCGCTTCGTGACGGATTTGGGCAAGAATGACTTTCAGGTTTACGAGAACAAGAAGGAGCAGAACATCCTGGAATTCACGTCTGAAACCGACTTGCCGTTGCGGCTCGCCATTCTGGTAGACACGAGCAACAGTATTCGGGATCGCTTCCGCTTCCAGCAAGAGGCGGCGACCAACTTCATCAACAGCGTGATGCGTACGCAGGATAAAGCGACCATAGTGAGCTTCGATACCGCGGCGGAATTGGTGGCGGATCTCACCAATGACACCAATAAGCTTGAGAACGCGGTTCGCAATCTGCGGCCGGGCGGCGGCACCGCGCTTTACGATGCCATTTACTTCGCCTGTAAAGAGAAGCTGATGCTGGACCAGCCGATGTACAAGTTCCGGCGCGCGATGGTGGTGTTAAGCGATGGGGAAGATAATGAAAGCCGTTACAGCCGGGACCAGGCGCTTGAAATGGCGCAGCGCGCGGACACGGTGATCTACACGATTTCGACGAACATCACTCATATCGAAACGGACGGCGACAAGGTGATGCGCTACTTCGCCGAACAGACCGGCGGGGTGTCGTTTTTTCCGTTCCAGGCCAAAGATCTGAATCAGTCGTTCGAAAACGTGGCCAACGAGCTGCGCCACCAATACAATCTTTTTTATCGCCCGGAGCCACTGAAAGCGGACGGACTGTACCACGCCGTCCAGATCAGAGTGGTAGGGCGGAAAGATCTTGTGGTGCGGGCGCGGCGAGGCTATTACGCGCGGCGGGCGAACGCGTAACCACTCCCTCATGGTCCATGGCTCGGAAACAAATGTCGGAGGTTCTGTTTCGGGCTATACTAGAACTACCCCCCGAATCGCTGTCGTTGGAAAGGAATCCTATGGACGAAAAAGAGCGCGCTCGCACCTTAACAGTCACGCTGGGTCAGATCGAAAAGCAATTCGGAAAAGGTTCCATCCTGCGCCTGGGAGCCAAGGAAGCCATCGTTCCGGTATCGTCCATTTCGACCGGATCCATTTCGCTTGATTATGCGCTGGGAGTTGGGGGCTTGCCGCGGGGACGCATCTGCGAGATTTTCGGTCCGGAGTCATCCGGCAAAACAACCATCGCTCTGCAGGTGGTGGCGGAAGCGCAGAAGTTGGGCGGCATGGCGGCGTTCATCGACGTGGAACACGCGCTGGATCCGATATACGCGAAACAACTGGGCGTGGACGTAGACAATCTGCTGGTCTCGCAACCCGATTACGCCGAACAGGCGCTGGAAATCACCGCTGCCCTCATTGCGTCGGGTTCAATCGACGTGCTGGTTGTCGATTCCGTCGCCGCTTTGGTCCCGAAGGCTGAGTTGGACGGCGAGATGGGCGATTCGCACATGGGCGCGCAGGCTCGTCTGATGTCGCAGGCCATGCGCAAGCTGACGGGGACGGTTTCTAAGTCGAATACGTGTTTGGTCTTCATTAATCAGATCCGCGAGAAGATCGGCGTGATGTTCGGCAACCCCGAGACGACTACGGGCGGTAGGGCACTGAAGTTCTACTCTTCCGTCCGGCTGGATATCCGTCGTATCGCCGCGATCAAGGACGGAGAAACAGTTACCGGCAACCGCACCAAGGTGAAGGTTGTGAAGAATAAGGTTGCCCCGCCGTTTCGGGAAGCCGAATTTGACATCATCTACGGCGAAGGCGTGTCGCGCGAAGGCGATCTGCTGGACCTGGGCGTGATTAACAACGTGGTGGAGAAAAGCGGATCGTGGTTCAGCTATAAGGGCGAGCGCGTCGGCCAGGGACGTGAAAACGTCCGGCAATTTCTGAAAGACAATCCCGATATGCGTGCCAGGCTTGATGCGGAACTGCGCAAGGTGCTTGGGTTGACCAAGGGTACGGAAGCAGAGACTGCTGCTGCTGTTCCTACTCCGATTGACGCGGCAAAACAAACCGTTGCCGCGGGGCGGGGGCGGTAACGTTCGCGTCTACTGACGGACTTTCAAATTCCCAGCGCGTCCCGTTCGGTTCAGGGATGTTGCTCTAGCGCGTTCTGCATGACGGAGCGCGGGGCGGATTCGCCGGTCCAGATTTCGAACTGGCGGGCGGCTTGTTCCAGGAGCATTTCGGAGCCGTGGATGATCGTGCAGCCTTGCTGTGCGGCGCGCTTGACGAGCGTAGTCTCGTGAGGGTTGTAGACCATATCGAAGACCACATCGGCCGGGATGGAGTCGCCGAACAGGCATCCTTCGGGATGGGGCGACATGCCGACCGGAGTGGCGTGAATGAGGACGTCGTAGTGGCGGGCTTGCGCTTCCTTGAGCGTGGCGGCTTCGGAGTTCACCACGCGAGCGAGCGCTTGGGCGCTTTTCATATTGCGCCCGGTGATGGTGATAGTGGCTCCGGCATCGGCCAGAGCAATGGCGGCTGCGCGCGCGGCACCGCCGTAGCCGGCGATCAGAACGGAAGCGCGAGCAAGACGAAGATGACGCGCCAGCGGAGTAGTGATGCCTTCGGCATCCGTGTTGGCGCCGCGCCACTTTCCGCCCTTGCGCCAGACCGTATTGACTGCACCGATGCGCTTGGCGAGCGGCTCAATAATATCGAGGTGACGAAGGACGCGCTGTTTGTGCGGGATGGTCACGCTGAATCCGCAGACAGGAATGGCTCCGGCCACTTTGAACCATTCGGTGAGATGCCTAGGCGAGATCAGGAAGGGTAGGTAGACGGCGTCAACGCGGCGGGCTTGGAAGGCCCGATTATGGATGAGCGGAGATTTGGAGTGAGCGACCGGATCCGCAATGACTCCGTAAATGCGAGTATCTTTGTTGAGCTTTTCGCAGCGGTAGAGGGAGCGCATAAGCTTGGCGGAGACTTGGCCAGGGGCGGTGCCTTCGTCCTGAAGCGGCGCGGCATAGGTGAATGCACAGCCCAGAGCCGGGCTGACGATGCGGGTGGGAACGCCCGTGTCAGCCATGGCAAAAGAGATGAAGGGAGCGCCGCGGTAACTGCGTACGAATTCCAGGATGCGTAAGTTGTCGGAAGGCTTGTTGGCGGTGGTCGCGATCTTGTAGGCGTCGGCGGGAATGCGTTCGAGACGGCGCAAGACGGGTGCAAGCATGGGCGTGTTTTGAAAGTTGTGATACGAGACGATGAGCGAAGCGGCCCGGCGTAACTCGGGAAGGGCGGATTTGGCGCGTTCGGCCGATTCGATCTCGAGGTCGAGAGCGAGGGCGCCAGCGTCGGCGGCGTTCCGGAGAACGGCACACTGCTTTTCGAGCGAGCCCGCAAAGCGGCCGTGATTCTGCTTGTGGCGGCAAGTGGCGAGAATGCGGACGTCCGGGTAGCTCTTCCGAAAGGTGCGGATCAGTTCAATACCAGCGGTGGGATCAGGAAGGTAGTCGAGCCGGAATTCGAGGAAGGTGCTGCCGTCTTTATATTCGCGCTCGGCGGCTTGGCTGAGTTGAGAAGCCGTGGGCAGACCCAAAGCCACGCAGACGCGCGGGAGGGATCTGGGGAGGGCAGGCATGGCGGGGCCGTGAATACGGCGATTGGATCAGGATAACAAGGAAACAAGGCGGGAGGGCCGCTTTTTGCCTGTGCCGGCCGGAGTTACTCTTGAGACGTGCGACGGGTGATGTGGATTATGGGCGTGGTTGCTCTTGTCGGCGTGTCCGCGGCATTGGACTACAGCGGATACCGGAGCCTGAAGGGAATGCGGGCGGAAGTGCGAGCGCTCCAGCAGGAAGTGAATGAAGCAACTAAGAGCGCGAAAGAAGAATCGGCGGCGGTAGCGGCGGCGAGCAAAAGCGCGGAAGAATCGGCGGCTCGTGCGGCGGTTGCTGCCCAGGGGCGGCAGCAAGCCGAATCGGGCCGCGAACAAGCCGAGATGGCGGCGCGACAGGCAAGCGAGCAGACCCGGCAGGCGCAAGACAAAATGGCTCAAATGCAGCGGGAGCGCCAAGCAGAGCTGAACCGAATGCAAGAAGCTTTGAACCGCGTTGTGGAGACGCATCGAACGCCGAACGGCATGGTGATCTCGCTGCCCAATTCCATTTTTCGGTTCGACTTCGATCGCGCAGAATTGAACCAGCATAACCGCGAGCTTCTAAGCCGTATCGCCGGCGTTCTGATGATCTCGAAAGGCTATGGCCTTTCTGTATTCGGCTACACCGATGATGTCGGCACGGCGGAGTACAATCAGCAGCTTTCGGTTCGGCGGGCCAAGGCAGTCCAGGACTATCTTGTGCAGGCAGGCATTGACCGGGCGATTATCAACGCGAAAGGTTATGGGAAGACCAGTCCTCTTGCGGAGGGCACCACCGGTGATACTCGTTCAAAGAATCGGCGAGTAGAGATCGCCCTTACGGACAGCTCTATCCATTTCGATGGCGAGCCAACGGGCACTCAGTAGCCGCGCGGTCCGCTACGTCACGGAGCTAAGTCAGGCGCTACTCCTGCCGAAGCGCCTCAATGGGATCGATACGCGCTGCACGCCGCGCCGGCCAGAAACTCGCAGTTAGTCCGGTGGCGAGCAGAATGAAGACCACCGCAAGAAACGAGTAGGGATCGAGCGGCGATACATTGTGAACGATTCGCGAAAGAATTCTCGCCGATACGATACTGCCCAGCAGCCCCGCCAAAATGCCCGCTCCGAGAAGCTTCGCGCTTGTACCCAATATCATTCCGATTACTTGACCGGAGCGAGCACCTAGTGCAAACCGGATGCCGATTTCCCGCGTTCGCTGTGCGACACCATTCGAGATGACACCATAGACCCCCAGCAGCGCCATCGCGAGACCGAGCGCCGCAAAAATGCCAAACAGGAACAAGTTGAATTTTGGGCGGGAGTAGACGTATTCATTCAGCATCGCCTCTAGAGTTCGAACATCGGTGACGGGCTGTGTGCGATCCGCGGCATAGACTTGCTGGCGGACTGCGCGATCCAAAGAGTCCGGACGTACCGCGGCGGCCACGTAAATTCGGTCTGCAAGGGGGGCAAGCGTAAAGGGAATGTACATCTCCGGCGCTCGCTGTTGGGTGGAGATCTGGTTGACGGTGTCCTTGATTACGCCGACAATCTGGAATGAATTGTTCGACAGGTTGGCGGGAGCTTGTTGTAGACGAGGTAGCCGTACCATTTTTCCGACCGGGTCAGTTCCTCCGAAGTAACGCCGGACAAAGGCCTGATTGACGACCGCAATGTGAATTTGCGATTGAACGTCATCTTCCGATAAAAATCGTCCGGCCACCAATTTGAGTCCCACGGCTTTCGCGTAGCCGGCGTTGGTTTGATCGAGCACGACGGTTCGCGAATCCTTTTCCGTGGAACCCTCCACCTGGACGGGCATATTCCAGTTACCGATGGGCGGCAACCCACTGTTAACGCCGACTCCAATCACGCCGGGAAGAACCGCGATCCGCCGGGTTACATCTCCGAGAAAGGCGTTCCGGCTGCCGAGGTTCTTGGATCGCTCATGGGAAAACGGAATTCTCAGTGTGAGGATTTGGTTAGTACGAATCCCAAGATCGGCGCTCTGGATGCTGAACAGTGTGCGCATCATCAGGCTCGCACCAGATAAAAGCATCAAGGATAAAGCAACCTCTCCGACCACGAGAATGCTCCGGACGAGTCGCTGGCGGCTGCTTCCGGTGGAGGACCGGCCCTCTTCCTTCAACGAAATGACAACGTCGCCGCCGGAGAACTGGAGAGCCGGCACAATTCCAACGAGCAAGGCGGTGCAAGCTGAAAGCCCAAAAGTAAAAAACAGTACTGACCCATTTAAGGTGATTTCGGCCTCATCAGGAATGGTATTAGAAGGCGTCATAGCGACAATGCCCTTCAATCCGGCGTAAGCTGCCAGCGCGCCCAGTGCTCCGCCGGCCAAAGCCAGAATCAAGGCTTCTGATAACAACTGACTCGTCAGACGCCAGTGAGTGGCGCCCAGTGCGGCGCGAATAGCGATTTCCTTCTGCCGCTCGGCCAGATGAGAGATCAAGAGGTTCGAGACATTCACGCAGGCGATTAAGAGCAATAGCCCAACAGCTCCGAACAAAATCCATAACGCGTCGGTGATACCGCTTGGAAAGGTCTCTTTGAAATTCAGCAACTGTACGCGCCACTTATCTGGAAAGGCTTCGGGGTTTCGCCTCTTGATGTCCCGGATGGTTGGCGCAAGCGCCGCTTCCGCTTGCGAACGTGTGACTCCGGCACTCATTCTCCCCATGAGATTGACTTCCGTTTCACCTTCAAGGCTCTGCCCGCGATGAAGGACGTCAGGAAGGTAGACATCAGCGCCACGCCACATGAAGCGTTTCGGCATCACGCCGATCACCGTCCGGACTTTATTGTTCAGCAGCATCTTCCTGCCGAGGACGCTTGTATCTCCGCCGAATTGCCGCTGCCAGAACTTATACCCGAGTACAGCAACTGGCCCGGCATCTTCGCGGGCATCGGAGGCGGTGGTGGCTCGCCCGATGAGAGCCGGTACACCCATCACGTCAAACGTGTTCATCGTGCAGTGATTGCCACGCAATCGCTGTGGTTCGCCTACACCGGTCCACGTCACGTCAGACCACGTTGATGCAATTACCCCGCTAAAAACGGAATTTCGTTCCGCGATGTCAAGGAAATGATCGACTGTATAGTAGCTGAAATTAGACCGGCCACTGCTGTCGACAATTTGGACGCTCATCAGCCGGTTTACATCTTTATAGGCGAAGGGATTCAGAATCACCCCGTAGATCACGCTGTACATGGCGGTGGCGCCGCCGATGCCGAGCGCCAGCGAGCAAACTGCGATCACACTGAAGGCTGGCCTCTTGCTGAAGTTCCGCACACCAAAGTGGAAGTCCTGGAGAAACCGTCTGAACAGTAAAGGGAAGCCGGGCATTCAATGCCTCCTTTAGAAATCCTTAGGGCAGTGTAGCGTCCTTTTCGTCTGCCATGCGGTCGAAAACTCCGCGCACACGCGTCAAGTTCGTGCATGCACCGGGGCCCGTTCAATTATTGTCTGCAACGCGAGTCGTACGTGGCTACGGCTGGGGCGTACTGCCGGCTAACATAACTGGGGCAGCGAAATTGTGGCTGCGCGGTTAACGGGAAAGCCGTATGCCAGGGCCGAGTACAAAGATGAACGCACCAGCAACAATGATCGCCAACATCATCCAAGAGGGGCTGAACGCGAGGGCACTGGTAGGCTCAGGCTGACGCGGGGCGGGAGTGTCGACAAGTGCTGGAAGGAAAAGAAGCCCCGCGTTCAGTCCGAAGGAAGCGGTAACGCCCGAGACGTATATTCGCGCTCGACGGCTTGGCTGAGTTGTGAAGGCGTGGGCAGACCCAAGGCCACGCAAACGCGCGGGAGGGATCTGGGGAGGGCAGGCATGGCGGGGCCGTGAACACTGCGATTGGATCAGGATAACAAGGGGGCAGGGCGCAATGGTGGCGGAGGACACGCGCACGCAGGCGAGGAGGCCACATAATGTTAACATGTCAGTGGGCCTAGAGATGGCCACTTAGCTAAGAAGCATCAACGCCGATGAACACCAAACGCGCCCATGTCGTTCTACCAGACCAACTCCTGAAGGACATTGATAGGCTTGTCGGAACCCGCCAGCGCAGCAGCTTCATAACCAAAGCGGTTGAACAGGAGCTTCTCCGGTTACGTCAACATGAAGCGTTATTATCCACGGTTGGGGCATGGAAAGACGAAAACCATCCCGAGCTGAAAGGCGGTTCAGCTCAGTGGGTGGGGAAGATGCGGAAGCAGGACGAAGTCGTCTTTCAAAAAACTCAGCGCGCTCGGAACTTGCGCTAATGGTTTATCTTCTCGACACCAACATCATCATTGATTCACTCAACGGCAAAGGGAACCGAGCACAGCTTCTAGACGACTTGGTCATGGAGGGGAAGCACACGTTAGCGTGCTGTCCGATCAACATCGTCGAAGTCTATGCAGGATGCGAGCGGTTGAGGAAAAGGCCACGGAAAAGCTTATCCGAAGCCTTGCCCTTTTGCCACTCACCTTCGCGGTAGCACGCCTTGCCGGGTTACTCAAACGCGATTACAGCAAGAAAGGTCGAGCGCTGAGCCTCGCTGACACCACGATCGCGGCCGCTGCGATACACAATGGCTGTACGCTCATTACAGACAACGTCAAAGACTTTCCCATGAAAGAGCTTCGGCTGCACAGTTTTGAGTAAGTCACTCAGAAATAGTTTTGCAAGCGGGTTGTTGAGTGCCGAGATAACGGCTGGGATTACGTCCAGCAGTTCACCATGTCACGCCGACGCCTACGAAATCAGTGAGAAAGCCGGATGCCGGGGCCGAGAACACATACGAAAGCACCGGCAACAACGATGGCCAGCATCGTCCAGAATGGACTGAACGCGATAGCACTGAGAGGCTCCGGCTGGCGCGGAGCGGGATTGTCGACAAGTGCTGGAAGGAAAAGAAGTCCTGCGTTCAGTCCGAAGGAAGCGGCAACGCCCGAGACGAGAATCAGGCTCCGGGAGATGGGATTGAAGCATGACGCGGCAGTCATCAGCGCACCGGCGGCGAGGTAGGCAGGAACAGTGAGCCGGCGCAGGTCCCGAAGAGAGACTTCTCCCGTTGCCACGAAGGTAAGAATGCACTTCCGCAGCCAATGAACTGTGAAGACGTAAAGAGCACCTCCGACCAATGCTAGGAGGGTGCGCCAGAAGATGGGCGGATTGACGCCACTTACTACATTCGCCCAATCGCCGCCGTTTGCGATGGCGGAATATATCAGGTAGCCGGAATTAAACAGATTAAAGGCTCCGAACAGCCAAAGAAAATAGGCCGCTGCGTTGAAGACCTTCGCACGGCCAAGCACCACTAACGAGAGGGCGCCAACGATGGAGTTGGCGATTGTCCCTGCGGCACTCACGACGCGACTGTTCGACGCGTTTTGCAGGGCCACTGTAGAGAGGGACAGAATAGGATCATTTACGAGCCACGAGGCAACGCCATGGCCGAGTGCTTCGTGAACCATGTCCGCGCTTGCGCAGGCGCAGATTGCAACCGAGACAAGGGTGAGGAGGTTCGGGCGTCGACTCACAATGAAGGCAGGATAGCGGCAGAGGGACTACTTCGGGCCACGTCTCCGGCGAAAGACCTATTTTTCCCGATGAAACGGCACGGTGCAGCGATGAGCCGCCCATCGCTCGATCCGGGCTGTTCGTCCAGTTCTCCATGTGGCCTGTCAGGGACAGCGGACATTCGCCCTGCTAAAGATTACGTTCAAAGCTAGCAGCGGAGACCGATCGCTTAGGACTTCGCTCAGGAGATTCTATGCACGATCTACTCTGGATTCGAACTCTTCTCGCCTTGCACATTGCCGCGGGGTCCATCGCTTTTTTGCTTGCCCCTACAGCACTTTTTACGGCGAAGGGTGGCAAGACTCACCGGCGCTGGGGGAAGATTTACTTTTGGGCGATGGCGAGCGTTGCCGTGTCGGGTTTGGTGCTGGCTTGCCACCGGCCGGTTCTGTTTCTTGCACTGGTGGCGGTGTTCAGCTTTTATAACGCATTCATCGGATATCGCGTCCTGAAGATGAAACACCTCGCGACGGATCGAGAGCTGGATTTGCGGCTAGACTGGACTGTGGGCGGCGGCACTTTTCTCGCGAGCCTTGCGCTTGTGGTGCTGGCGCTTTGGCGTCCGGCATGGATTCAGCACATGACGATTCCGGGCGTGGTGTTCGGCCTGCTGGGGATGAACATATCCGCGGGAACACTGCGGAGCTTCACCCGCCCGCCGCAAGATAAGATGTTCTGGTGGTATGGACACCTACGGGGTATGATCGGCAGCTACATTGCGGCCTGGACGGCTTTTACGGTGGTGACCTTGGGGCGTTTCTTTGGAGACGCTTGGTACCTGTGGGTAATTCCCACTATCATCGGAGTCCCAGCTATAGTGCTTACGACAGGGTATTACCGTAAGAAATTCGGCAGAACGAAGCGCGCGCCCGGGTTGCCGGATGCATCCCAGGATGCCCCGCTGCATGCGTAGGTCACTCTTACGTACTGTTCTGACATGCAGTGGCATTGCGGTTGCCGTCCCGTTGCTTAACTGGAGCTTCAATCGGAACGTCACGCTGCATGACTTCGCGATCCAATATCTGTACTCGCTGGTTTACTCCAATTGCATCGGACTTCTTCTTTTTACATTTGTGCCGCGGGTGTGGATGTCCTCCGATGGGTTGCGCATCTTTCCGCGGTGGCTAGCGCGAGGGGGCATGGTGGTGATGGGAACGACGGCCGGGTGCCTGGTCGCCAATACCTTTTTGATGGCGATGATACGAGGTAGTTACGATTTTTGGGGCGAGTTTTTTCCATCCTGGAGGATCTCGCTGATTCTGTCTGCTGTCGCGGTATCTTTCATAGCTACATTTGAGACTTATAAGTCCCGGCTGCAGGCGACCGCACTCCAACTTAAGTCAAAGGAGTTGGAAAACGAACGGGCGCTTGGTTTAGCCACTCAGACGCGGTTGGCTTCGCTGGAATCACGCGTGCATCCGCACTTCCTGTTCAACACAATTAACTCGATTTCTTCACTGGTTCACGACGATCCGCAACGCGCTGAAGACATGTTGACTCGCATGGCGGCGCTGCTGCGGTTTTCGCTGGATTCGGCTCAGCCGGGATTAGTTCCGATCGATCGCGAACTTACGATAGTCAATGACTATCTGGAGATAGAAAAGGCGCGCTTTGGGGACCGGCTTCGATACGAGATCATTCCTTACGAAGGCGGGAGTCTGGAGGCGGCGTTGTCGCGAGCAGGAGTTCTGGTGCCGCCACTATCGGTTCAGACGATGGTCGAGAACAGCATCAAATACGCGGTGAACGCGCATCGGAACGGAGCTTTGATCCGCGTGCTGGTGCAGTTGGGACAAGGCGATTGTACGGTGGAGGTGCAAGACGACGGCCCAGGTTTCCGGAGCCTTCTGCTGTTGCCGGGACATGGCTTGGATAATCTGCAGGAGCGATTGTCCGTGCTGTTTGGCGATCGCGGGCGGCTTCACATAAGGAGCAAGCCAGGGGAGACATCGGTCAGTTTCACCATTCCGCGGGCTGGCGGTGAGGGTGCCGGGGGCGAGACCGCACATGGATCTCATTCGCGCGTTTCTGGTTGACGACGAGCCGCTCGCGATCAAGCGTCTTGCGAAGCTGCTGGACGACACGGGCCGTGTGGAGGTGACCGGCACGAGTTCCGACCCGGTGGAGGCCGCTGAGCAGTTACCTCATTTGGCCTGTGACGTTCTGTTTACGGATATTGAGATGCCGGACTTGTCGGGCTTTGAGATGCTGGCGCGTTTGAATCCGCAGCCGCTGGTGGTGTTCACGACGGCGTACTCGAATTACGCGTTAGAAGCGTTCGAGGTTCACTCAGTGGATTACCTTCTGAAGCCGATTGACCGGAACCATCTGGAGCGGGCGCTTCGGAAGCTGGATCGCATCCGCAGCAATGTGGAGCCGCGGCCTGCCGTGGAAGCTCTGTTGCGGCAATTGGCGTCGGGGCTGGCGCCGAAACCTTCCTATCCCAGCCGGCTGCCTTCGCGATTGGGGGACCGTATCGAGTTTGTGGACTTAACGCGAGTTACTCACTTTTTCGCGAACGATAAGTTGACGTTTGCCGCTACGGAGAAGAAAGACTTTGCCGTCGATTACACGATAGCCGAACTGGAGGCCATGGTGGATCCCGCGCGGTTTTTCCGGATCCATCGCTCCACGGTGGTGAACCTGGACTTTGTGAAGGAATTGCATGCGTGGTTTTCGGATCGCATGATGATCCGGATCAATGATGCGAAGAAGACGGAGCTGACTGTGGCGCGGGACCGAGTGAAGGGGTTGAAGGAGAAGCTGGGGTTGTGAAGTGAGGTAGCAGCCGGGCGGGTGGTGCCGACCAGAAACGGAGGTAGATTATTGTTGATAGGGTGTTTGCGGGATCCGCTGGCCGCAATGTATCGATCTTGAGGACTCTTATTCCATGATGTGTGCGTACCACGCCGGACGTGTCTGGCAACGCGAATTGACCGGTGAGCGGCTGATCTATTGACGGCAAACAATTATCTGGATAGTGATGCCTTACTTATGAACCAGTAGACCCAAATCCAATCTTCCATTGTATTATCGTTCAGCGTCTATTGGGCAGTACTGCAGATATTCTTTTCCGCTAGTTGGAATCCTAGTTTAGGAGATGACGTTGCTCATTTTTATAAGCTGGTCTGGTGTCACGAGCGAGGCCGTTGCGACTTATTTGGCCAGTTGGCTACCTGCAGTAATTCAGGCAGTTCGGCCGTGGATCTCAGCCGAAGACATCCATAAAGGTCAGCGTTGGGGGGAGGAGATCGCTGGGAAACTAGAAGAGGCACGTTTTGGCATTTTCTGCCTCACGCCAGAGAATCTTGAGGCATCATGGCTTCTCTTTGAGGCAGGAGCTATATCGAAATTGCGCAACGAGGCCCGAGTGTGTACCTATCTCTTTGATGTTGGCTTAAGCGATCTCTCCGGACCACTTGCAATGTTTCAGGCCACAGAAGCTACCGAGAAATCCACCTGGGACTTGATCAGATCTATCAATGCAGCATGAGGAACAGCATCGTTATCAGAGGAGCTATTGCGATACTCCTTCGATGCACATTGGCCACGATTGGAGGAACGCCTTGACGGAATATTGGCAATGCCAAAAGAGGCGCCGAAGCGTGGAACAAGCGATATGTTATCTGAGATCCTGGCCCTTGTTCGCAGACTTGTTGCCACCACGGAGGACGCCAAGTGAACGGCCAAGCGCTCTACATTCCGGTATTGAAGTGGCGACAAGGCGAATACAGGGCTCTTAAAGATCTTGCGGAAGACGTGAAACTGAGTACGCTTCCACTGATCGAGATTCCTCCTGTCGCTTGGGACTTCGTCGAGGAGCGACCGCAGAAACCGTTGCGAGACCATCTTGCACCCATGCCTAATCAAATTCTTGAGCATTGGGGGGGTGACTGTTTCGTGGATTTCCGGTTACTTGCTTCGGAGTCATTGCCCACGGAAGAGTTGAACGAAGCACAGCCAGTCGATATTGCAAAAGAGTTGCGTGCCTTCTTCGAGGCTCTAGGTGCAAGAGCGTCGAGCGTAGTTCCTGTAACAACCGTTTCCAGAGACGCCGCATTTCAGGATGCTGTTCGGCAGATTGCCGAAAGCTACGGCACCGGTGCTTGCATTAGGCTGGGACTGGAAAGTGCATTAGAACCCAGGGCGGTCTCTAATCTGGCATCTATCCTCCGGCTCACGCCAGGGTTAACCGATGTTATCGTTGACCTTCAAAAGGTCGACCCCAATCAACTAGCGTTGTTACGTCTAGTGTTAAAGAATGTACTGGGAACGTTATCGAATCAAGGTTATCGATCTCTTGCACTCATCGGGTCTGCTTTCCCTATGGACCTCAGCGAGGTTACACCGGGCGTTGGAAGCATACCAAGATCTGAATGGGCACTCTGGACGCAGCTAAAACAGGATTTAGATGCGTCCGTCCTCTTCGGAGATTACGGTATTGCAAACGTTGAAGTCCGAGAAATAGATCCACGTTTAATGGTCGCGAGTGCCAGTATCCGGTACACCGCTATAAGCGAATGGATGATATTTAGAGGACGGAGCCTGCGTGAAATTCGGTACGGCGGTTATAACCAGTTTCGAACGCTTAGCATTCAAGTAGTGGATCACTCCTCTTATAGCGGACCCAAATTCAGTTGGGGCGACGATTACCTTTTTAAATGTGCTTATAGTCTCGTGGGAACCGGGAACTTAACCACTTGGCGCCAAGTAGGAACGAATCATCACATTACCTTTGTTGTTCGTCAACTCGCCAGCGCACGCGAGACTTGAGGGCTTCACGTGTGTATTTCGCGACAATCCTTAGATCGAGTCTGTCGGAGATCTCGACCGAGAGAGCGTTCCGGTTCTTACATCCAATGCCCCTTACGGATGCGTGCTGTTGAAGGAGATGAATTGCTTCTTCTTTCCAAAGTAGGCTTGCAATAGCTTGAATCGACTGCTGCGGATTCGCCATCGGCTGACGAATCTTGAAAAGCTCAACTCTCTCCCCGCAGCTCTCCGCTCTAAGTATTCCCCACCAGTTCGGAACAGATTTTTCAACCTCTACAAAGTGCCGCGATCCAACCACGATTGTAATTTCATCAAAAACAGCATTGTAGGCTTCAGCTTGAGCCTCCAATCGATACAGTGTATCGGAGTCGCTCTTTATTTCGTAACCGTGTAGTTTGCCGTTCACCACAGCCAAGTCAATTCTCGAAGAGCCCCTGCCGAGAACCATTTCGGGCAGAATTCTAGTATCCGCCTCATGAGCATGCATGAGACGGATACTCCGATTCAGCGCCTCTTTGACATCGCATTCACGCATAGGAGGTTCTCCAGTAACAATATCGTACGCAAATGTTTTAAACATTCTATCTCAATTTGGTGGGGTCCTATAGTGCGTCCAAAGAAAGCCCAGCTACTCGAATTCAAACACTAATTGTGAGTTCTATATTAGAAGTCGAGCTTCATGGCGAGCTGACGATTGCGGGGATCCCCTGGCTGGCGATTTAACCAAACGTTGGAGTTCAGGTTCAGATTGATAGCGGCGGCCCGCTCAAAGTGCGAATGAGCGGAGAAATTGTCAGTCGCTAACGATATTCGAAACGTACTGTTTACAAGGCTCCCGGAGGCAACGGTCGAGATGCCGGGGGAAGCCTCGTTTGCGATACCCCTGTACTTCCGGAGTGGTTTTTATCTGTGATCGTGATGCCGTACGGCTTGATCCGCGATGATTCCCGCTATGCCGCCCACGACGGCTCCAATTGCCGCGCCCTGACCATGGCCGGCCGCGCCTCCGATGACGGCTCCCGCTCCCGCGCTGCCGACGATGATGGCGGCTGACCTGCCGGCGTGGCGGTTACGATCGTAATAACCGTCACCATAGGATCCGCGGTCGTAGTAGCCGTTGCGGTAATAGCCGTTGCGATCATAGCGGTCGTCGCTACGGTCATTGCCGCGGTAGTAACCGTTATCGCCATAGCCATAGCCGTTATTTCGATCCCGATCGCGCCAGTCTTGCTGATCGCGCGAAGCGTAGCCGTCGCGATCGTAGTTACGGTCGCGCCCTCTATCGTAGCCGCGGTCCTGATCATCACCATCGCGCCAGGAGGCGAGCTGGTAATGCGCTCCGCCATTAGAGCCAGCAGCCGCGAAGGTAGCAGGCGGTGCGGCTTGGAGTGGTATGCCGGCCAGAGTAAAGCCCAAGCTAGTGAACAGCAGGCTGACGATGTTGAAGACTCCGATTTGTCCGACGCGTTTCATAAGTGCCTCCACCTATAAAGATGTCAGCGCTTCGAGCGGGGTTCCGGGCTGTACGAAGTTTAATGGCGTATCCCGTGTGCAAGGGAGAGGCGCAGAAAGTAGTACTGAGTTGGACCTGCGGCCTAGCCCAGCGGCGGGCATACGGACCAAGCGCGATACTCGATTAGGAATGATAAGCAAGCGGGAGCTGGACGAGGCTGAAAGCGCTAAGGGATTGACGCGGAGTCTTGGTCTTTTCGACTCCACGATGATCGTGGCGGGGTCGATGATCGGGTCGGGCATTTTTATCGTGTCGGCGGACATGGCTCGCAAAGTGGGCAGCCCGGGATGGCTGCTGGTTTGTTGGGTGCTCACGGGGGTGCTGACGCTGACGGCGGCGCTATCTTACGGCGAATTGGCAGCCATGATGCCGCGGGCGGGCGGGCAGTACGTGTATCTGCGCGAATCGTTCTCGCCGCTGGTGGGGTTCCTGTATGGGTGGACGTTGTTTCTGGTGATACAGACCGGGACCATTGCGGCTGTCGCGATCGGCTTCGCGCGCTATCTGGGGGTGCTGGTGCCTGGGGTGTCAGAAGGCAATTACCT
>JAABUQ010005074.1_pt1 | contig 21538 bp, 14 predicted proteins | sample 5560001 | NCBI WGS metagenome assembly JAABUQ01 (sample SAMN10711888, study PRJNA513371) | rock metagenome | isolation source: Antarctica rocks | place: Antarctica: Victoria Land, Finger Mt nord | collected 2015-12-18
CGCCGACCTCGTGGTCGGACAAGGACGAGGGCGAGCAGACCAAGGGCGGCTCCGGCGCGGCCGTGCGCACCCTCGTCGCCTATGTCGAGGGTCTCGCCCACGCTGAGAGATAGGTAGTCCTAAACCCCTCTCTACGGGGCTCGTGCGGAACGCCCACTTACCCCACATCGACATTATTCAGCAACGATTGCAGGTGGCGCGGGAAACAGACCTTCAGTTGCGTCGTTTACGCGAGGAACAGGAAAGCCAAAGGCAAGAGCAAAAGAAGGAGGATCAATGAGCGGCGGATACAGTACGACCGTCGGCGGTACCGACGTGTACGTGGGTAGCGGCAACGTGTACGAGGATATGGGGCTTGACGACGCGGATGAGTTGTTTGCTAAAGCTCAGTTGGCCCACCAGATTAACACGATTATCAAGGAACGCGGCTGGACACAGGCTCAAGCAGCAGCAACACTTGGTGTCAGCCAACCAAACATCTCGCTGCTGGCGCGAGGCAGGCTGTCCAACTTCTCGTTTGATCGCCTCTTCAAATTCCTGAATAAACTGGGACAGGAGGTCGAGATTACAACGGCGCCTCACGAGCGCGATCACAAGCAGATTATGGCGCGCCCGCTGACCAGGAGGGTCAGCGTCTTATAGCGAACGTACGTCGGCGATGGCTCGCTCCGCCATCTGCTTCACGTAGCGGTTCCGCTCGGCCAGGAAGTTGCGCATGTAGCGGCAGAGGAAGATCACGTCGGCAATCCGGCCTAGCGGCCCGAGCGGCGAGGTGTAGGTAAAGATGTCGACCATCAGCGTACCGCTGGGTACAGCGTCAAAGACATGCTCGTGGGTGAAGCTATGGAAGGCGCCACTGATCATCTCGTCGACGAAACGGCGCGGCGGCTCGAAGTGGGTGATCCTGGCGGTCAGGCGCTGCCGCACCCCGAAGTGCGTCGCCTCCCACGTCACCACGTCTCCAGGTCCCAGCAGCCCCGTGGTAACGCCCGCCACGGCGCGCTCCCGCGTCCGGCTGGTCGACCCGACGTGCGCGCCGACATCCCTGGCCAGATCGAAGCATCGTTCGACCGGCGCGTGAATGCGCGTCTCCAGCCTGATCGTCGGCATGACCTGACCCCTCGGGAACGCTGCCTTGCTACTGTGCCAGACCAGGCGTACCGTACATCGTGGCGTAACGCGCGTCGTAGACCGTTTGCTCGGCCACGAAGCCACGGCCATCGAGGGAAGCCAGTTGTACCCCGTAGAGCGCGTTCGCCAACGCGGGCGCCACGCTATTGACCCGGATCGTGTAGCGTGCGTTGGCGGGCACGGTGAAGCTCGTCGTCACGACGTGGCCCGTCGATAGATAGTAGGCGGCGCGTAGCCGCAGCGAGACGTGGTTAGAGTTGAACACGAGCAGCACATCGTGGGCGCCGCGCGTGGTATCGCCCGCCGGGAAGGTCCAGCGCGTCCCCAGGCCACCGCGGCCATAGACGAGCGTGGCCGCCGGCCGGCCCTCATTGGGGTTGTTCGTGTAGTAGGGACGCTCCACCACCACCGGCACATCGCTGCTGACCGTACTGGCCAGCGCCGCCGCGTGGACCGTGTCGTTGAGCCGCATGGTGCCGCAGTGGCCGCCGTCCACGACGATGGTGCGAACACCGACAATGGCGCCGTGGTCGTCGTGGAGCAGCGCGCTGACAGTCGCGCGGCGATGACCGGGGTTGAGGATAGTCAGGAAGGTCTGGCGTCCCCCCATCGTCGCGCCCTCGGCGAAGAGCCAGGTCGATGCCGCCAGCGCCGTGCCGCCGTTGCCGGTCGCTCCGAACCCGCCGTGCCCGAACGTCAAGACGCGTTCGGCGCAGATCGGATTGTCGCTCGTGACGATGGTGGCCAGCGCCTGTTTGGGGTAGAGGCGGTTGACGTCGAGGCTGACGGTGCGCTGGCCCGGCACGGTGACCGTGACGATGTGCTCGCGGCGGCCATTGGCGGGCAGCAGATGCACGCGCACGCGCGCGGGATAGCGGCCGGGGTTGAGCAGGTAGAGCGTCTGGTGGAAGGTCAGGTTGGTATAGCCCTCGGCAAGGTACCAGCGCGTGGACAGTTGCCCGTTGCCGAGCGTGGTGTAGGGGTTGCGGCCCGAGCGGTACACGATCATCTGCGCGGCGACGTCCTGCCTGGCGCGCACGAGCAGGCCGAAGCCGCGCACGGCGCCCACGTCACCATAGGCGGTCACCGTGACCGGAACGCTCACTGCCTGTCCGACCGCCACGGACACGCTCGATGGGAACGCGACCGCATCGGATCTCAGGCCGGCGATGGAGAGCGCATAGTCCCTATCGACCGTCGTCGGATTGCTGATCGTCGCCGTGTAGGTGACCACGTCGCCGTTCGAGGCCAGCGCGACCGCGGGCGTGAGCCCCACTCCGAGCCCATCGCCGACGGTCAGCGTGGCGCCGGCCGCGTCCTGGCCGCCCCCGTCGGTCTGGACCAGCACGGCGAAGGGATGGTCGCCCAGCGTCGAGGCGTCCGCGCTGGCCGGGACAGTGACCGTGAGCGGCACATCGAGCCGCGCGCCGGGAGGGAGCGTCACGGGCGCGAGCGACGCCGTCCACCCATCCGGCAGTCCGGCTACCGTCGGCGTCATCACGACCGGCGACTGCGTGGGATTGGACAGGGTCGCCGTGTACAGCGCCTCTCCGCCCACGCTCACCGTTTGGGTTGGCGGCGAGAGCGCGATGAGGTGGGCCGCGGCGACGTAGAGCGGAGCTAGGTTCAGGTGGCCCGTCCCGCTCTGGCCGGTGTAGCTGATGGTCGTGCCTGCCGCCACCTGGCGCGCCTCGCCGGGCTGCATGTGCGGCAGCAGCGCCGCGAACGTCTCCGTGGTCATGGGCGTGCTCTGGTCGAGCGTGCCCTGCCAGCCGAGATGAGTCGCGCTATCGTCGGCGGTGACGGATTGTGGGACGGGGGCCAGCGTGTCGCTGAGCACCCGCACGCCAGTTAGAGGCACGCTGTGGTCGACGCCGATCGTATAGGTTGGGTTGTCGACGGTCAAGCTCACCGCGTCGGACCCGGAGAGGGTGCAGGTGGACGTGCGCACGGTCAGGCTGATGGGTCCGGACGCGGAGGCCGAGGGAATCCACGTACCGCCGTACACGCCGTCGCGCGCCTCGCCGTCGCCGTGCTGCCCGTCGTCGTAGAGGAGCAGCGCCCCGCCGTCATTGGACGCCTGGGCGATCACGATATAGCTCCAGGCGCGGCCGATGTCGTCGCTGACGCGCGCCGTGACCTGCACCGGATGGCCGGCCAGGATGTGCTGGCCCGCGTGGGGCGACAGGATCTGGACGCTGAGCGTCTTGGCCGGCGGGATGAGGAAGCCGCGCGACGCCACGATACTGTTGGCCTGATCCTGGGAGCCGGCCGCGACCCACTCGCGATAGTGGCTCATGCAGACCGACAGCGAGAGGTCGGTGGCCACGACGTAGTGCCCGCCGTTGAGGTGCGTCGTCTGCAGGCGCACGATGTTTTGCGAGGGGCCGTAGGCCGACTCGTTGAGGTCGGTGGGCGCCACCGGGTAGCGCTGGATGCCGTTGGGGATGCTGTTGGTGAACCCGCCTACGCGGTTGCCATTGACGAAGGCGTCGAGGTTGTGCGGGCGGACCGGCTCCCCCGTCACGTTGGTGGGATACAGGCCCAGCCGCAACTCGCCGCTGGACATGTCGGCCTGCCGGAAGCCGCTGGGCAGATTCAGGACATCGTTGATGATCGGCCGGTTGGTGCAGTACCAGTCGTCGTTATGCACCTCCATGGAGACGTTGGGGGCGTCGCCCAGGTACATGCTGTCGCCCGGCGGCAGGCTCTCATTCACGGGCAGGGTCTGCGTCACCCCGGCCGCGGAGGCCAGGACCGTGGCCGTGAGCGCCCGGAAGTCGGAGCCGACCGAGGTATAGGCGTCAAAATTGACGCTCTGCCCGCTGTCGAGGTGGCCGTGGCTGATGCCCGGCACGAAGTAGAGGGTGCCCGTGCCGGTGCTGGCCACCGTCACCGCCAGGTCCGTCAGCGGATCGCCATAGTTTATGATGCGGAAGGTGTGGGTCAGGGCAACCGTATCGCTGACCACCTCCTGGAGCGAGAACCGGATGTCCGGGACGTGGATGTGGACGTGGACGGGTACCGCGTCCTGGATCGGGTTGGCAGTATCGGCGTCGGCGATGAGGTGGGCCACCAGGTAGTAGTCGCGCGACTGCGCGTCCTGCGCCGCGAGGCCCAGGGTCACGTTGCGCGTCTCGCCCGGCTGCAAGGTGATGCTGCCGTCCGAGCTGCCCAGGCCGATAAAGCCGACGATCAGGTCCCCGGCCGCCGGCGCCGTCGAGGTGAGCAGCAGCGTATGCGAGACGTCGTCCTGGTTGGTCACGGCGATGGTCGCCAGCTGGTTGTAGTCACGCTCGATGGTGAAGGAGTAGGCGCGCTGCGCGAAGACGAGGCCGTTGCCCACGTGCAGCGCGCGCGGCGCGCTGTCGGCCGAGCCGCAGGCGGAGTCGGCGTGGGCGGACCAGGTGTAGTCGGTGTTGCGCGCCAGGCCCATAACCGTCACCTCGTGCTGCAGGCCGGCCGTCGCCGTATAGGTGCGCACGGCGCCGGGATCGGCGCTGGGCCAGAGGCGCAGCGTGGCCGTGCCGCTGACCAGGGTCTGCCACGAGAACAGCACGTCGGTCGAGCCGATGGTCGTGTTGTCGTCCGGCGCGAGCATGGAGATGCCGGGATTGGGCGTGAGCGTGAGCGTCCCCGTCACATCCCGCGTGGCGCCGTCCCCGGCCGAGCCAGCCGTGAGGGTGAAGGGATGCGTCCCGGCAGCGTCGCAGCTTGTCGCGGGCGCCTGCGCCGTCAGCGTGACCTGGCCGACCTGACCGGGGATCAGCGCGAGGCTGGCCGGGGTCAGCGTGTACCAGGACGGGTCAAGCCCGGTCGGCGTGATGGCCACCGTGTTGGGCACGTTGCCGGTGTTTCTCACGCTGAAGTGATAGGTGGCCGTCCCGCCCACGCCGGTCGTCTGCGCCTGCGGGTCGAGCGCCGTCGAGAAGGCGTAACTGGGCGTGAACGCGGTGGACGCGAAGTCGCTGCTGCTGTCGTACGGCGTCGCGATGACGTCGGAGGAGATGCCGGGACCATGCCCATTGGGGGCGGGTCCGTCGGGCGTACCCCAGTAGTTGTTCTCGGCGTGGACGACCGTGCAACCCGCGCAGTTGGTGATACCCATTGCATCGGCGGTTAGCAGACTGTTGTGGATCGTCACCGCCGCGTTATGGGCCGTGATCCCGGTCGCGGCATCGGTGATCTGCGCGTAGTTCAGATAGCCGAGAGCGCCCGCCTCGAAGGTGATGCCTGGCCAATCGCCCGGACTGGGCGTGGCGCTCCCGCTGGTGAAGCTGACCGGCTGCACGCTCGTGCCGATGGCCGTCAACGTGCCCTGCACGTCAAGCCCGCCATTGCCAAGGACAGTAGCGCCAGCGGTCAGCGTTAACGCCGCGCTCGAGCCGACCGTCACCGTGTTCGCCAGCTTGAGTTGCCCGACATCCGACGGACCCACGCTCACCGATCCCGTCAGCGTCCCGCCATCGAGCTGAACGCCATCCACACCGTTCCCGCTGAAGCTGTTGGTGACCAAGCCATTCAATTCATTGGCTGTATCCAACTCGATGGCGACGTTGGCGTTGCGGACAAAGCTGCTGTCACGCACGATCGGCGCAGCTCCGGCCTGCGTCCCTACGCCGTCGCGCACGCTATCCTCGACGCGCAGGTGGTCGAAGGCGACCACGCTGGCGCCGAACAGGCTGACCGCCGCGATGTTGTTGCCGGGGTCGCCGCAGCCGTACCCATCGGCCCAGCAGATCTTCCCGCCTGCGTCGTCAACATGCGCGTAGCTCAGGTTGCCCGTCGCACCGGGCGCGAAGCGGATGCCCGCCCAACTGCCGAGGGCCGGCTGAGTCGTGGCACTGGTGAACGTGACGGGGTCCGTCACCGTCCCCGCGGCGACCAACGCCCCTCGCACATCGAGGCCCGTGCCACCATAGCCCTCCACGTGCGTGCCGGCGGTTAGGGTCAGCGCACCGGTGGGAGCGACGATGAGCTGCTCGCCGAGCGCAAGGGTGCCGACGCCATCGGCGGGCACCGTCGCCGCGCGGCTCAGCGCGCCCCCCTCCAGCAGGACGCCACCGGCGCCGGCGTTACCCGCGAAGGTGTTCTGGCTCAGGTGCAGGCTCCCTAACTCGTTGGCGTCGCTCAGGCCGACGGCGTTGCGCGCGCTGCCCGCGACGGCGACATGGTCGAGGGACACGGCGCTGATACCGAAGATGCTGAGGGCGGCGTCATTGTTGCCGGGGTCGCCGCAGCCGTAGCCGTCGGCCCAGCAGATGTCGCCGCCCGCGTCCTCCACGCGCGCGTAGCTCAGGCTGCCCGAGGCGTTGGGCGCGAAACGGATGCCGCCCCAGTCGCCCGCCGTCGGGGTGATCGCCGCGCTCATGAAGATGACGGGAGCCGTCGCTGTCCCCGTGGCGACCAGCAAGCCGCGCACGTCGAGGCCCGTGCGGCCGTAGCCCACCACGCGGGTACCGGCGGTTAGGGTCAGCGCGCCCGTGTTGACCACGATGAACTGCTCGCCGAGCGCGAGGACGCCGACGCCGTCGGCGGGCACCGTCGCCGCGCGGCTCAGCGCGCCGCCCTCCAGCATGACACCATCGGGGCCGGTATTGCCCGCGAAGGTGTTCTGGCTCAGGTGCAAGCTACCGAGCGCGTTGGCGTCGCTCAGGCCGACGGCATTGCGCGCGCTGCCCTCGACGGCGACGTGGTCGAGCGTCACGTCGGCCACCCCGAAGAGGCTAACGGCGGCGTCGTTGTTGCCGGGGTCGCCGCAACCGTAGCCGTCCGCCCAGCAAACGTTACCGCCCGCATCGCTCACGTTGGTGTAGCTCAAGCTGCCCGTCGCGCCTGGCGCGAAGCGGATGCCTCCCCAATCGCCTGGACTCGGGAGGGCATCTGCACTCTCAAACCCGATTGGTTGGTCAGCGGAGCCAGACGCGAGAAGCGTGCCTTGCACATCGAAACCCGTGCGGCCATTGCCCTGCACGACAACACCGGGGTCGATTGTGAGCGTGACTCCAGTCGATACTTGCAGGAGGCAGGTCAGCTTGTAAGGGCTGCCGGATAGTGTCCAATGGGTGTCCGTGGTGATCGTGCCGCAGACATCTGTTTCCTGTGCGTCGGACGGCAAGACATGCAGCGTCTCACTGCCCATATGTACCCACCGTCCGGGTGACGACAGCACCTGACGGTAGCTTGTATAGAGATTAGGGCGGGTATACCGAGACGACGAGTTGGCCCTGGATTGCCTGATCGAAGGCGCCTGTACTACGGTGCGGCTGACAACAGATCTGATGATGGTACTGGCGGCTATCGCCGACGCTTCGGCTGTCGATGCTGTGTCGAGAGCGTCAGGGCGTGGCGCCATCGCCAAGTGAGACGCAGGTGAGACAGCGGCAGGTGTCGGTACTGCCGCAGGCGCTGATTCGCTCGTGATGGTAGAGTGCGGCCAGGTACGGGGTGTTCGGGCCGCTGTCGATGTCGCTGCGCGATGTGCAATGCGGGACCTCGCCTGCATAACCGTTGCGTTCAGATGTAGATTGGCTGCAGACTCGAAGTCGTGGAACAGTATTGCTCCGCTCGATGCGACGATCGTGCTCACGCTGATAACCAGCCTGGAGTCAGCGGTGCTCGTACGAGCCTGAGTACGGTGAAGACGCGTCGATACGGCCGATGCCGAATGCCGTGCCTGCGAGACGCGTCCCGGCTTCGTTGGGCGACTCGCGGTGCTGCTCGCCGAGCCTACCGGTCTGAAACGTATCCCGACGTGAGCGCCGCTGTTAGCCGACGGAGTGCGTCTGGTGTGGCTGCCAGGATAACCAGCCGCGGATCGGGAGGAACGGGTCGGAGGCCGGACGACCGCTGTCACTCCGACAGGTAGATGTCGCGGCGCCGACGGCTGAGCGGCAACGACAGGCCGCCGAACCGTCGCGGCGTGGGTGAGAGACGGCGCCACCCGCGCGTCTGCACGGGCGCCGCTGTTTGCGGAGGGCTGGAAGATGGGCGCGTTGAGGTTAAGGGCGGCGGTGAGCGAGGTGGTCGCAGTGACATCGCCTGGAGGGGCGAGGGATGGCGTCACGGAACCGCCAGCCGTGACTGCCTGACCGACGCCCAGCACGCCCTTGCCGCTGGCTTTCGGGATGATCTGCCCAGCGCCGTCCAGGATGTCCACTGCCAGGGTGTAGGTCCCGGTCATTAGGCCGGTCGTGGTGATGGGGCCGAGAGGGTAGTCGATGGGCGCCAGGGTATCGACGATCTCGACCGGCGCCGTCGTGCTGTAGACCTCGCTTCCGCTTGTGTCGAGCAGCTGCACGCGCGCCGTCCCGCTGATCGGCTCGTCGGCAACGTTGGCGACCTGGGCGACGACCTGTGGCGAGGCGCCGCCCGAACCGTACTCGACGAAGGAGGGAGTAGCGCGCACGCTCGTGACGCGCAGCAAGGCATCGACGGAGGTCAGGCTGGCGGGGGCGCGCAGCGTGGCCAGATCGGGCGCGTCGACGGCGCCGACCTCCGCCTGCAGCTCTGCCGAGCCCAGCAGCGACGTCGTCGCGGTCACGGGCGCCGTGATGGTCGAACCCGGAGCCACGACCATGGTGGCCGTGAGCGGGCTCAGTGTGACGGACGGGGAGGGTGTGGTGACCGTGAGCGCGTAGGTCGTGGTGAGGCTGCCCGTGTTCGTCAGGCGCAGGCCGTAGGAGGCTGGCTTGCCCTGCAGCGCGACGCGGCGACCGGGCGTAAACCCGATCTGCCAGCCATGCTGGGCGACCTCGGTCAGCTGCCCCTGCAACGCCGTGATCTGCTCCTGCAGGGTGTCGATGCCCGCATTGACCGCGCTGACCGTCGTGGTCGCGCCGATGGTCCGCGCCAGGTCGGAGATCGCGTCGCCATCGGTGAGCAGCGGCGAGGTGGTCGTGACGGCCGTAGCGACCTGCTGCGCGGCGGAGACCACGTGGTCGCGCAAATCGGTGGAGCAGTCCGCCGCGCCGGGTACTGTCATGGTCACGGCGTGCTGGCAGGCCACCTGGAACGACTCGATGGTCTGGCCCAGGTAGGCCAGGCCGGCCGAGAGTGGCAGATTATCCGGGAAGAGTTGCCCCGCCGTCTGCGCTGCTGTGTCCACCACCCGCGCTGCCGGACTCGTCATATGCACCCTTATATGCCGCTATGGGCGTGCGAAGGGCGACACAGCCGCCCTGCCATGCATGGCTGGCTTTATGATACAGGACAAATGGGTGGTCCGCTACCCCCCCAAAAATATGGGGGTGGCAGGAGGAGCATGCTAACCCAAGTCGCATGGCAAACGACGGGACTAAAGTCGCTTTGCGGGTCAAGATGACCCGCGTCGTCGAGACGCGCTGGGTAGACGACAGGGCGTCGGATGACACCCGCCCTTTGTGGCTCTTGACCACCTGCGCCAGCAAGATCGTCTCCGGCAAGACCAAGCGCGGGCGACCCGGTCGCCCGGTGCGCACCGGCGCCCGGAACACCGTGCGCACTGCCCTCACATAGGCCGCGAACCCGACGACACAGAGCAAGAGGGCCGTGGTCGCGGCGCAGGCGGCCACGCGCCGCAGCGTCGCCGCGACCAGGGCGCCGTCGCGTGTCGGGCTGAGGTCCCCGCCCAGCCACAGCCGTGCGGGCGCCGCCAGCCAGCGCCAGCGCCTGCCAGATCCACCCCTTGCAGACCTTGACGCAGATCTCGTCGGCCTGCACCTGGCCCACCTCGACCTGCCCCGTCTCCACCACCGCCGTATGCACCTGCGCTGCGTGGGTCCCCGTGCGGTGCAGCCACGCCGCCACCGTGCGCTCGTCCAGCCTGAAGGCGGCCACGATGGCCTGCGTCGGGCAGCCATGGCACACCAAAGTCACCACCAGCACCAGCAGCTCCACCGGGTGGCGCACCCGGTAGAAGGCCGTCCCCCGCGTCGCCGCGAATGTGCTCCGACAGGTCTTGCACCGGTAGCGCTGCTCCTTCTGACTGTGGATGCCACTGGTCCCGTGCCCCTGCTGCCCCTTGTCAGGGCAGGCCAGGTTCGGGCAACATGCAGTGGACGGGTCCATGCGTGCTCCGTTCCTGGCCGTGTGAGCGAGACACGGCTCCTTGTAGCATGCCGCATGCGACCCGTTCCTGTCACCATCGCCCGTCCTCCACGGTTGAGTGGGGTGGTACCCGCTCGCCCTCATGGGCGCGAAAATCGCCACCGCGACGTAGTCGCCTGCCACCACGGAGGCGGGGGTGGCGACCCAGGCCGCATGGCCGCGCGAGCCGTGGCCATTGGCCATTGGGTTGTTCCCGAGGCGCGGGTACTCTGCTAGTGAGAACAAGCCGACGAGACGGGAAGGATGGCGAGGATGCGCGTGGCGATCATGGGGGCGGGGGCGTCAGGCCTGGCGGCGGGACGGTGGTTGGCGGAGCACGGCCACGAGGTGACCGTCTATGAGAAGAGCCGCGGTTATGGCGGCCGCGCGGCGACGCGGCGCACGCACGGCTGCGTGTTCGACCACGGCGCCCAGTATCTGAAGCTGCCCGACGACGCGCCCGCCGTGCGGCGCCTGGTCCTGGACGAGTTGCCCCGCGCGGACCTGGTGGACATCGGCCGCCCGGTCTGGACCTTCGACCGCGACGACAAGGTCAAGCCCGGAGACGAGGAGGGTCATGGGGAGGCCAAGTGGACCTACGCCGCGGGCCTGAACACGCTGGGCAAGCGTCTGGCCGATGTCGTCGGGCTGACCGTGCGCCTGGAGACGCGGGTCGGCCGCCTGGAGCGCGCGGGGCAGGGCTTCCGGCTCTCTGACACGGACGGCGTCAGTCTGGGCGAAGCCGAGCGGGCGCTACTGGCGATCCCGGCGCCGCAGGCCCTGCAGCTCTTGCGGGACAGCGAGTTGGGAGCGCGCGGCCGGGCGGCCATCGACGCTTTACACGGGGCTCCCTATCATTCGATGGTGTCGGTGATGCTGGGCTTCCAGCAGCCACCGGAGGAGACCCTCTTCGCGGGCGGCTCGCGCGACGATCCGCGCCCGTATTATGCGCTGGTTAACACGGACCGCGGCCACGACATCTCGTGGCTGGCTATCGAGAACGATAAGGGGCCGACGCGGGCGCCGGCAGGAGTGCTGGCCGTGCTGGCCCAGATGGCCGTCCCCTTCAGCGAGGCGCACTACGACGACGAGGCCAGCGAGCTGGCCGCCACCGTCACCCCGATGGTCGAGCGGCTGCTGGGGACCGCCGTGGGCGCGCCGCTGTGGCACGACGTGGCGCGCTGGCGCTACGCGCGGCCGGCGGAGACGCTCGATCCGGCGGAGATCAACCGCGACCACCAGGGGCTGCTGCTGGTGGGCGACTACGTGACGGCGTGGCGCCTGCACAGCGCGCTCCAGGCAGGCCTGGACGTGGCGCCGCGAGTGGTTCTTTAGTTCTTCTAGCCGCGCTATGCCAAGGGCTCTGCCATGGTGCGCATCTGGATCTCGATGATGCGGGAGCCGGGCGATTGGGTACAGGCCAGCAGGACGGCCCCGGCCACGTCCTCGGGCTCGAGCATGCCCGACGCGGCCACGCTCTCCTCGGTGCGCCCCCTGCCCAGCGCAAACTCGGTCTTGACGCCGCCGGGGCAGATCACGCCCACCTTGACGCCGTGGGGGCGCAGTTCTTTGTCCAGCGCCTGGGCAAAGCCGGCCTGGGCGAACTTGGTGGCGCAGTAGACGGCCTCGCCGGGGAAGCCATAGATGCCGGCCATCGAGGAGATCATCAGGATGATCCCCGTCCCGCGCTCGATCATGGGAGGCGCAGCGTAGCGCGAGAACACGAACGTGGAGCGGACGTTAGAGTCCATCAGGTCGTCGTACTCGTCCGGGCTGGTATCGACGAGGTTCTTATAGTTGCCGACGCCCGCGTTGTTGACCAGGATGTCGAGCTGGCCGAAGCGGTCGAGCGCCACGGCGACGCACCGTTGCGCCGTCTCCGCGTCGCGCGCGTCCCCGATCACCGCGACGGCCTCGCCGCCGGCCGCGCGTGCCCGCGCCACCAACTCGTCCAGGCGCTCCTGACGCCGCGCCGTCACCACGAGCCGCGCGCCCTCGCCGGCCAGGGCCAGGACGCTGGCCTGCCCGATCCCAGCGCTCGCGCCCGTCACCAAGACAACCGAGTCCGCCAACCTGTCGCCCATCGCGCTACCCTCCCGGCGTAATCAACGATAACCGTGTCGTCGCTATCCTATTCTGTCGAGGGCGTCGCTGTCAAGGAGAGGCGCCGCCGGACCAGGGTCCGTGAAAAGTTGCCAGTGCGGCGGCGAGAGATGCCTTTCTGGGGGCGCGGGCGTCTCGCCCGTCCCGGGACGGGCGAGACGCCCGCGCCCCCAGACCGGACAATTGACAGACCCTCGCCGCCGGACTGCCAGGCGGAGTCGCGTGGGGCAAGAATGCAGGCGATGGCGACCGTGGCTCCGGCGCCCGGTTGGCGCAGCGCGGTCAGTGACAGGCGGGGTATATAATACATCGAGGAGATCATCACCGCCGCCAAGCAAAGAGGAGCGCCCCGTTGACGACCGCGCCCGCCGACTTCGATAGCCCCTGGAAGGAGGCGCTGGAGGAGTATCTGCAGGACTTCTTTGCCTTCTTCTTCCCGCAGGCCCACGCCGACATCGATTGGGCGCGCGGGTTCATCTTTCTAGACAAGGAATTGCAGCAGGCGGTGCGCAACGCTGCGCGGGGGCGACGGCTGGTCGACAAACTGGTGCAGGTCTGGCGGCGCGACGGAGCGGATGTCTGGGTGCTTGCGCACGTCGAGGTGCAGAACCAGGAGGACGCGACGTTCGCCCGGCGCATGTTCGTGTACTACTATCGGCTGTACGATCGGTACGCGCAACAGATTGCCAGTCTGGCCGTGCTGGGCGACAAGCGGGCAAACTGGCGGCCAGCGGAGTACGCGACGGAGTTGTGGGACTGCGCGCTGCGCTTCAGCTACCCGGTGGTCAAGCTGGCGGACTACCGGGAGCGGCGGGACGAACTGGAGGCGAGCGACAATGCGTTCGCGACAGTCGTGTTGGCGCACCTGGCGGCACAGGACACGCGCCGCAACGCGCCGCAACGCGCGGCAGCGGCGGCAGGTCAAGCTGGCCTTGACGCGGCGGCTCTACGAGCGGGGCTACGACCGGGAGCGGGTGCTGAGCCTGTTCCGATTCATTGATTGGTTGCTGGAGCTGCCAGCGCGGCAAGAATCATTATTCCGGCAGGAGATCGAGGCGTACGAGGAGGAACGACGGATGCCGTACATCACGAGTGTGGAGCGCAGCGGATTGGAGCGGGGCCGGCAGGAGGGCCGGCAGGAGGGCCGGCAGGAGGGCCGGCAGGAGGGCCGGCAGGAGGGCCGGGTGGAAGGAACACGAGAGACGCTGCGTCGCATCGTACGGGCGCGATTTCAGACCGTGCCGGAGGATCTGGAACGCCGTATCGTCGCCGCGGATGAGTCCTCGCTGGAGGGGTTAGTCGATCGCGCGGGCGTTGTGTCGACCATCGACGATCTGTAGCCCATCTCTTTTGCCGCAACGACCAGTACGTCTCACCGTCGTTCCTACACCGGCGCGGGTCGCCCTCGGCGCGCCGCTGCCCATCACGCTGACTGTCCATAATACGACCGGGCGCGTGGTGCGCGGCCGCATCACCGTGCGCGGCCTAGCCGACGGTTGGTCCGATCTGGCGACCCCACCGCTGACGCTGCTACCGGACGCCAGCATGCGCACGACCCTGACGGTGCGTCCGGCCGCATCCCTGAAGACAGGACGTTACCCCCTCACCGTGACAGTGGTGGCGGAGGATAACCGGACCGTCTACGCCACGACGACAGTCGATCTGCGGGTGATGGCAACGTTGCCGTTGGCGCCGCGTCAGCCGCTGTTGTGGCTCGCGGCGGTCCCCGTCATCCTGGCGCTCCTGCTCCTGGCGGGTTTACGGATCTTCGCCGGCGGCAGCGGCCGGTCCGCCGCGACGCCCCCCGTGGCGCCAACAGCATCCATGCCTGTCGGCCGGCCAACGCGGTCGAGCAGGGTCATCGGCGGCGGCGCCCCAGCGGCGCCCGGCGTCACGCCTACTTCCACTATCCGGTCCGCACCGACGTTGCCGACCACCCTGGTTGCGCCGCGCATCGAGCATTTCACAGTGGCGCACAGACGGCGCGACGCGCCCTATGCGGTGGTCTGGCAAACGAGCAACGCGACGACGGTCACGTTGAACGGTACGAGGGTCGCTCCAGACGGACAACTCGCGCTGGAGGCGCCCATCAAGAGCGATGCCTATCGTCTTGTCGTTGTCACGGGGGCAAAACAGGCCGCGGGGCAGCTTCGTATCGCGGTCGATTCGTCCGGCGTCGATGGGTACGCGGGGTCGTCGATCCGGCTGTCGCTGCCGCGCGTCATAACCTTTGCCCTTCAACCGAGAGGCGACGCGCTCTATGCGGTATGGCGGGTTAGCGATGCGACACGCGTGCGCCTGCAAGGGCAACCGGTCTACGAATCTGGCATGAGGATCGTGCCGCCCGGCGTCACGACCGTCACGCTCAGCGTCGGCAACGCGGTTGGGACCGCGCGGCGCGTGTTGCAGGCGCCCATCGCTGCTCCGCTACCGGCGCCGATTCCAGAAGGCCTGCCCGTGACATCCTCGCCCACGCCCGAGTCCGCGCCACAACCGGCCGCGACGCCCTGAGTGACTCGTCGCTACAGGCGACCCTCTCGTCGCCAGGGTCTGTGAATTGTCGGGCTGGGAGCGCCCGCGCTCCCAGGGATACCTCTCCCGTCACTGCACAGGCGACTTTTCATAGACCTTGCCTCTCGTCGCGGAGTGAACGGCGCGCGCAAGGCGCGCTTGGTATACTGGTGATATGACGGCTGCTGAACCAGTCTCCTACGAGCGCGACTTCTTCCGCCTCTCCTACCCCACGGGCTGGAGCGTGCGTGAGACGCCCCTGGGCCTGACCGAGTTCCGCCCTTCCGGCGCGGCCGGGGGGAGCGGCGCGCCGTATCCTAGCGGCATTGCCCTCATCACTATCGCCGAGACTGGCATGGCCCTGGAGCCGCTGCTGCGCACGGGCCTCTACTTCATCACACGCGACCTACGCTCTCCCACCATCGAACGCCTCGGCGAGCAGCGCGCGCCCGGCGACGATGGCGCCGGCGACGGCCTCTCCTGGTACCGCCTGCTGGTGCGCGGACGCGCCGCGTCGATGCAGCCGCACGGCGAGGCGTCATCGTCCCTCGACGTGGTTAAGCGCGTCGCGCTGAGCCGTCCCGGACCCGGCGTGCTGGTGCTGGCTCTGTATGGGCCCTCGTCCGGGATCGACGCCCTCGGCGCCGTCTTCGAGTCGCTGCTGCGCTCCGTGCGGATCGTGCGCTAGGCGCCGCCCATGTCGTCTATGTCGTTTATGTCGTCTATGTCGTCTATGTCGTCCGCGCCGATCGCGCAAACCGCCATCGCCGGCGAGGCGACCACTCCCGCGGCCACGGTGACGGCCATTATCCTGGCCGCGGGCAAAGGCACGCGCATGCGCTCGGCGCGGTCCAAGCTCATCCACCCTGTAGCCGGGTGGCCCATGATCAGGCACGTCATTGCCGCGGTGCGCGAGGCAGGCGCGACGCGCGCGGCCGTCGTGCTCGGGCACGAGGCCGAGGCCGTGCGCGTGGTGTTGCCGTTCGACGAACTGAGCATGTCCACCGTGGTGCAGGAACCCCAACTCGGCACTGGCCACGCCGTGCGGGTCGCCCTCGACGCGCTGTCGCTCCCCCCTCCCGTCGACGAGGTGGGCGGTCCCGGCGTTGCACTGATCCTCTACGGAGATATGCCGCTGATCTCGGCCACGACGTTGCGGGCGCTGCTCGACCTGCACCGGCGCGGCGACTATCCCCTCAGCCTGATCAGCGCGGTGGTCGCCAACCCGTATGGCTACGGCCGCATCCTGCGCGACGCCGACGGGCGCGTCGTCGGGGTCAAGGAGCAGAAAGAGCTCACGCCCGACGAGGAGGGCATCGCCGAGATCAATTGCGGTGTCTATTGCGCCGATCTGGACTGGCTGCGCCGGGGCGTGCGCGCGCTGCCGCGCCACCCCGACGGCGAATACTATCTGCCCGATCTGGTCCCGCGCGCCGTGGACTCCGGTGGGGTGGGTGTCCTGGGCGACGCGGACGCGGCGGAGATGCAAGGGGTCAACGACCGCGCGCAGCTGGCCGACGCCGACGCCCTGATGCGGGCGCGCATCAACCGGCGGCACATGCTGGCCGGCGTGACGATCGTCGACCCGGCGCGCACCTACATCGAGCCCCTCGTGCGTATCGGCGCCGATACGGTCATCCATCCCAACACCCACCTGCGCGGCGATACAGTGATCGGAGGCGACTGCGCAGTCGGTCCCGACAGCGAGATCGCCGACAGCACGCTGCTGGATGGCGCGACGGTGGCGCGCTCGGTCGTGGAGGGAGGCGCGCGGGTCGGCCGCGGCTGCCACGTCGGCCCCTACGCGCACCTGCGCCAGGGCGCGGTACTGGAAGAGGGCGCCCAGATCGGCAACTACGCCGAGGTCAAGAACGCGGTCATCGGCCCCGGCGCGGTCGCCCATCACGTGAGCTACCTCGGCGACGCCACGGTTGGTGAGGGGACAAACATCGGGGCCGGGACGATCATCGCCAACTACGATGGGGTGAACAAGCATCGCACCACCATCGGCGCCCGCGTGTTCGTAGGCTCCAACACCGTGCTGCGCGCGCCCGTCACCCTGGGCGACGACAGCCGTACCGGCGCCGGCGCGGTCGTGCTGCGCGATGTCGCGCCCGGCCGCACCGTCGCCGGGGTCCCGGCGCGCGAGATTACCCCTCACCCACCCCTCCCGCACGCGGGACCCCACCCATGGCTGACTGGCCCCCCGGACCCTAACCGCGGGTCCGCCGGTCCAGCGCACTCTCCCTCACAGGGCGAGGGGGAGCAGAACGCCCCCGCTCCCCTTGCCGCGAGAAGGGAAGAGGGGCTCAACATGCCTACTCCCCCTCTCCCGCGCGCGGGAGAGGGGGCTGGGGGGTGAGGGGACCCTATGAGCGATTCGACGTTGACCTCGGCGGCTCGCCGCCGCCATCCGTACGTCCTGGAGGGACACATGCATTCGCAGTTGCAGGTCTTCAGCGGCGCCGCCAACCCCGGCCTGTCCCAGGAAATCGCCGACGCGCTCGGCATCCCGCTGGGCCGCGCGCTGGTCGGTGAGTTCAAGAATGGTGAGACGCGCATCCGCATCGAGGACAACGTGCGCGGCGCCGATGTGTTCGTGGTGCAGCCCACGTGCAAGCCGACCGACCACCACATCATGCAGCTGCTGCTGATGATCGACGCGCTGCGCCGCTCCTCGGCGCAACGGATCACGGCCGTGATCCCCTACTATGGCTATGCCAAGCAAGAGAAGAAGACGGTCGGGCGCGAACCGATCTCGGCCAAGCTCATCGCCAACCTGATCACCACCGCCGGGGCCGACCGCGTGCTGACCGTCGACCTGCACGCCCCGGCCATCGAAGGCTTCTTCGACATCCCCGTGGATCACCTGCGCGCCGCCGGGGTGCTGGCCGCCTACCTGCGCCGCCTCGACCTCGACGACGTGGTGGTCGTGTCGCCCGACGCGGGCGGCGTGCTGCGCGCCAACGAGTTCCGCGCCCGCGTCGGCGCCTCGCTGGCCATCATCGCCAAGCAGCGTCCGCGCCCCGACGTGGCCGAGGCCCTGGAGATGGTCGGTGACGTGCGCGGCAAGACGGCTGTGCTGGTCGACGATATGATCTCCACGGGGGGCACCGCCATCGAGGCGGCGCGCATGATCCTCGACCGCGGCGCCACCAGCGTCTACATGTTCGCCACGCACGGGGCCATGACCGGGGAGGCGTTCGACCTGATCGAGGGCAGCCCGCTGCATCAACTGGTGGTGACCAACACTATCCCTATCCCCGAAGATCGCAGACATGGTAAAATACGGGTGTTAACGGTTGCGCCGCTGCTCGCCGAGACCATTAAACGCATTCATGAACAGGAATCGGTCAGCGCGCTCTTCACGTAGGCCCGTTGCCGTCCCCATCCCGCCCGCGCTTGTCGTATACTATCGGGGTGCGACGCCGCCACGGCCGCGGCTGAGTCCACCCCGGACGCACCGACAAGGAGTTAATCTGCGTGGAACCTCACCTATGGGGTCCCTCTGACGTTCTCGCCCATACCCATCCGCCCCCGCTCGCTTCCCTCATGGCGCCGCTTGCGCCAGGCGCGCCGGCCGCCTCTGGCCCACCGGTATCGCTGGGTCAGCTCATCTTCCTGATCGTCTTGCTGCTGATCGCGGCCTTTGCCTCCGGCTCAGAGACCGCGCTGACCTCGTTGGAGAAGCTGCGCGTCCGCCACCTCGTGGAGCATGACGTGGCCGGTAGCCGCCATGTCGAGCGGCTGCTGCGCGACCCTAACCGCTTCCTGACGGCGATCCTGATCCTCAACATGGTGGCCGTCATCGCAGCGTCGAGCCTGGCCACGCAGATGGGGCTGGCCGTCTTCGGGCCGGGCCTCGCCGACGTCATCGTCCCGCTCGTCTTCTCAATGATCGTGCTGATCGTCTCCGAGATCGTGCCCAAGACGCTGGCTATCCGCACTGCCGAGCGGACATCCCTGCGCGTGGCCCCCGTCATCAACTTCGTGGCCACGGTGCTGGGTCCCTTTGTAGTGCTATTCCGCGGCATCACCAACGTCGTGGTGCGCCTGTTGGGCGTCCCCGCAACGGTCGGCCCCTTCGTCAGTGACGAGCAGCTTGTGATGCTGGCCACCATCGGCGAGGAGCAGGGCGTGCTGCGCCAGGAGGAGCGGCGGCGCATCGAGGCGGTGGTCGAGTTCGAGGACATCGCCGCCCACGAGGTGATGGTGCCGCGCGTCGACATCACCGGCGCCGCCGTAACCCTCACCTTGCAGGAGGCCATTGACCTGGCGCTGCAGGCCGGCCACTCGCGCATTCCCGTCTATGAGAATTCGATCGACAATATCGTGGGCGTGCTCTACGTCTGGGATATGCTGCGCTACGCCCGCGCCAACCGTTACGACGTGCCGATCAGCCGCATCATGCGCCCTGCATACCAGGTGCCGGAGAGCAAGAGCCTGGGCGACCTCTTCCGCGAACTACAAGCTCGCCGCGTGCACATGGCTGTGCTGCTCGATGAGTATGGCGGAACGGCCGGCCTGGTGACCATCGAGGACCTGCTGGAGCAGATCGTGGGCGAGATCGCCGACGAGCATGATCCCGGCGAACCGCAATATATCGAGCAGATCAGTCCCGACGAGTACCTCTTCGACGGGCGCACCGCCCTGGATGAGGTCAACGAGATCTACGACACCGAAATCGAGCCGGACCTGTTCGACACCGTTGGCGGCTTGGTCTTCCACCACGTCGGCCATGTGCCGCTGGTGGGCGACGAGGTGCGGGTCGACGGCCTGCTCTTTCGGGTCGAGCGCATGGAGGGGACGCGCATCGCCAAGGTGCGCGTGGCGCGTGCCGCCCCTATCGACGAGACGACCGTCGAAGTGGGGCAAGGGGGACAGGGACAGGGGCAGACGCAGGGCCATGGACCGGCCGACGAGCGTCGCCATCCCAGCTCCAACGCGGGTGAGGACCGCCGCCATCCTGCCCCGGTCGAGTTCCCCACACCCGTTCCCTAACCCTCCGCGCCCTGTCAATGCGCGAAGGGGCGAGGCGACCAGTTGGTCGCCTCGCCCCTTCACTTGTTGGCCGGGCAGGCTCCGAGATTACGAGTAGATGCGGGAGCCGTCCGGCGTCTGGGCCGTGAGCAGCCGGGCGTAGGCGTTGATGGCGTTGGTCGTCAACGAGTTGCCCACGAAGTCGGTATAGGTGTAGGTGTTGCCCGAGGCCGGCGACAGGAAGCCGGCGCCGCCCAACACCGTCGCCGCCGTGGCCACGTTGGGGATCAGGTTCAGCTCGAAGGTCAGGTCCGCGTACGGCGGGTCGCCGGCTACCGCGCGCGACAAGGCGCGGTGCTCCGCCTCCACGGCGCCGATTTGGAAGGTCAGGCCGGCCAGGTCCGCGCGGGCGTCGGCCGCGAAGTCGCGCGTCGCGGCCATGTAGGCGGTCACAAAGGCCGTCTCCAGGAAGATGGCCGTGTTAGCGTAGCCCTTGCGGCTGGTGAACGTGCCTGCCGGGAAGGAGAACTGCGTGAATTGCTGCGTGCCATAGGCCGGGACGGCGCCGTAGGCCTGCAGGTAGCGGATGTGCAGCGCCTCGGTGGCCACGATCGCCTGGATCGTGGTCACCTCGTCGGGCTTCAGGCCGATGGTGGCGGCATTGAGCAGGGCGTTGGTCTGGAAGGTCACGGCCAACTGCTCGGCGACCAGGGCCACGTTGATGATGGTCGGCAGGTCATCGGTAGCGGCATGGGCTGGGGTGACGTTCAGGGCCTTGCCCGCCAGCGCCGCGCCAGCACCGGCCGCTAGTGCGACCTTGAGGAAGCTGCGGCGCGAATTGGCCTGGGACTGCGCGAGGTCGACAATCTTGTTCGTGTCGGTATCCATAAGTCTCTCCAGGAACTCCTTATAATACTGCATGACGATGGCGCCGGGTTATCTCTCCAGCAGCGCGCTTTGATCGGGGACGCGCTGTGGCCACGGGTGCGTGGTGTGGACCGCGCCAGGTGTACCGAGCGACCGAGCGGACAGGGGACGTCTCACAACGGACAATGCCGGCTGGCTATGTGGGCCGCGCGGCTCACCTCCTTCCCATGGCGACAAACTAAGTTTATCCTACCGTATAATACACGGAACGAAAAAAGGTTATGGTGTAATGGCTGCGTCGATACCGCGGCGCCCCGGCGCACCACAATGAGCAAGAATTGAGCCATGCTACCACACGCTACGGCGCGGCAACCCTCGCCCTGGCCTTTCTAGCGACCGGAACCGCGGGAGTCGCGGGCGGCGGTGAAACCGGGTCCACCGGGTCCACCGGGTCCACCGGGTCCGGCGGACTTGCCGGCTCGGACGCGCGGGCCAGCAATTCCTCGGCCGTCTTGAGGGCCGCCGGAGGCGGGGGGAATCCTCCCAGCATGGCCGCCAGCTCCTCGACGCGCTCGCGCCCCGCCAGCGGCTCGACCTCGGTGCGGGTGCGGCCGCCGTCGATGCGCTTGACGATGCGCAGGTGCTCCGCGCCCAGCGCCGCCACCTGCGGCAGGTGCGTGATGCAGAGCACCTGGTGCGTCTCGCCCAGCAGGCGCAGCTTCTCGCCGACCACCTGGCCGCTGCGCCCGCCCACGCCCGTGTCCACCTCGTCGAAGATCAAGGTCGGCGTGTGGTCGACCGACGACAGGATCGTCTTGAGGGCCAGCATCAGGCGCGAGGCCTCGCCGCCCGAGGCGATTTTGGCCAGCGGCTTGGGCTC
>JAABUQ010005075.1_pt1 | contig 21534 bp, 28 predicted proteins | sample 5560001 | NCBI WGS metagenome assembly JAABUQ01 (sample SAMN10711888, study PRJNA513371) | rock metagenome | isolation source: Antarctica rocks | place: Antarctica: Victoria Land, Finger Mt nord | collected 2015-12-18
TGACGCGCTCATCCTGCCGCCTCCCCAAGGAGTAATCGGCATACTTTGTGGCGCCGACTTCTAGAAACCTACCTGGGTGCTAAAGTCTACCGTAATTTAGTAGCAACAATTCGCCGACAGCGGAGCGCTAACGAACGCTGCCAGTTGCATGTGCTCCTGGTCTCACAAACTGATCCTTGCGACCGACATGAAAGTCGATGCCGTTCGCTTCATGCTGCAGAAGCACGGAAGCCAGCAGCCAGGAGTTGAGGAAGCCCTGCACCGGCAGACCACCGACATACATTCAGTCGCGGTACATGTCGGTCGCCCCATCGAAAGCGGCGATCGTCTTGAGGTGCGGCGGTTTCGTGCGCGCCGCATTCCACTGGCTCCAGCAATAGTGCGACATGCCGATCATGCCGATGTTTCCTGAGCACCAGTCGAGGCCGGCAACGTGTTCGATCATATCGTGGATGGCCTCGCCCTCGCCGCGCGATACTGGGTCCCACGTGCCCTCAGAGCGCCCTGAGCCGGGCACGTCCATCGCGACGTACGCGTAGCCGTGGTCGAGGTACAGTTGCATCGGCCCGTATTCCACGAAAAAGAAGGCGCCGTTTACCGGGAGGTACCGGAGCGCTTTTTGGTAGGAAGCGGCCGCTAAAACGACCGGCACGAGGCCAGCTGCGTCCTTCGGCAGGTAGACGTCGGCTCGCACGATGTCCCATGGCGCGTCGTCGTTTCGATTTCAAAGGGGACTACGTCAACTTCGGGCACCGTTAACGCCGTGGAGCGGCTATCTTGAGAGTCGCTGCCCTCGTTGGCTGCGTCTCGCGCACGCGCTGCGCCGCCGCACTTCGCTTGAAGTCCGTGATGGCGCCCTCGTACGTGAATGCGTCGGGCGGCGCTGGGTGAATTCGCACCGTCAGACTTTGATTATTTCGGTAGAGAACTTCGGGGCCAGCGTTTGTGCGATTTCCATGAACGCGGCTTGCTCATCTTTACTCTGCGTGGGCGCGGGCGTCGTGCGACTGTCGACTGGCGTGCCGATCCCCATGAAGAACTCCTCTTGGCCGGCGGGCGCGCACATGCACAACATGCGCGCACGCGATCCTTCGGCGTTGGTAAAGAAGTGTGGTGCGTTCGCCGGGACATTGATCGTCATGCCTGCCGTGACCACAGTGACCTCGCCACGAAAATGGAATTCGATCGCGCCCTCAAGGATGGTAAACATCTCCTCAAAGTTGTGACGGTGCGGGCCGGGCCCGCCGCAGTGGGGAATGTTCATGTCGATCAAACAGTATTTCCCGGCCGTCTGCGCACCCGACAGCAGAATCGTATAGGTGTCGCCGACGACAGCGACGTGACGCAGGTTGGGATCGTCGGGATGAACCACCGATAGCTTGCGGTTTAGGTCATCCGCGGGGATCGCATTGCCGGGCGTAAACGATGACGGTGCGGTGGGGTCAGCCATGGTTATTTCTCCGTTGGTATTTCAGGAACGAACGTTGCACGCGAGGGCGAGAGTGAGGATATGGCGGCTGACTTCTGCGGACTGTTCCTCCGGCATGAAATGGCCGCAATCGTCAAAGACGTGCGCGTCGACCTGACTGGCAACCATTTTCACCATCTCTCCGACCTTGGAGCCGAGACCATTTTTGCCACCAAGCGCGACGACTGGAAGCGTCAGTTTGCGCTTCATCAGCGGTTCCGTCTGGTCGATACTGGTAAAGGCGGCGCGATAAACGCCGAGGCTCCCGAGCACGCCCTCGCGCCCGGAAAAGGTGCGGAGATACTCATCGATGACGGGCGGCGTGAACGCCTCTTTATGGACTGTGGCCTCGCCTTCGTAGAACCAGCCGAGAAAGGCGCGTTCGTTGCCGACTATCAGGCGCTCGGGAACGCCTTGGGCAAGGGGCAGGATCCACCACCACATCGAGCCTTTCGCCATCGTCTTGGGCGTGTAGGCGAAGACTTCGCGCAGCACCTCACCGAGCATCACCGGCGCTTCGATATAAAGGAGTCCAGCGATTTCGGCTTTATGATCCGCCGCCCAGAGCAGTGCGGGTAGCGCGCCCATGTCATGCGCGGCGAGAACCAGCGGCTTCCCACTCCCGAAGCCGATCGACGCGACAAGCGCGCGGCATTCTTCCGCCAACGCTCGGGCGTCATATCCGTCGTTGCCGTCCGGCTTATCGCTATCTCCATACCCGCGCATGTCCGGCACCAGCACCGCGAGACCGGCCTGTGCCAGCGCCGGGGCGACCTCGCGCCAAGCATAAGCGGTCGATAAAAAGCCGTGCCACAAGACGACAGGCTGGCCATTAGGATCACCGCCGATCCAGTAGTGCAGCCGCACACCGCCGACTGCGACCGTCTCGCTGCGAAAGCCGGGAATGCCGACAGCCTTAACGACCGTCACGCCCGTGTCCAATCGACGGGCAGCATCGGCGCGATGGCGGTCATTGCTTGCACAAGTGGAATGCCTTGAGGTGTGCTCCAGTCCTGAACCAGCTCCGCGACCATCGAGTTGGTGGAGGTGAGCCACACGCCGGCGCGCTCCATCCGCCGGCGCGCCATGTCCTCGCCGATCTCGGTGTCGGTGCCGCACGCGTCCATGACGGCTTGAACTTCATAGCCCGCCTCGACCGCGCTGATCGCGGGAAAGACCAGGCAGATGTCGGTGGTGACCGCGGCCATGATCAGCTGTCGGCGGCCGGTCGCCTTCACTGCCTTGACGAAATTCGGGTCGGTCCAGGCATTGACGATACCCGCGCGTTTGACACGTGCGCCGTACGCTTCGGGCATGGCTTTCTGCAGTGCGGGGTGGAGCGGACCCTGTACGTGGTCTTCCTGGCTTGACGTCATGACGATCGGCATCTTGTAGGCGAGCGCCGCCTTTCCAAGCAACACGGCGTTGCGCACCGCGATATCCGGCGTAATTTGGTTTTTGATCAACTGGATTGTGCCAACCTGGAAATCGATCAGCACCAGCGCTGAACTCTCCGGCGTGAAATGCGGCGAGGTCGTCATCGTTGTTCTTTCGGGGAGTATGAGGGAATGCTCACGCGCTAATCGGCGGATAGTCGGTGAAGCCTTCGGGCCCGATGCCATAGAAGGTCGCCGGATTTGGCCTGTTCAGCGGCGCGTCAACACGAAGTCGCTGCACGAGATCTGGGTTCGCGATATACGGAACGCCGAACGAGACGAGGTCGGCGCGACCGGCGGCGATGACCGCGTTGCCTTTGGCCTTATCGAAGCCAGTGTTAACGATGATTGGCACCGAGGTCATCGGCCCGAAGGTCTCGAGCACGTGCTCGATCTGCACGCCGCGCTCTGTATCCTTCGCGTTGGGTTCAAGTAGGCAGAGATAGCCGATCTTCATCGCATCCAGCGCGCGGACGACATGACCGAATGTCTGAAGCTTGTCGCTATCGTCAACACCGTACAGGAAGCTGGACGGCGAAAGGCGGACGCCCAGATGCGCGGCGTCCCACGCCTCGATCATCGCAGCCGTCGTCTCGATCATCAGGCGCGCGCGGTTTTCGACCGAGCCGCCGTACGCGTCGATTCGCTTGTTACTGCCGTCCTGCAGAAACTGATCCTGCAAATAACCATTTGCGCCATGAAGCTCGACCCCGTCAAACCCGGCGGCACGCGCGTTGCGTGTCGCTCGGGCGAAATCAGCGACGATGGCCGGAATTTCTTCGATCCCGAGTTCACGCGGGACGGGGAATTCGACTCGGCCGCTAGGCAAAAAGAAATCGCCCGTAGCGGATATTGGCGAAGGCCCGACGGGCGCCTCACCGCCGCGCATATCTGGATGGCCAACGCGGCCGCAATGCCAGAGCTGACAATAGATCCGTCCGTTCGCTGCGTGCACGGCGTCGGTGAGGTCGCGCCAGCCGGCGACCTGGTCGTCGCGGTGAACACCGGGGCAACGGATGATGCCGTGGCCCTGATCGGAGACTTGCGTACATTCCGTTACGATGAGGCCCGCGGATGCGCGCTGAACGTAGTATTCGGCCATCAGCGCGGTCGGCACGCCGGCCTCAGTAGCGCGGGTGCGGGTCATCGCGGACATCGCGATGCGGTTGGGCAGTGCGAGCCCGTGAAGATCGTAGCCATCGAATAGGTCGGGCGTCACGGCCTCCTTGTTGCTCACAGCATGTGCTTTCCGCCGTCGACATTGACGGTCTGGCCGGAAATAAAGTCGGCTTCGGGCGAGGCGAGGAAGAAGACCGCGCCGACGAGGTCTTCGCCCTGCTCTTCCCGCGGAAGCGCGCGAAGTTTAATCTGCTGGTCGATCATCTCGGGAGGCATTTTGGCTTTGACCGCTGGCGTGACGGTCAGGCCTGGGGTCACGACGTTAACGGTAATCCCGTCTCTGCCGAACACGCGCGCGAGGCTACGTGAGAGGCCGAAGATGCCCGCCTTCGCCGCAACGTAGTGGACCTGATCAGCGACGCCCTCGAACACCGAGGCCGACCCCATGTTGACGATCCGCCCCCAGCCGCGCCCGCGCAGAAGCGGAGTGACCGCCTTCGTCATCAGGAACGTGCCCGTCAGATTGATGTCCACCACCTTGCGAAAATCCGCGGCGGTCATCTCGTCATACGATTGGATCGGAAAATAACCCGCAACGTTGACGAGCACGTCTACTCGTCCCGCGGTGGACCGGGCGAGATCGGCGACCTTCGCGCAGTCTCCCTCGTTCGAGATGTCGCCGGCGACGGTATGAAGCTTGGCGTCTCGGGCTTGCGCGTCACCGAGCTTTTCAGCCCTTCGTCTGCGGTATCGGTTGCGATCACCGTGTCGTCGTTAGCGAGGAAGCGGCGCACGAGAAGCGAGCCCATCCCGCCTGCGGCTCCAGTGATGACTACAACGCGATCGGTCTTCATGACCCTATGCTCTTCAAGAGGTGGACGCGCGCTTGGAGCGATCTACTGCCGGAGTTCACCGTGCTTGCCTTTTGTCGCTGGTACCAATCGAACAGTGTCATAGCGCTGGTGTTTCCGTTGGCAGGCTCAATGAACCCATTCACTCAATGCAAGTTTGTTATGCCGAGTATGCACTTCCCGCATATTAGCGCACTCGATCTCAATCTGGTCGAGCCACTCTTCGCATTGCTCGAGGAACGTCACGTGACTCGCGCGGCGAGACGCTGCGGCATGAGTCAGTCGGCGATGAGTCGTGCGTTGGATAGGTTGCGAATTGCGCTCAAAGATAAACTCCTCGTCCGATCAGACGGCGCTTATACACGTACGCCACGCGGCGATCAGCTGCTCATCGACCTGCAAGATCTGTTGCCGCGTCTCGACGCGGCGATGCGCGGCAACCGGTTCGACTCGGCAACCAGCAGTGAATATTTTCACATCGCCACGACAGATTACGCTGCGTCGATCCTTATCCCGAGACTGCTCGAACGCGTTGCGACCGTCGCGCCAAACGTGCGGATTGACGTCGGGCCCTGGAACAACAAGGTCTTCAACGACATTGAAGCGGGCCGCATCCATCTCGCTGTCATCGGCGTCCAACCCCCGGAGCCGTTCGAGAGCGAGCCGCTCTTCTCCGATGAATTCGTGTGCGTCGTCGCTGAGGACCATCCGCTTCGTGCGGCGCGCCTAACGCTCAAACGTTACGTCGAGTATGGGCACGCCGTAGTCGCTGTCGGAAAAAACGGCGATCAGCCGTGGATCGAAAGCGCCTTGGCGGCTAACGGGTTCAAACGGCTCGTCGCCTATCGTTCGCCCTACCAGCTGTCCGCGATACTTGGCCTCGCGCAGCACCATGATTTGCACGACGGCCCGCCGCCTCGCTACGCAACTGGCCCCCGTGGCCAACGTTCGCCTCCTGGCCGCGCCCCGGGAACTACCGAAGATCGCCTATCGCATGACGTGGCACCGTCGTCTGCGAGACGACGCAGCACAGAACTGGCTGCGAAAGCAGATTCGGGTGATCGCCAAAGACTTTTAGCACAAAGAATGCCCCGTTCGCTGGTGCAGCGCATCACCTTGTATGTGTGAGATCGGCAATCTTCCGACACCCGTGGCAAGCAAGAACACGCCCACAAGGGGGCGATGATCGAGCTTTCGTTCCTACGCGACCGCGAGGACGATCTTGCCTTGGATGTGTCCACGAGCGGCTCGCTCGTGCGCCTTTCGAGCATCGGCAAGCGGGAATGTGCTATCGATGGCGACGCAAAGCGTACCCGCATCCAATAAGCGTCCGAATTCCGCAAGCTGCGGGCCGTTCGAGCGCACTTGGGTCATCGAGACCGTGACGCCTAGCTTCGCGGCCTCCTCGGCGTCGGAGAAGCCTAAGAACACTGGGAACAAAGCGCCGCCACGCTTGAGCATACGCAAGAAACGACCGGTCGTTGGACCACCGAGGGTATCCAGAACGAGATCAACGTCATGCGCGATGTCCTCGGGTGGGCTCTTGCTGTAGTCGATAAATTCGTCGGCGCCGAGCTCGCGCAGGAAAGACTCCTGCGCGCCCGATGCCACCGCGATGACGTGCGCACCCTTCCATTTCGCCAGCTGCACCGCGAAGTGCCCCACTCCGCCCGCGGCTCCATTGACGAGCACCGTCTTGCCGTCGAGCGGCACCGGGCGATGCATTTCCGGCTGCAGCGGGTTCGGTTCATTGTGCCCGAGCTCGATCAGGAACTGCCACGCGGTGAGCCCTGACATCGGCGCCCCTGCGGCGTGCACGTGATCGATGCGAGCCGGCTTACGTGCCAAGTCCGACGCTGGCGCGGCGACGTACTCGGCGTACGCAGCGCTCTCCCCGAAGCTAGGAAAACGGATCATGCCGAAAACGTCGTCACCGACGGAGAAGCCTTGCACATCCGTGGCGACCGCTTCAACTACGCCCGACACGTCTGTCCCCACAATGACGGGCATGGGCACCGGCGGCCTCCACTCAGGAGGCAGGTTGGTGTATCCGTCGCGCAGGTACCAGTCCGGGGGATTCATGCCGATCGCGCGAACGCGAACAAGCACCTCACCCGGCTCTAGCTCGGGAAGCGGCGCCTCCTCGTAACGTAGTACTTCAGGGCCACCAAATTCATGTACCCGGATCGCCTTCATCGTGTTTGTCGGCATCGCTTTCAACTTCCACCGCAGATGAGTTATAGTTAACGGATCAGTGCTCCATTTATACGGAGCACTGATCCGATTGTCAAGATGGATATATGCGAGCCGACGCCAGGAAGAATTTCGATAATCTACTCTCAGTGGCAAGCGCCGTCGTAACCGAGCAAGGCGCCGACGCTTCCCTACGCGACGTAGCTCGTAGAGCGGGCGTCGGGCTCGGTACACTGTACCGTCACTTCCCGACGCGAGAGGCGCTGCTCGCGGCCCTGCTTCGCGCGAGCTTCGACGAGCTGACGGCAAGGGCAAGCGAACTCGAGACTTCGAGCACGCCCGGCGATGCTCTCGTGTCGTGGCTACGCGAAGCCGTCGCAGTCGCACACACCCATCGCGGCGTTGTGGCTTCGATGGTGGCGGCCATCGCGGATCCAGATTCCGCACTTCATGCTTCGTGCGTCACGATGCGCGCGGCAGGCACGAGGCTCCTAACCAGCGCTCAAGCAGACGGGAAGGCGCGGACCGACATCGATGGCGCTGACCTCTTTGCGCTGGTCGGGGCCCTCGCATGGCTCGGCGACCAACCCTCACTCGCGCTACGTGCCGATCATCTGTTCGGCGTTATCACGAGCGCGATTCTAACGAATCGAGCGAGCAGCGACGCCGGAGCGGACGCTGCCAGTGATCCCTCCAACGGCCATGGCGGCGTGAAGCTGAGGCAGAGGGCCGGTCTGGCCCGCTCGCGACAACCGAAGGGCGACCCGTAGTTCTCCGACGCAGTTTAATGCTAAGTATCGCGCATCGAGAGGAATTAACTGCCTGCTCTATGTCTCGTCTTTGATAACCCGAGCGGTGGCTGAAAACGAAGACTCGAAATCGGCGGAACGTCCATTGGAGCGTATCAGCATCAATGTGGTATTCTTCGCACACGCAGCCGCATCGATCAACGATCGTGATTCCAGTTCTGCGAGTAATGAAAGCGTCTCGCAACGGATCCTTTCGGGACGGGATCAGCAACTTTCGAAGCGAGAGGGAGTGTCCGCTAGGTTCAAATACGTCCCGTGAATGACAAACCAAATCTGGCGTGTCGGCGACGTCGAAATTACGAAGCTCGTCGAAGCCGAATTTACGTTTCCAAGCGAGAACACGGGTAAAATCATACCCGACGCAGACCCTACGTGCGTACTAACAATACCGTGGATTGGGCCGTTTGCGACGCCCGAGGGGAAGCTGCGAGGCAGTGTCCATCTCTTGCTCGTCCAAACGCCTTCCGCGCGCATTATCGTTGACACGGGCATCGGCAATGACAAGACCCGTGACCTACCGCTGTTTTCGATGAGAACGACGCCGGTACTCGACTTCTTGCACGCTGCGGGCTGGAGCCGGGAGTCCGTCGATCACGTCATCTGCACGCACTTGCATCTGGACCACGTTGGGTGGAACACGATCCGTCGAGACGACAAGTGGGTTCCGACGTTTCCGAACGCCGTCTATCACTTTGGAAGCCGTGACTACGAGTATTTCGACGCGTCGACGAGCTCCGCTCGCCGCGCGGTGTTCGCCGACTCCATCACGCCAGTCGTGATCGCCAATCTTGCGTCATTCTATGTGCCGGGAACCGTCGCCGTCCCGGAATTGACAGCGGACCCGGCGCCCGGTCACACGCCCGGTCAAAATAGCCTTATCGTGCAATCGCGCGGCGAACGTATCGTGATCGGCGGAGACGTAATACATCACCCCTGTCAGATGGCTCGTCCCGAGTGGTCGTCGGATCTCGATGACGACGCGAACGCGGCCGAAGTCACGCGGCGAGCGTTCCTTGACAAGCTTGCCGACACCGGGACACTGCTGATCGGCACGCATTTCGCCGGACCAACTGCGGGGCGCATTATGCGAGAAGGCATCGCTTACCGCTTCGAGCCGGACGCAGGCGTCGAAGCATAGGTTGCTCCGCGTGGTATATCCCGTAAACGGTCGGTCGTTTGCGGGATTCCATCCGATCAGCTTTGAGCGGTCGAGCGAAGGACGATTTCGGCGACGTTGACGTCCTCCGGCTGGTCGATTGCATACACCATCGCGCCGGCTACCGCTTCCGCCGGCATCGCGAACGTTTTGGCCGATTGCTCTAACTGAGATTTGATTTCGCTATTCTTCACCTGATCGGCGAAGCTCGTCGAGGTAAAGCCGGGAAAGATAACCGTGACTCGCAGCTGCTTGGAAACCTCTTGACGAAGTCCGTCCGAGATAGCCGCTACAGCGGCTTTCGTCCCAGCGTAAACCGATTGGTTGGGCACAACCTTGCGCGCCGCTGTTGACGCGACGTTTACGAAATGACCGAAGCCTTGCTCTCGAAAAACGGGCAACGCAGCGGCGATGCCATAAAGAACGCCCTTGATATTAACATCTACCATTCGCTCCCAGTCGTCGACGGATAGATCGTCAAGCGGACCGACCGGCATTGCCCCCGCATTGCTAATCAAAACGTCGAGCCGTCCGAAGCGCGCGCACGCTCGGGACACGAATGTTTCGAGGTCGCCCCTCTTGGCGACGTCTATGGTCACGTGGTCCGCATCTCCGCCTCCCGCGACGATGCGCTCCGTGACTGCCTGCAACTTCGCACTGCCTGAAGCCCCGAGGACGATTTTAGCACCTCGCTGAGCTAACAAAACAGCGGCGGCTTCGCCGATACCGCTGCTCGCCCCAGTGATCGCAACAACCTTTCCAGAGATCATGCTCTTCGATTTCCCGCCATTGGCTTAGATGTAGAGGCACTTAGACTAAGCGCGAGCGCGAGCCGAGATCGCCAAGTAGTTGAAGCAATTCTGCCATGTTAACCGAGACGGCAGAAGAGTCAGACGAGGCGAGACAAGCGTTTGGCAATCAATACGTCCCGGAACGGGTCGCTTAAGAGACAGTCTTTTACGCGCTACCCTCACGTTGGCAAGAAAGCTCGCCGGTCGTCTTCCGCAAGAAGATCAAGCGAGTAGATGATGTCGGTCCGTTCGGCGAGGTATGGGAATTCAGCGACCGCCGCGACGCGGTCACCATTAAAAGGTTTCCGTGCGAGGATGTATTCACGCCAGGCATCGGCGCCCTTCGCGTCAGCATGCTCGGCGACGTACGTCGCAACGGCGTCGTCGGTCGACACATCTCTCACCACGGCGATGAATTCGTCGAGCGAAATGCCGAGATGCTCAAGCATCTGCGTCGTAAAGCCTTCGATCTCGTAGTCCCGGAGCGAGCCGCCCGGGAGCGCCGCGCGAACCTTGTCGATTGATCTCGGGAGGAAAACGATGCCAGCAAGTTCCGCGCGAGGTGGGCGTGGCGGTGCGATGCGCAAATCTAGCGGTTCCATTAGATGTTAGTCCCCTTCGCCAAGTCCGGTCTCTCGCCAAGCGCGGTGATGGCGTCGATAACCGCGCGCGCGATGCGCGCGCCGAGCCGTGGATCGTGCACGGCGTGCGCCATCGACATGCCTCCGCTCAGCAGCGCGAGGATAGCTAAAGCGTGATCCTCCCCGCGCGTACCGTTCAGACCGGCTTGCAACTCTTTTAGGATGGCGCGCAAATGGTCATCGTAGGCTTCTCTGGTTGCGTCGCCCGCGCGCGCCACTTCAAGGGAGAGCGTTGCCAGCGCACACGAGCCGCCGAGGTCTGCGCGGCGCTCGGCACTGAGATACCAGGTCGCAAATTTACGCAGCCATTGCGAACCGTGACGGCGTTGGAAGATACCAAGACCGTCGCGCAATTGCCCCAAACCCTCGGCGAGAGCTGCCTGAAACATTGCTGCCTTCGAACCAAAATGTGCGTAGAAAGCGCCGGAAGTAACGCCGGCCTCCTCGGCGACCGCATCGACTCCAAGACCACCGTAACCTCGAGTACGAAAGCCGCGGGCAGCGGCGCGTAATAGGCGTTGACGCGTTTCTTCTTTGGCTTGTGCGCTGGCGCGTGGCATCACGATCGTTATACCACACTGAGCGCAAGGTTGACAAAGATCACGATCGTTCCGTATACTCGAAAGATAACGCTCGTTACTTACTGAGGTGTATTGAATGCCTATCACGGTAACTGCTACTGCCGGCGTCCTCGACGAGACGGCGGAGAAGCGGATCATTCCTCGGCTTTCCGAGGCGCTGCTCGCGCGCAACGGCGCTGCTGGGAATTCGTTCATGATGCCAATCGTCGTTGGCGCTGTCCATATCTTGCCCGTGGGGCGAATCTACACGGGTGGCCATGCCGAGACGGCTATCTTTGTCGAGCTAAAAGTTCCGTCGGTCACGTTTGCGACGCAGGAGCAACGTCAGGGTTTCGTCGATGATGTCAATCGAATTCTCGACGAACTTACACACAGCAAATATCCGAAGGACAAAACGTTCTTTAACATCACATACGCCGTCGACGGATCGTGGGGGGTAGCCGATAAAGCGTGGACCAACGCTGAAATCGGCGCTGCAGTGGGCGCCGCGGCCGCGAGCGGCTAAATCGCCGTGGCCGTAGAAATCGTTGCGTCCGAGGGACTTTTCGACACTACGGCCCAGCAGGCGGTAATGGCGAACGTCTTCGCAGCTTTCATCGCCGCGATCGACGCAACTGAGGACGAGCGGGTCTCGTCCATCATGGGCGTGACATTGCAGGTTGTTCCGGCGGAGCGTATGCACATGGGCGGTAGGATTGCGTCAAGCGTCAGAATTGACGTCATTCTGCCCGCAATCGCCCTAGCATCGTTTAGGCGTCGGCGCCGCTTCATCGCTGACGCGACGGCGGCGGTTGTAGCGGCCTGCTCAGATCCGACGATTCAAGAACGTGTAGTTGTCCGAATCATTCATTCGGTTGACGGGGGTTGGGGCATCGGCGGCCACGCTTTTACGAACGACGAGATCGACGAAGGTGCGGAGTAAGTGCGTTCAGTTCGTCTCTAAAACGGTCGACGGTGTTGAAGAAAGCTGATTCGAGATTGAAAGCGCTTGCAGCGCAAGTATGTCGTGTGCCTCTGCGTTTGGCTCCTGGGCCAACGGCTACGCCGGCTCGGGCGCCGGCGCAGCGAGGAAGCGGATCAATCTTCGAATGTTTTGCGCCGTAGCTGCCATCAATGTTTGCTCAGCTACGTTCCAACGTCTTCGTAAACGGAATCGACGCAGCTTGATCACATTTTTGAGTTCAGCGAAGAGTACCTCGACCTTCTTGCGCTCCCGCCACGATCGCCAGTACGGTTCTGTTCCCGCCAGTTCCTTAGTACGCTGGCGGGCGGGTTCGTCAAAATTCACAACGAGACGCCGCCCACGACCGGCGGTGCAGCGTGCTTTGAGCGGGCACGCTTCGCAGTCTCTTGGTGAAGCGTTATATGTATACACTCGCGACGCTCGGCCGATGCCGCGGTAGGTCAAGAGTTTGCCGGCGGGGCAGCGGTAAGCGTTGATTTCGGGTTCTAAGACGAAGTCATCGCGCGTAAAGTATTCGGCATTTTGCCTTGTCCGGTCGATAACCCGGATGTGCGGCGCAATTCCGCGATCCAGAAGCCATTCAAGAAATTGACCGCTGCCGTAGGCCTTGTCAGCTCCTAAGCTTTGCGGCTCGATTGAGAATGTTGCTTGCGCTCGCTCAATCATCGTGCGTGCCGCAGCCACTTCTTGCGAAAACCGCGCCGGCGTCGCTTCAACGTCAAGTATGACGTTGCTCTCGTTGTCGATGAGATAGTTATCATAGTAGCTGAGCTGCGGAGGCACGCCGCCCTTCGTTGCCCATGTCGCGTCGGGATCGCTTGACGAGACCTTGTCGCTTTCTGCAGGTGGAGTGTGATTTTCCGACGCCGGGGTGGGGTTCGCGGTCTCCACTTCGGTAAGATATTCGCGAAGGGTACGCGACACTTTGGCAGCTTCGGGAAGCTGCTCACGCGACACGCGGCTCTTACTGCTAGCATCCGCCGCGATGACCGTACCGTCAACGGAAAGTCGCTCACCTTGAACGAGTCCGACATTGACGCATTGCTGCACGATGGTCTCGAAGAGATCGCGGAAGACCGCCGAATCCCGAAAGCGCCCATGCCGATTCTTGGAAAACGTCGAGTGATCCGGGATCGACTGATCGAACCCCAGCCCCGTAAACCACCGGTACGCAAGGTTCAGCCCGATTTCATCGAGCAAGCGCCGTTCGCTCGTGATGCCGTAGAGATACCCGATCAACAGGATGCGCAGCAATACCTCAGGATCAATCGACGGTCGGCCGATCTCGCTGTACAGCGGCCGCGGTTGCTCGCGGATTGCTCGAAGCTCGATGTGCCGATTGATGGCGCGCAGTAGATGATCCGCTGGGACCCAATCGTCGAGACAGAAATACTGGAACATCGCGGTCGTTTGCATTCGACTGCCCATCATCGCGTTGCGTCGGCCTCCGCAGCGTCGCTTATTGCAATGATCATAACTTGCACGGTGGCCTCGGGCAAGCTGGCCTTTTTCAACACCGTCGACCTGATTCGAAACACACGGAGCTAACGCGGGTTTAGGCGAAGAGCAACCGCGTTCGAGCCTCGCGCGGCTATCGACGCAGCGCGCCTCGTCTTCGGAGTGGCGTCGAAGTACGCGCGGTAGGTGCGCGTGAAGCTTGAAGCATCGTCGAATCCCCAGCGGTAGGCGAGGTCGGCCAGCGTCACGCCGGCGTAACACGGATCGCGAAGGTCGCGGTCGACGGCACTCAACCGGCGTTTTCGAACTTCTGAGGCAAAGGATATCCCGGCTTCGGCAAGGAGCGCGTACAAAAACGTTCTCGAAAGGCCGAGGGCGCCGCTTGCCGTCGCAACCGACAGCGCGCGGTCGGCGAGATGGGCGTCGATGTACGCAACAATTCGCGCTCGGAGTACGTCTCGTTCGCCTGCCCGAGTTTCGGCCGTTGCGCTTTCGCGCACAAGCAATTGACACAGGTGCTCGAAGACCGTGTGTTCCAGATCCTGCAAGACGTCCTCGGGTTCCGCACTGAGTCCGCGCAGGTAGTGCGACGCAAGACGTCCCGCTCCGGAGCGCGTGGCGACGACGGGAGACGCCGGAAGTCCGCGCCGCCCGAGCCGGAAGCGGAGCCACTCTTCGGGGATCGTGAGACACACGACGTCGCACGCTCCGGACATCGTGAATTCGAAGGGCTCGTCGGTATCCAGGAGCACGATGTCGCCTGCCGTCGCTTCGGCATAAGCGCCGGCCTGGGCCGCGGTCGCGCTACCGCTACGAATGAGATTTGCAAAAAAGCCGCCCGTGCGCGTGCGCGCTATGCCGTTTCTCGTCCGCGTAACCGTATGTGCGTTCGCCAGAACCGACGCAACGTGAAAGTGCCGCAAGCCGACCGCGGCGACCGACCCGGCGAAACGGCTCACGTCCGGCAGAACGGGCTCCAGCGGCAAGAACGCATCGCAAATGACGTCGCGCCAGTATTCGAACTGCTCGCTCGGTTGGACGTCGGACGTGTTCCAAAAGGAGTTCATCGGCGACCTCGCAGGAAGCGGGCGGACTCTTTTCTCGCCGCGCGCGTTCCATTCCGTCGCGGACGCGGTGCACACGAAATGCGGACGTCTCGCCTATCCGCCGCCTTCCCCGATTTCCTAGGCTAGTGCGAAAGCTGCGAGGAATACTCATGCCGATCGATTTCACGCCGACACTGGAGCAGCGAGAGCTACGGTCTTCGGCTCGCAGTTTTGCGCGGAACGTCCTCGCGGGGGTGCGCGAAGCGACTCGCGGATTAGCGACGGCGCAAGAGCGCTTTGCAGCGACCCGGCCGATGTACGAGCAACTGATCCGGAACGGTTTCTTGCGAAGGATCATTCCGGCCCCGTTCGGCGGCGACGGTACGGGCATGCTGGACATGGCGATCGTCGCCGAAGAGTTTCACGCCGTCGACGTCAACGTGTCGCTCACGATGTTCGCCAACGTGCTAGGCCTCTTTCCGATCTTCATGGCCGGCACGGACGAGCAGCGCAAACGCTATGTGGCGCCGTTTTTGGAAACGCGCGGCGCGCCGCTCGCGTCGCTCGCGAATAGCGAGCCCGGCGGTAGCGCGAATTTTGCGGCACCGAAACCGGCCGACGGGACACGAACGATGGCCGTCTCGAACGGCGACGGGTGGGTGATTTCCGGTCAGAAACAATGGATCTCGAGTGCCTCCGGCTGGGACGGCAGTGGCGCCGACTTGATGTGCGTCGTATGCCGCACCGCGCAGGATGGGCCGCCCGACACGTCGATCTCGATCCTTGCGGTGACCGGCCCGGTAGAGGGCCTCGTCGTCGAACGCCAAGCCGATTCCCTCGGGCATCGCGCGCATCTCACGCCGCGCTTCCGCCTCGAAAACGTCCGCGTGCCGGCAGACGCGGTCATAGGGGCCGTCGGAGGCGGGAAGAGCTTGGTTGAAGGGAGCTTCTCCGGTACGGCCGCGCTCGTCGGGGTTATGGCCGTCGGCGTCATGCGAGCGGCGTTCGACGTCGCATTACGGTTCGCGAAATGCGAGTACCGCGGCGGCCCGGTTCCGATTATCGATCATCAAGCCGTCGGCTATGCGCTGGCCGACGCGAAGGCGGCGATCGAAGCGTCCCGCTATCTGAGCTGGCGCGCGTGCCATGCGCTGGATGCGATGGAACCGGGCGCGCTCGAACTCTCGCTGCAAGCAAAAGTCTTCGCATCGGAGACGGCCGTCCGCGTCATTAGCGACCTCATGCGCGTTGTAGGCATCGACAGCTACGATCACGAGTTACCGCTCGCCGGTCTCTTACAGGATGCGCACGTGCTGCCGCTGTTCGATGGCGGTAACCTCGGCGTTCGCCGGCGGCAGTTGCACGAGGTACTGCGAGACCCGGCCTACGATCCGCTAACGGCTAGCGGCGCTGCCTGAAGGACGGTCCGCGATAATTTAATAACGGCGGCGAGTCTAAGGGCGCAGAACCGCCTCGATCGGTCCGCGCAGACCGTCTTCTTCGGGTTCCGCGTCGATGCGGCGCTCGGCATCGTCGGTGCCGCGATGTACGCTGCAGCGGGACCTGCTCGCGAGCATGCGAAGCAGCTCAGTGGAACCGTAGCATCTTGGCAATCACGGCGAAAAGCGTAAAACTCGAAGTGCTCTTCGCAGAACTCAAAAGCGTAATCTGGTCGCGCCGATTCCGCTTCGTGCACGCGTTTTCCGCAACGCGGTAATAAACGACGTCGCCGTTGACTTGACGGTGACCGCCTCCTGGCGGTTCCGCTAACGTTTACTGCCGCCGTAATCATAAGCATCGCGTGCCTTAAGGATTAAAGCTTGTTTTTCATCAGCCCATCGAACTAATGCACGCATCGGCGTAAGGAGAGAGCGTCCAAGGGGGCTGAGACGGTACTCCACACTTGGAGGCGTCGTCGGAAAGACTTCTCGCTCGACCAACCCGTCGCGCTGCAGACTTCGCAGCGTCTCGGTTAGCATACGTTGCGATATGTCGTCGATGTCAGCTCGTAGCCGACCGAATCGTTGCGGACCGCCTGCCAAGTTGAGAATGAGTAGGTAGCTCCATTTATCGCCGATGCGATCGAGCACGCCGCGGACCGCGCAGTCCTCATGCGACGATGCGCGAGGTGAGCGTTTGTTCGGAGTCGGTTCTGCTGAAGTAACCATGTAATGTGAAACTGCCTCATTTACACAGATCGCGCTTCTCTGATATCGTGTGCTGGTCTCAAGATGAGACTAACACAAATTCTTGATCCAAGGTAGCCCCCTTCCGCGCGGGGCGATGAAGGAGATTGACATAAAGATCGTGTTGTTCGGTGCCGGCGGCAGAATCGGCCGGGGCATCGCAGATGAGTTGCTCCTCCGGCATCACCTGGTTACGGGCGTGACGCGAGGCGGTAACGGTGCGGTTCCCCACGGGTCCGCCATGACCGTAAGGGCGGCCAACGTAACCAATCCCGATGTTGTGGCTGATCTCATCGCGGGTCAGGATGCAGTCGCCTCCGCAGTCGGACCTCAGATTGGCGTGGAAGACGATGAGACGATTCTGCTTGGAGCCGCACGCAGTTTGATCACTGCGTTGCCCAGAGCTAACGTGCGTCGTCTAGTCGTCCTCGGGGGCGCCGGCGGACTGGAGGTCGCTCCGGGTGTTCGCGTGGTGGATACTCCTGATTTTCCCGCAGTGTGGAAAGCCAATGCGTTGGCGCAGATCAAAGCGCTCGCGCTGTACCGTGAGGTTGAGGATCTCGATTGGACCGTTGTGTCACCGGCGGCATTAATCGAGCCGGGCGAGCGGACCGGAAAGTTTCGGATCGGTGGTGATCAGTTGCTTGTCGACGCCGCGGGCATAAGCCGGATCTCGATCGCCGACTACGCTATTGCGTTTGTGAATGAGCTGGAGCGTGGCGAGGCGATTCGTCGTCGAATCACGGTCGCTTACTGACCGCTTCCGACGGTCACGCTGATGAGGCGGCGGCCATGGCCACGAAACGCCCGTCCGCAGTTGGCGAGAGCCGTGCAAGTCGGGTACGTTACGTCATCATTCTTGGGGCACTCACGGCCCTCGGGCCGCTATCAATCGATGCGTACCTTCCCGCTCTACCGCAACTGGCAGCCGAGCTCAACGCCACTGCGCTTAGTGCTCAGCTGAGCATCACTTCCTGCCTCGTTGGCCTCGGCGTCGGCCAACTGGTTGGGGGTCCCGTAAGCGATGCGTTTGGTCGCCGCAGGCCGCTACTCTTTGGGCTCGGACTCTACCTTATCACGTCATTGCTGTGCGCCGGCGTAACGTCGATCTGGATGATGATCGCGCTGCGTTTTCTTCAGGGGATCGGCGGTGCGATCGGTATCGTGATTGCGAACGCAGTAGTGCGCGACCGGCACTCTAGCGACGCAGCAGGTAAACTGTTTTCACTGCTGCTCTTGATCGCGGGTCTTGCTCCTGTCTTCGCGCCAATTCTCGGTGGACAATTGCTGCGGTTTACTACATGGCCGTGGATATTCATCGCGCTCACCGCCCTTGCTGCGGTGGTGGCGGCCTCGGTTGCGTTCATCCTCCCAGAGACACTACCGCCGGAGCGTCGACAGGGCGGGGGTCTGCGGGCAGTTGGGCCGACTTTCGCGCTGCTTTTGTCTGATCGTGTCTTTGTCGGTTATATGATGGCTTGCGGATTCTCGTTTTCAGCAATGTTCGACTATATCGCCGGGTCATCGTTCGTTCTTCAAAATATCCACGGTTTTTCACCGCAGGCGTACAGCATGGTGTTCGGTGTTAATGCCATGGGTCTCGTGGGCGCCGCGCAGGTCAGCGGTCGTATCGTACACCGGGTCGGTCCCCGCACACTGCTCGGAGTTGGCGTCGCTGGCTCATCGATCGGTGGTCTCGTTGTGCTGATGTCGGTACTAGTCGGCAACGGTTTGATTCTTTTGCTTGCCGGTATGTTCGTCGTAGTCGCAAGCGTCGGTCTCGTAATGCCGAACTCAATGGCTCTTGCGTTGCAGGACCATGGTGAAGTCGCCGGCTCGGCGGCGGCGCTGATGGGATTGGCGATGTACTTCACCGGTGCACTTTCGGCTCCGCTAGCAGGGATCGCCGGCAGCACAAATGCGCTACCTATGGCGGTCAGCATAGCCTTGCTCGGTGCGGCAGCCTTGGTCTCGTTGTTCCTACTCATATACACTGGCCGGCGGAGTGAGGAATGAAGGCGTCTCGCAATGGACCGTGGTTGTTGAAAAATGTTCTGAAGGGGCCGCCGCCCGATGTTGAGCTCGACGGTCCGATCGCGCGATACAAGCTTTAGCACAATGCGGAGGACGGTTCGAGGAAGCGGATCAGTCGTCTGAGGTTCTGTGCGGTGGCAGCCATCAGTGTTTGCTCTTTGACATTTCGTAGTCGACGTAATCGGAATCGGCGGAGCTTGATAACGTCTTTGAGCTCAGCGAAGAGCGCCTCGATCTTCTTGCGCTGTCGCCTCGAAAGCCGGTAGTCGTCTGTATCGACAAGCTGCTTCGCGAACTGGCGTGCTGATTCGTCGAAATTGATTGTGAGACGTCGCACGCGACCTGCGGTACACGCCCCTTTCAGCGGGCAGCTGTTGCAGTCCGACGGCGATGCGCGATAAACATTCACTCTCGAAGCGCGTCCGATTCCGCAGAATTTGAGTAACTTGCCATTTGGGCAACGATACGCATTGGCATCCGGTTCGAAGACGAAGTCATCGCGGGTATACTGACCATCGGTCTGATGGGTCCGATCGAGCACCGGCACATGGGGAGTGATGTTTCGATCGATAAGCCAAGCCAAGAACGGCCCGGTGCCATAGCTTTTGTCGCCGGCTAAGATCGCCGGCGCGACGTCAAACGTTGACGCTACGCGTTCGAGCATGCGACGCGCTGCGACGATTTCTTGGCTCGTCCGCGCGGGCGTCGCTTCAACATCCATGATGATATTGCTCGCATTGTCGATGAGGTAGTTATCGTAATAGCTGAGGTGAATCGGACCACCCTTCGTAGCCCAAGCAGCGTCTGGATCGGACGTTGAGACCTTGCCGTCGGTATCGGCCAGTGATGGCGGCTTGCCGGGCGGCGCATCGGGATCGCTTCCGTTGTCCGTTTCAAGCTCAAACAAATATTCTTGAACCGTCCGGGAGACTTTGGCTATCTCGGGCAGCTCTTCGCGCGGGATGCGGCCTTGTGAACTCGCATTAGCCGCAATAATCGTCCCGTCGACGGAGAATCGCTGACCCGCCACGAGACCGACGTCGATGCATTGCCGAACGATGTGTTCGAAGAAATCGCGAAACACTGTTGACTCACGGAACCGCCCTTGCCGATTCTTCGAGAATGTTGAGTGATCTGGAATTGATTGATCGAAGCCAAGTCCTGTGAACCAACGATAGGCGAGGTTTAACCCAACTTCGTCCATCAGTCGGCGTTCACTCGTTATCCCAGAGAGGTAACCGATCAACAAGATCCGCAGCAGAACTTCCGGATCAATCGACGGCCGACCAACGTCGCTATAGAGCGGACGTAGTTGGGAACGCAATGCACGAAAATCTACATGGCGATCGATCGCCCGCAACAAATGATCGGCCGGTACCCAATCATCCAAGCAGAAATACTGAAACATCGCGGTCGTCTGTAATCGACTGCCCATCATCGCGTTGCGTCGGCCTCCGCAGTGGTCGCGCTATTGCATCAATTATAGCGTAAATCGTATTCGAGCGGGGCGTTTTTCAACAACCACGACCCCTTCTGAGATGATTCGCCGATCCAGGCGCGAAGCGGCTTTGCGTGTCCCGAAAGTCTGTGCCAATAGCGCGTGGAGAGATTCGTGCAACAAACACGTACTACGGTCAGTCGCGTTGCGGGCGATTTCGACTACGAAGCTAACGGACAAGGCTACTCGCAACAGCGCCGTACTGACCCAAAAATAGCCGCTTTCGTGTATTCGGCGATTGGAAGCGCTCGTACCGTTCTAAATGTGGGCGCTGGCACTGGCTCATACGAACCAGAAGATCGCTACGTTCTTGCCGTGGAGCCCTCACCAACAATGCGGGCGCAGCGATCGCCCAGCTCGGCGCCGGCGATTAGCGGCGTCGCGGAAGACCTTCCCTTGGATGATCAATCTGTCGACGCATCGATGGCGCTAATCACGATCCATCAATGGAAAGATCTAGCACAGGGCCTTAACGAACTGCGACGGGTAACTCGTGGATCGATTGTCGTTCTAACGTTCGATGGTGAGGCCCTCGAGGGCTACTGGCTCACGGATTATGCGCCGGAACTCATTGCAGCCGAACGCCGCAGATACCCGTCGATAGACTGGCTTTGTACCTCCCTTGGCGGTGGTGACCGCCGTGTAGAAGCGAGTGCAATCCCTATTCCAATCGACTGCACCGATGGAATCATTGAAGCCTTTTACGGACGTCCGGAGCGATTGCTAGACGATGCAGTGCGACGGGCGCAGTCTTCGTGGCGTTTCATCAGCAAGGATATCGAGGCTCGTTTTATCAGCCGCCTGGCGGAAGATCTCAAAACGGGTGCCTGGGATAAGCGCTACGGTGCGTTGCGACACCAGCCCACTTACGAAGGATCGCTGCGGCTAATCGTCAGCAATCCCACAGAAGGCGCGCGTTGATTCTTTCACGACATGAGGGCGATCGTGACGTGGCCCGATCGCAGGAACGAAGCCTTGGCCTCATACGTCAAGCGCAGGTCTAAGGCAACCGATAAGCGGACCGTCGGGATTCCGCTCGACGAGCTGCTCGCAGCGCATGCATCCGGCGATGATGCACGGCTCGCGGCGCTTATGGAGCGCCATGGCCGCTCATTAGTCCGTAGCTACTGGTGCGTATCGAGCCGTATAGCATAAAAAAGCCTGTAGCCACGGCTCTTTCGCGCATAGTAGTGTGTCGAATGTAGTAAGGAAGCCCTTGATTACTCAGCCGCTGCGGGTTATACTTACAGTGCATGGCGAAGCGAACGGGCGCAGCGCACGTCGTCACGATCAAGAAAACCGT
>JAABUQ010005076.1_pt1 | contig 21532 bp, 16 predicted proteins | sample 5560001 | NCBI WGS metagenome assembly JAABUQ01 (sample SAMN10711888, study PRJNA513371) | rock metagenome | isolation source: Antarctica rocks | place: Antarctica: Victoria Land, Finger Mt nord | collected 2015-12-18
CGTTGAAAATATAGACCGCACTTGCGATGAGCGAAAACGAAATAAACACGGGCACGCATTCCAAAAGCTTTACCTGGTTTAGGATTTCCCCCGAAAAAAAGAGGGGCAGCAATACGTAAAGGTTCTTGGTGTAATGGGAAACACGCAACAAGGAAAAGTAATCTTTAATCATAGGGTAAAGTAATAATATTTTAATATTTCAAAATATCACCCTCACTACTTTCACCACCTCACTACTTTCGCCATATTCATTTACTGTAAAAAATCCGACGAATATAAATTTAAAGTATGATAATTAAAAATATAAGAGCTTGTATAAAAATATTAAAAAATCATATTGCTTCTTTTACCATTAGAAAATGTGTGTTTATATCGCATTTTCCTAAAAAGGAAAAGAATAGAAAGATCAGTGTTTTTTATAAAATAAAAGAAAGTATAGAAAACAAATTGAATAATTTTTAAACAGGTTCTAATCCTGTTAAGAGCACATTAAGAAAGGTTCAAAATGCTGAAGCAGGTTAATTTATCAATAAAAAATGTTTAGCAGATTCCAAAGTAATACCAAGCAAATAAGAAAAATGACAGGAAAAAACCTAAATGGCAGGCAAGCATTTAGAATTTTTAATGGTCTTTTTTGCTAACAGATCAATTTATCAAAATCCTTCTTTTAAAAAATTCCGTACCTACAAAAACATCAATAAATATTTTAATAAAAATACTCTAAACTATGTATATTTGACACTAACCATTTTAAACCAATATTTTATGAAAACCAAAGTATTTTTCACCACAGCTTTAGCTATGTTATTATTTTTTGCGGGGGTTAAAGCAATTGATGTTCATTTAACAAAAAAAACTGTCCGCAAAGTTAAGAATAATATAGACAAGAGCGCGCTTCTAGCAGAGGTAACACGTAACTTAGAATATGACTTTGCCAAAGCTTCTGTCCGTACTGCTTATTACAGTAATTTAAACAAGCTGGCCAAAATTGTAATCGATGATGAATATGTAGTGTCCCTTCGAGGACATGCAGATTCCATCGGTCAGTACAAACCCAACTGGGTTTTGTCTGAAAAAAGGGCAGTCGCGGTTAAAGATTATTTAGTTTCAAAAGGGGTAAAAAAAGACAGGATTGTAACCATACCTTACGGCAGTACGATACCTATTGCTACCAATAAAACTGAGGAGGGCCGACAAAAAAACCGCAGGGTAGAAATTAAGTTAAAAGAAATAAGTAAATAATCTTGAACATACAAGCACTTTAATAGCTCATTATATTTTTATTTTGAATGCTTCTTTTAGCCCATAAAAAATTTGTAATATTCCACAATAAATAGTTAATGGACAATGGAATCCTAAACCTCAATCTTAAAGGATTGAAATGAGCATGTTATATTACATAGGGTAAAACGTATCGAAGGGTGCGGTACAAATTCAAACACTTGTATAACCATACATTTTTTTGTGCCCAAAGCCGTTTGTGTTAGCAGGAAGATCAAAGTTTAAAAATGTTTTTTGTTTATGATTGAAATCAAACCTTTTTAAGAACAAACAGCAAGTTTTTAATAAATAAACTGTACCACATATAATATATTTCCGTATAAAGCTATATTTGTATTAAATTACCAGAAATTAACTATACCATTCTTATGAAGATAAATTTTAGGATCATTTTTTTATTGTTTTTCTATCAAGTATTGATTTCCTCTTGTGCCGATGTTAAAAAGTCGATCTACTTTTCCAACCAAAGGGATACGGCCATCAATTCAAAAAACGAAGCTCCTTTAACTTATATCCAGCCGAATGATTTACTCAGTATCGCCGTCAGCAGTTTAAACCCCACTGCAACTGCTATATTTAACACACCTAACAATTCTTACGTCAGTTCTTCATCTGCTTCCGGTATCAATTTGCAATCTCCTGGATACTTGGTGAATACAGAGGGGTTCATACAGTTTCCGATTATCGGCAATATAAAAGTTACAGGTTTAACCACTACGCAATTAAAAGAACGGATCACTAAAAATCTGATTGACCAAAAGCTATTGGTTGACCCGGTTGTTGTGGTAAGGCAGTTAAATTTTAAAGTGAGTGTTTTGGGGGAAGTTGCCCACCCAACCGTAATTAATGTGCCCAGCGAAAAAATATCTTTATTAGAGGCACTTGGACTTGCCGGTGATATCACTATTTATGGCAGAAAAGACAACGTCACGGTGATTAGGGAAGAAAACGGAAAAAAAATCATCAAAAGGTTGGATTTAAACTCCAATCAGCTTTTTTACTCTCAGTATTATTACCTCAAATCCAACGATATTGTAATTGTGGAAGCTAATAAAGCAAGGGTGTCCAGCAGCAGCCAAACAACAACCATATTGCCGATCGTATTAAGCGGACTGTCTTTTATCGCAATTATAGTTTCCAGCATTTTAAGAAAATAATTTTACAATCATGAATAGAAAGATTTCTGAAGATAAAGATTCTAATTTTAGCAGCAGCTTTATATTTAGATATTTGCCCTACTGGCCGCTATTTTTACTTTTAACACTAATTGCTTTAGGAGGTGCCTGGCTATATTTAAAATATACTACCCCGGTTTATGAAACCAATGCGCGCATCCTGATAAAAGATGAAAAAAAAGGGTCTGAAGATGCAAAGGCTTTGGAAACACTCGATTTGATTTCCCCTAAAAAGATCATTGATAACGAGGTGGAAGTGATTCAATCCAAAACCCTTTTGAATGAAGTTGTAAAAAACCTGAATCTATATGCCCCCGTTTCCGAAGAAACCAGGCTTAAAAGTGTATCGGCCTATACAAGTTCCCCGATTATTATTGTTTCCGATAGTAATACTTTAAAAGAAGTTGGCAAAGTATATTTTACTGCCGATAAAAACAGTGTTAAAATCAACAACAATAATTATCCTTTAAACGAATGGGTAAACACGGCGTATGGTAAATTGAAATTTAAAAAGAACATTTACCATACGGCAGACAATACAGACAAAAAATTTTATTTTTCGTTAAGCCCAATTAAAAAAGTTGCCTCGTCTTTAGCTTTAGGGTTGAAAGTTACGGCCGCCAACAAATTATCGAGTATTGTTAATATCAGTTATACCGATGAAGTTCCGGCACGCGGTGAAGATATTGTAAACGAATTGATAAAAGTATACAATAAATCAATTATCGACGAAAAAAATACATTGGCAAGTAACACGTCTCAATTTATTGATGAACGTTTGGCCCATGTAGAAGATAACCTTCTGGCTATTGAACACAAGTTGCAAGCCTATAGGGCGGCCAAAGGTGCAGTTGACGTGGACACACAAGGCAAATTGTTTTTACAAAATGTAAGTACCAATGATCAAAAGTCCAGTGAAATTAACACGCAACTTTCTGTATTAAACCAGGTTGAAAATTCTGTACGGTCTAAAGATCTGGCAAATGGAATTTTGCCATCAATGGTAGGCATTGATGACCCAAGTTTAACACAGATGGTAAAAAACCTGTACGACTTGCAAATTGAAGCAGCGAGTTTAAGAAAGACTACAGGCGAAAACAATCCAATGTATGTTTCGTACCAAGACAGGATAGAAAAAATCAAGCCGCAGATTTTGGAAAACGTGCAAAATCAAAAGCGCAGTTTGCAGGCGAGCAGAAATAATATATCTGCTACAAATAATTCCTATTCGTCTGTTTTGCAAAGCATGCCCGAAACACAAAGGCAAATAGTGGATATTAACCGCGAGCAAACGATAACAAGTAACCTTTATACATTCCTCCTGCAGAAAAAAGAAGAAACAGAACTGTCTTATGTTTCTAATGTGTTTGGCAGTAAAATTGTCGACAAGGCAGAATCATCAGAATTTCCTGTTAGCCCTAAAAAGAAGTTTGTTTACCTCAGTTCTATACTTTTAGCTTTAGTAATCGGCTTTGGCGTAGTTGTAGGAAAAGAAACCCTAAGAAGCAAGGTGATGTTTCAAAAGGAAATTGAAAGCCTTACCCAACTGCCGGTTATAGGGGAGATCACTGCCGAAAAATCTAAGAACGCCATTGTTATTGGTAACAATCAAAAAACATTGATTGCAGAGCAGTTTCGAAAGTTAAGGACTACGCTTAATTACCTTGGTATAGGCTCCAAACTAAAACGTATTTTGATCACATCTGCCATATCCGGCGAGGGAAAAAGTTTTGTTGCAGCCAACCTTGCCATCAGCCTTGCCATGACCGGGAAAAAAGTTGTTTTAGTGGATTTCGATTTAAACAACCCATCGTTGGCCAGTAAGTTAAATATGGATTCGGACCACGCAGGGGTTACACAATTTTTACAAGGGACTACTGCCCCGGATGAAATCATCAGGGCAACCGAAATTGATGAAAACCTTTCATTTATATCCACCGGTAAACTGCCTAAAAACCCTTCTGAACTGATTATGAACGGAAAAGCAGAAGATCTATTGAACTATTTAGATGGATTGTTTGATTATATAGTAATTGATATTGCCCCTGTAGGCCCTGTTTCTGATGCTTATATTGTATCACCGTTTTGCGATGCAACCTTGTATATTGTTCGGCACGGTTATACACCAAAAGTGTTTGTGGAAAGGATCGACGAAAACAACAGGTTAAATAAACTTACCAACGCTGCTATTGTATTTAACGGTGTTTCCAACAGAGGTTTTGGCAACGGTTACGGTTATGGGTACGGCTATGGGTACGGCTATGGTTATACTTATGATGACAAGAAAAGCAATAAGTTGTTGAAACAATGATTTATTTTCAATTCAAAAAACAATTTAATTGGTTCAATATATCCTTCATGCTTCTTTTATCACCTAAAAATTTAAACGGATAACAAAAGATTGAAAGGCACTGATACCTAAAATTAAAAGCCTGTTATAAAACACCAATTTTTTAGTGTTAAAAGGAGCATGGCCAGAAATCAGGAACTTAATGATGCATGAGATCTAAATTTCAAAAATCACTTATTTGCACAGTTACAAAATATAAAAAATTACAAACCTACATGCTTTTTTATCGTAAAGAATTATTTTTTAATATCGTATTTAATGTGCTAAAAGAAGCATTTACATAAAACACAAACTTCTATTCATATTCCTTTCCAAAACACTTTTGTTGGTTGATCCTAATATCTTAAATTTGATTGATGTAAATTGTCTTAGGGATAATATATCTTATGATAAAGCTATGTAAATGATTTAATCAATTTTATGATTGGTTTCTTTAATAAGTATTAATATCCGTTCATGAACAAAAAAGTATTAAAATGGAACTTTGTTTTTCAATATGGCTACGTTCTCACCAATATATTCAATTCAATCATTTTGTTGCCGCTTTACATTAAATATATTGATTCGGCAACATTAGGAATTTGGCTGGCAACCGGTAATATTTTAGGATGGATTACCTTAACCGATCCTGGTGTTGGTGAAATTCTGCAGCAAAAAATTGCAGAGCTTCGTGGAAAGAACTTAAATGAAGAAGTTGGCTTGACAATTGGTTCCGGGTTCATGGCCTCCGGTATCATTCTTATTATTTCTATACTCACAGGTTTAGTATTTTTCTTTCTTTTGGGTACGATCATCAATAAGGATGTATCTATCTACCCGCACCTGCAAACAGCTTTAATGCTTTCGGTTATTGCAATCGGTCTGTCGCTGGTTTCGTTCAGCATGTCGGGCATTAATCAGGGTTTACTCAACTCCGCCAGTGTTGCTAAAGCTACAATTTTGGCAAATGTGCTTTTTTTGATTGTGAACATACTGTTTTTATACCAGGGTTTTGGTGTAATATCTATTGCATTTTCCAACGTAATACGATCTGTTTTTATCAATATTTATAATATTGTTTCCATGCGGCAAGCCTTGATCAAAGATCACCTTAAAGTGGATTTTAATTTGCCTCATTTTAAAAAGTTCATCAAGATATTTTCTTTTACTTCCGTATCAAAAATTATTACCGGATTATCAGGAAGTATGGATATGATCATTCTGGCCCGTTTTATACCTCCAAGTATGATCACCGTTTATGAAATCAACAGGCGGCCTATCAACATGACTTCGGGTTTGATCGGCCGCCATTCAGTAGCTTTAATGCCATTGATCTCTCATGGCAAAGGCAAGGGCGACAAGGAAAGCATTGTTGCTTTTATCAGTACGCAGTTCAGGGTTTATTCTTATGCCGCCCTTTTTACGTCTTTTATGTTTTGGTTAACTTACCGAAACCTTATTTCATTATGGACAGGCAAAGCACAATATGCAGGCGATACCATTATGCATTTGCTGGTGGCCAATTTTTTTATAGGGTTGATCGGCTATTTTATGTCTAACATGGGTTATGCTTTGGGCGACATCAAAATGAACAGCTTAATTAACGTGGTAAGAGGGTTAGTGTTAGGAACATTGATGTTTTTTGTAGCCAGAAGATATGGAATTGCAGGAACACTGTGCGCTACATTATCGGTAACGTTATTGACGGACTTTTCATACTTTACTTACCGCCTTTTTAAATTAGGCTATCTTCAAACTGCTTTGTTAAAAAATATATTAAGCAAATGGATCATTGTAGTACCACTATGTTTACTTGTAGGCTGGGGCTGCAAGTTATTGGTGGCGCATCTTTTTGCCGAAAATATTTACTTGTTAAAAATGCTGGTAAGCGCGTCGCTTTTTACAACTTTCTTTGTGCTGATGGTCTTACTTTTCGATGCCGAAGCACGCAATATAGTTAATAATTTAAAAGAGAAGTTTTTAACGGGGCCTTTTTACAAGATGAAAATGAAAAGGGCCTGATTGAAATTTGTATCCGTTTTTTAATTTATAACCTCATTTATAAGTTTTAAATATGCCAAAATTGATTGTAATGCTCCGGGTAAAAGACGGAATCCTATTTGTTCGGGAATGGTTGGAAAATTTGGAAAAACTGGCAGATGAAATTGTGGTACTTGACAATGGTTCAACAGATGGTACTTATGAAGCTTTAAAAGCACACCCTAAAGTAGTTGACATTATCAGGACAGAAGGTTATAACGAAGGCAGGGATAAAAATATGCTTTATGCCATGGCCCGAAAGCGCAAACCCGACTGGCTGTTGTGGATAGATGTAGATGAAATATTTGAGCCGGAAATAACTAGGGCACATTTGAACCGGTTGATGCGAAGTAAATTTATCACAAAATACAAGTTCAGGCGGTTTCATTTTATAGACCGGGAACATTTTGCAGGTTCAGGGCTGTATTATTTTTACACTTCTATACACGATCGTATGATGTGGAAGGAGAACCCAGCCGGGTATTTTGAAGATTTTATTTTAGATTCCCCAAATGTAAAAGGTATAAAAGGCATCGAACTGAACACACATTACCGGTTAAAGCATTTGGGTTATATCAATAAAGAACTGGTAGATAAAAAAGTAGATATATACAAAGCTGTTATCGATTCTAAGAAAGAAGGTTCGCTTAACAATATGTATTTAGACAATGAGGTTAAAATTAAATGGAACGATAAAAGGAACAGTAAAAATGTAAGGTTGTTAAACCTGCGCTTAGATCTGAAACAATTTATCAGCCTGTTTCCAAGAGGCATCAAAAAATTATCTAAAATGCTGAATGCAATGCTTAAAAAAAGGTAATTAAGGGATGTTAAATTTAGATCAAATCCTTCAATTATCTTGGCGTTGGTAATCATGCTTCTTTTATCGGTATAAAATTGGTGTTTAATAGGTATAGGCAATTAGCCATCAACAATAAACTATTATCAAATAACCACTAAGATTTTTAAGTGATAAAAGAAGCATTTGAAATAACTGAACTAAATTTAAAAAATTTCTAAAACCAATCGCTTTTTCAAAACATAATTTGTAACAAATCAATCCATTGATACTTGATGATGAATTCCAAGATTAAAATATTCAACTACAACTTTTATCTAAAAGAAATCCTTATCATATTTTTTTCCTATTTATTAATGGAGCAAATATTTTCCTGGCTTTTTGTTCCTGTTTCCGATATTGTATTGAGTTACGAAAAAATACTTGGTTTTCTTCTTTATGGTTACATGATCTATGCTTTTAAAGAATTGAAAAAGTATGAAAGGGTTTACATAGGTATATTTACTTTCTTGCTGGGTAGGTTGGTGTTGGAATCCCTCTACAACTATAATACGTTTTTCCAGCAATTAACCATGTACTATATACTGTTCCCGGTTATCTATGCCTTGTTCATTAAACACATCTGCGAAAAGTTCGACTTGGATCTGTTGGAATTTATTGCCAAGTTTTATTTGTTCACTTATATTGCATTTATGCTGCTGTATGGCAGAGGCTTTTCCTTTAGCCTGGCAGAAATAGAAATGGACGATTACGGTCCGTTTTCCGGCGACGGGCGGGTTATACACGCCAGTAAAATTTACATGATGATCATCCCTTTTTTATGGTATTTAAACAGTTACATCCATAAAAAAAAAGCAAAATATTTGCTGCCGGTAATTTTCTGTTTTATAGTGATTGTAATCCATCAGCACCGCTCCGTATGGAGTTGTTGTATTTTAGCCCTTTTAATTTTCTTTACCCTAAATGTGCGGTCAAACAAGGGCAATGTGCCAAAAGTATTAAGGCCGGTGGTAGGTGCTTTAGCAATAATAACGCTTAGCTATTTCATTGTTTCCAGCTTGTATCCGGAACTTATTGACTTTTTTGCCGATCGTTTCAGTGAAATTTTTAATCCTGCCAAAGAAGGAAGTACCGGAAATTTCAGGATAGAACAAAGGGAAGTTTATGGTAAAATGTTTTGGGACAGGCCTTTTTTTGGATGGTCCTTTGAAGGTTTTGAAATGTCTAACCCATTGGTTGACTGGTGGCCGGAAAAAACAGGACAGCATTTTCACGAAGGATATATGGAGATGCTTTTCTACCAGGGTATTGTTGGCTTTCTTTTCAAATATTCCTTGTTTGTTTATGTAATAGTAAAAGCATTCAGTAAAAATCTCTCCGATCAATCCATAATCCTGGTTTCTTTTTGCCTCACCGGGCTTCTTTTTTCTTTTAACTATGTACTTCCCCTTATTTTCTGGGGGCATCTGGGATTGTGCCTGTACTATATTGAAAAGGATGATTTAAAGGAAACATCATTGGATGAAGCAGAAGAACCTTACGTGCTGGAAGAGCAAACACAGAATCGGTTTATTGAACGTTGACCAGATTCAATTTAAAAAGCAGGCTCTCATAATTAAGGATAATGTTAACAGATAATCAATTTGAAGAATGAATTATATATGTACCTGGTTTTGTGCAGATGAAAAAGGGGAGGAGAGCTTATTTCCCCAAACAGGAAAATTATCTTCTTCACAAAGCCATCAAAATATCTACTGGCAATGTATAATGGTATTTTATGCAACCAGCAAGCGGTTCAACAAAACCGGGAAACACTTATTGTTCACCAATATTAAACAGCTTCCTGTTGTTGACGGAAAAAATATCAGTGAAATCCTACACCAACTTGATGTAAAAATTGTCCATACTGATTTTAAATACAAAACCCCTAAAAATTATTATGGATCCTTTCAAAATCAATTCTATGAATTTTCCATACTAGAGTATATTGCTTTAAATGATCATAACCTGAAAGACAATTACCTCATTTTAGATTCTGATTGCATATTTATTAAACCGGTTCAACCCTTATTTGAGGCGGCCGGTCCTACGGGTTTTATATCTTTTGAAGACGAAGTAACCCCGGATTATGTGATAAATGGTTTAAGCCGTAACGATCTGAAAAACATTTATCAAGAATTATTGCAAACAGAAATAGCGGAAATCCCTTCTTATCATTTAGGTGAGTTTTTGCTTTGCAGTGTTGAAAATATTCATAAAATTTATGACGATTTTAAATTACTATGGCCGCAATTACTTGAACGTAATGAAAAAGGCCTGAAAAAATTTAATGAAGAAGCGCATACGTTAAGCTATTTGTATTTTAAAAACGGATGGCGGGCAAATAAGAATAATGTTTTTATGCGGAGAATTTGGACAAACCCTGTATTTTACCGGGAAGTGCGAAGGTCCGATCCGGATTTGATGATCTGGCATCTGCCTTCAGAAAAAATATTTGGTTTGCATACCTTGTACCATCTTTTCTTTAATAAGTCATCAAACTACGGATTTGATATCAGTAATAAAGATTTTATGGAGATGGTACAAAAATCGGTAAATGTTCCTGCTTTAACATTTGGCAATAAAGTAAAATATTTTACGGTGAGTTATTACAAGGCATTGAAGAAAAGAATTTATAAAGCTTTTGTAAATAAGAAATTTTAAAGTAGATAATGCAGATTTTTTTATGACAGTTGCGGTACTGCTTACAGCATTTAACAGGAAACAAATAACTTTATCTTGTTTAGAAAATCTCAAAAATCAGGAGGTTTCTGAAGACGTGCATTTAAATATTTTTTTAACGGATGATGGATCTTCAGATGGCACGGCTGATGCCGTTAAAAATTTATATCCGGATGTAAATGTTTATCTTGGCGATGGCGCTATGTTTTGGGCCGGAGGTATGCGAAATTCTTGGAAAAAAGCATTGTCGTCTCATGCAGACTATTATTTTTTGTTGAACGATGATACAATTTTAACAAAGGACGCAGTTTCTGTTATGTTGAACTATTATACAAGTGCAAATAATAAATCTTCAAAGCCAGCGATTTGTATTGGCAGTACGGTCAATCAATATACAGGGAAAATTTCTTACGGCGGCAGAAGGTTGAACAGCAAATTGTATTGGAACAAGGGATACTTTATGCATAGCGAAACAGAATATCTTAACTGTGATGTTGCGAATGCAAACATTATGCTGGTGCCTAAGGAAATAGTAAATGACATTGGGATTTTATCCGATACTTTTACACATGGGCTTGCTGATTATGATTATACTTTGAAAGCAAAAAAAGCAGGGTATGATTTGGTTGTAGCACCTGGTTTTCTTGGAAGCTGCGTTGATGACCATGGGAACAATTGGAAATCCGGAAATACAACATTGAAAGAAAGGATTGATTATTTAAAAAGTCCTAAAGGTTTGGCGTACAAGGAGTATTTAGGTTTTATCAAAGAACATTTTCCATTGTCTTATCCTTCCGCTTTTTTGAAATTGTGGATTAAAACATTGTTTCCTTTTTTATGGGACACTTTAAAAAAATAGGTATTTAGTTGATGGCTCCCTAATATTGGGCCTTGTTTACTTATAAATTCAACATGATTGAAAGTACAATTATAGGTGTATTCTGTTACAAAAGGCCGGGCAAATTAAAAGCTTCTATCCAAGCCTTGCAAGAAAATCCGGAATGCGTTTCTATGGATATTATCTTTTTTGCAGATGGCTATAAAGGTGAACATGACAAACAGGGCGTGCTCGACACCAGGGCTTACATCGACTCGCTCACGGGGTTTAAAAATGTTTACAAGCATTATCGGGACAGGAATTTCAGTACCGGACCAAACTTTCATACGGGTTTAACTTATCTTTCCCAAAATTACGACCGGTTTGTTATTGTTGAAGATGACTTGGTTGTTACGCCAAATTATATTAAGTTTTTGCTGGACGGATTGGATTTCTACAAAAACGAAAGGTCGGTTTTTTGCGTAACCGGTTTTTGCTTTCCTTTAAAAATCAACAATTATCCTTACGATAGTATTATTGCCAACCGCTTTTGTTCTTACGGCTGGGCAAGCTGGGCTGACCGGGTAAAAGATGTGATTTGGGATAAACAAGGGTTGAGCAACCTGATCAGAACTTCCCCAAACTTTAAAAGCCGCTTAAATAGTGAAGGTATGGATTTATACCGGATGGTTAAAAAAGAAATCAACGGAGCCATTTCGACTTGGGATATACAGATGCAGGTTCATGTTTCAGAACATCGGTTAAAAGTGGTTTATCCTATCATTTCAAAAGGGACCAACATTGGTTTTGATCAGGAATCTACCAATACTTTCGGCATTGATTATTTACAAACACCGCAAGATCCGGGAACAAAAAGGGAATTTAATTTTTGCGGCGTAGATGTGATAGAACCAGGTTTGCAAAAACAATTGAAAAAACCTTATGGTTTACCATCCTTGGTCAAAAGAAAAATATTGAATACTTTAATAAAAATAATGTCTCAACTTAATAAAAAAATAGCTAATTATACCGTAAGTAAAAAATAGTTTTTAAATGTAACATCTTTAAAGCAACAAAATCAAATGGCGCATAAAAAATCCTCGGAAATTAATATTGCTATTGTTTTTTTTATCGTTTCTATAGGTTGTTTTTTAATCCATTTCTTCTTTTTCAGGTATTCTTTCCCTCCGTATAATTCGGACGAGGCCAGCTTTTTTTCCCCTTCTTACAGCTTTGCCAAAAACGGAGTACTTGCATCAAACATACATCAGAGTTTTTTGCCCGGGGCAAACAGATATACTTACTGGATGCCACCTTTTTATATGGTATCTCTTGGAACACTGTTGAAGATTTTTGGCGCAACTGTTTTTAATGCAAAACTGATAAGCGTCATATTCACCTGTTGTTCAGCTTTATTGATCTCCTATATCAGTAAAGACAGGTTTGTTAAAATTTGTGCCGTCAGTTTATTGCTCATTTGTCCTTTTATCATTATTACATCCGCTTTTATAAGGGTAGAAGCATTGGCATTACTTTTAATTGTTGCCTCGATCATTGCCGTAAAGTTCAATCTAAATGCTTACCTATTAGGAATCCTTGCAGGTTTATCCGTCATGACACATCCTTTGTTGCTGGCTTGCTGTGCGGCCCTGGCATTAATTACTGCCCGGAGAGGTATAAAATCTTTTATTGTTTTTTCAATCGTCGCCCTTGTTACCATCAGCCCTTATCTTTTCTATATATTGAAAGATGTTGAACTGTTCAGTCAGCAAATGCACCTGCAATTTTTAAGAAAAGCACATGCTAAATTGAGCGACTTGAAACTTTTATATTTATTGCAAAGCGTCCCCATTGCAATGATTGCCCTTTTTTGCCTGTATAAAGTAAAACAGGTAAAAGAACTAAAATTGTTTTTAGCAGCAGGTATTGTTTTATCTTTAATTATTATTTTAAGATCAAACGAATTTAATTATCAGGTTTATCTTGTGCCTTACGTAATTGCTTCAATTGCATTGATCATAGATGAAAACAAAAATTCATTGTGGTACAGGTATTTCCTACCGTTTTGCATTTATGGTTTCTTTTTGGTTTTGTTCGTTTTTAAATTCTTAAAATACAATCATAGAAATGATAGTTCCTACAAAGAAATGATCTCCTATTTAAACAGTAATCAGAGCTGGAAAAATAAAAGTATTTATGAAATCGGAAGTACGGACGTATCTAATTTTTTTATCGTAAACAACCAGCAGATAGAACGCCCGATACCAATTGCAGTAGTAAAAAACAAGAATTGGTTTGATAAATATGATTTTGTGGTAGAAGTAATCAACAACAAAGATCAGGGCAATACCAATGATGAAAACAGTATAGAGGATAAGCCCTGGCTCACATGGAAGAAAAGCGGCTCTTTCAGTTCTAAAGATGGCATATATTCTTTACAATTATTTTCCAGATAAAACGTATTAATTTTTTGATAGTAATAAATTGAACAAGCAGAAGGGGGAAATTAAGCGGGTGTTGGAAACAACAAAAGAAGGAAAACTAAAAGACCATTTAAATGGTGCTGCGTTTTTATACTTCTTTTATCAGGTAAAAAATAGTAAGCGTCCTTTGTTCTTTAACAGAATTTTGCATAAAAATTTTAGGGATAAAAATTGTATTATAATTTATTTATATATAAGTTTAAGAAGAACCTAACTTACTGTAAAAAGCTACGTTAAATCTACCCGGGAAATTGTTCCAGGAAAAAAAACCTTGCAGATCCGTTTCTATTTAAAATTTTACTAAATGAAATTATTTACGCTGATACATGTTAATCAAAAAGAACAGAGTTTACACAACAACGGCTTCTTTATAAGAGATATCGAAGAGCAAATCAACCTTTATTTTTCGTGTGCAAAGCAGTTGCACCATACTTTAAAATCAGCGGGGATTGAATTGATTATCATTACAAATGAAAAAGCATTTTTAGAGAAATTAAATAAAGATCAGTACGAAATTGGCATCACTGAAATAGATTTCTCATTAAACGTTCCTTCAGGCTTAAATTTTTATTCTGCACATTTTAAACTTGAAGTTTACGCTTACCTCGCAACTTTGCAGGATAATTACGTTGGTTTGATAGACAACGACATAATTTGTGTAAATGAAATGCCCGAATGTTTTAAAAACATCATCAGCTGTAAAATCCCTTTGTATTATGATATTACAGAGCAGGTAACCCCTGCATTTGGAGAAAAAAGAATTATCAGCGATAAGGAAAAGGTGAGTAAAGCAAAGTCTGTTGGCTTGTGGGCAGGAGGGGAATTTCTTTGCGGCCCGCCTGATTTTTTTAAAAAACTTTGTGCTGAAATAACAAAAGCTGAATCCGAATATTTTAAAGTTGCTGATTCACTTCACCATCAAAGTGATGAAGTGCTTACATCGGTTGCAATAGAAAGCATGAAAGTAAATGATGGGTTGAAAATTTTTGATGCTGGTTCTTTATCTATTATCATCAGGTATTGGAGTCCGAAGCCTTTACATGTTCAAAAGCCGTTGAATGCTTATTTTCATCATTTCCTTCTTCATTTACCTTCCGATAAAAATTTCATAACCAAGTTAAAGCAAAACGAATTGAAAGGGAATACTTTTTTTGCTAAGTACAGGCGGCATGTTATTATTTCCCGTATGTTACAGAAAACTTTTAAAAGTATAAAACCTTATATAAAAAAAGCAATGAAAAGGTGACTTGAATAATCTCTAAATCGTAGGTCATGTTAATCAAACTTCAAAAAATTATACCAACCTTATCATAATATGTTTTATTACAAAAAATGGGCTATTGTAATACCGCTTGCTAACGAAGAAGCGGATTTTGTCCCTTTTATTGAGATGATCAATCTGGTGATCAATGAACTTCATCCCGGTAATATTTATTTTATTATCGACCGGGCTTCTAAAGACCGAACGCTGGAACTTTGCCAGGAACTTTCGGCAAAAGATTCAAGATACGTTACGGTATGGGCCCCCGAAAATAAAAATGTAGTGGATGCCTATGTAAAAGGTTTGCGCGTTGCTTATGAAGCCGGTAATGAAATTATTATTGAGATGGATGCCGGTTTATCACATGATCCGCGTGCAATACCTATGTTTTTGCGGGTTTTGAATGAAGGCAATGATTGCGCTTTTGGCAGCCGTTTTATTAATGGCGGATCTATGGGCGATTCCCCTTTTAAACGCAGGCTGCTCTCTAAAACAGGAACTGTTTTAGCCAACGTACTGCTGGGAACAAGATTACATGACATGACGTCTGGCTATCAGGGTTTTCACCGTGATATTGTGGCTAAAATCATCAATCATAACTTTAAATCAAAAGCACATTTCTATCAAACTGAATTGCGCTACTTGCTGCGGAAACACCGGACGTTTGAAGTGCCTATCCATTACCAGGCCCCATCACCACGCGTTTCTAAAAACGCCATCAAAAACGCTTATCAAACCTTGTTCTATTATTTTTTACAACGCTTGTCAGGCAAAAACCCGGAACTATAACTTGAAATAAAAATACTTCTCGATTAAGCCTGTTTAAATTTTGTTCAGCATATTTTCAATACTCCTTTTATCATACAAAAATCTTTTTTGTTTCATTGACGATAGTTCATTGATAATTGCCAATAGTTCATTGCTGATACCTAACAAACACTAATTTTGTAGGGATAAAAGAAGCATTGTACCTAATTCTTGTTTTCTTGTTGAAAGAACGGAAATCAATTTAAATAGTTCCTTAAACAACAATGATAAAAAAATCGGTTGTAATAACAGGTGCTTCAGGGCATATCGGGTTTCATGTTGCCTTGCAATTGCTTGAATTGGGGCACCATGTAACTTTGCTGATCAGAACAGAAAATCAAAATATCGTCCAATTAAAAAACTTAGGTGCAAAGGTGATGGTGGCCAATCTGCAAAAACCCGAATCCTACCAGCACCAGTTTGAAGGTATTGATGTATTGTTTCATATTGCATCAGAAAATACAACCGCCACAAAAAGTGAAGACAAGATAGTGGAAAATACTTTCGGATTGACCCGGGCAGTTATTGATACAGCTTTGCACAAAAAGGTTAAAACCATCATCTATACAAGTTCTGTGGTTGTATTGGGCAGAAGCAAAGATCCCAATGTTTTAATTGATGAAACTTCCACAAATTATAGCACACAAACAAGCAATTCCCATAATAAACTTAGTACCGGTAACAAGCAATTTGATCCGGGTAAAAATCATAAAATTAATGATTTTGAAAGCCCTTATGTTAAAGGAAAGTTTCTGGCAGAAGAATACTGTGACCAGCTTATCAGGGAAAAGCAGGTTGATATCAGAAGGATTTATCCTTCCTGGGTTCTCGGAAGCAATAATTTAAAAGTTACGCCTCCTCAAAAAATAATTAAAGACTATTTGCAAAAAGGCCAATGGTTCTATTTTAACGGAGGTATTTCCGTTGCCTGTGTCAACTCCGTGGCAAAAGCACATATCAACGCATGGTTAAAAGGAAAGCCAAATGAAAAATATATTACCGCCGGGAATAATGTTTCGTTCAAAAACTTTTACAATGCCTTGGCCAAAAGAACAGGTTATATCAAACCGTTTATATTTGTGCCTAAATGGATCATTTATCTGGCTGCTTTAACGGGTAAAATATTTTTTAAAAACAGAATTGCAATCAATCCTGAATATGTGCAGGCAGTAATTGGCAATTACAGTTGGTATTCATCTCAAAAGGCTATCAAACAATTGGGTTATACCATTCCAAAATTGGATATGATACTTTATGATGCATTAACGGAGATCAAAGAGAACAGCAAGATAACTTAAATTGGATGTGATTAAAAAACGAAATGCAATACGAGCCTGATGATGTGCTGTTGATAACGGGGATTCCGGGATGGTTGGGCAACAGGATGCTGGATATTTTGATCAAAGGCGATAGGCATGGAAACTATGCGGTCGACAGAAAAATAAGGTTACTGGTTCAGCCAAAATTTAAAGATTTTAAGTTATTACCAGCTAACATCAAGCTTTTTTATGGTGATGTTACAGATAAAGACAGCTTAAAAAATGCTTTGAAAGATGTAAAAACAGTTTACCATCTGGCCGGGGAGGTCTATCCTAAGAACATTGAATCATATTATAAAGTTAATTTTGAAGGAACCAAAAACCTGGTTGACGCTTGCATTGAATTGGGTGTAAAGCGGTTCTTGTTTATGTCAACGGATAGTGTCTGCGGCTTTGGCAGGTCCAAAAGGATTTTTGATGAGCATGAAGCCAGCCATCCATACAAGCATTATGGCAGGTCTAAATTTCTGGCAGAAGAGTATATTTTCAAAAAAACTTCCGAAGGGCTGATCAAAGGAACATCTTTGCGTGGTTTCTGGTTTTTTGGCCCCTTTATGTCTGAAAGGAATTTAAAATTTTTGAAGATGTTTTACTGGAAACGGCAGATCGTTTTTGGAAACGGTAAAAATTTCAGAGGTATTTCGCATGTTGACAATGTGGTACAAGCATTCATAAAAGCTGAAAAAAAGAATGAAACGATAGGGAAATGGTATTGGATCGGGGATAAAAAGCCGGATTATACGGTAGAAGAGATCTATAAGAATTTAGCTGATGGCTTAGGTGTTGTTTACAAACCTTTTTATATTCACCCCTGGATATGCGAACTGTTTGGTAAGTTAGACTCGTTGCTGAGTGCTTTTGGATATTTAAATTCAACATTTAATGCCGCAGGAAAGTTCCATAAAGATATTGCCGGCGAAATTACTGCTGCACAAAGGGATTTTGATTACAAACCAGATGTTGGATTTGAAGAAATAAAAAAAGAAGTGCATGATATGATGGTTAAACCTATCAAAAAATAATAAACGCCTGTTAAATGTACGATGCTTCTTTTATGACATTAAAATTGGTGTTTGTTTAGGTGTGAGCAATCAGCTGTCAACCATGAACCACAAAGTTTTTTAAGTGATAAAAGAAGCATGGAAAATAAACTGAACAAAATTTAAACAAGTTAAAAAACGTATATTGGATTTATGAAACAAGCGATAGTGATCGGATCAGGGATTTCAGGCCTGAGCATGGCAAGTATGTTGGCCGATAGATATGAAGTGGAAATTTTAGAAAGATCTGATAAAGCGGGCGGCTTAATTAAATGCGACCGGATCGACGGCAACCTTTTTCATAAAGTTGGCGGCCATGTTTTCAACAGTAAAGACCAAACGGTGTTAGACTGGTTCTGGCAGCATTTTAACCGAGACGAAGAATTTTTAAAGGCAACCAGAAATGCAAAGATTTTATTGAACGGAAAACTGATCGGTTATCCTTTAGAAAACTATCTGCACCAACTTCCCGAAAACGAAACCCGGGCAATTGTGGAAGAACTGATTGCCATGCTGGTCCAGGAAAAAAACAAGGACGTAAGTTATGACAACTTTAAAGATTTCCTGATCGGTAATTTCGGGGAGAATTTATATCGCTTGTATTTCGGCCCCTACAATTCTAAGATCTGGAACACGGACATCAGTAAAGTGCCTTTGGAGTGGCTGGACGGTAAACTGCCGATGCCGCAGATTAAAGAGGTGATCATCAGCAATATCATCAAAAAAGAAGAAAGTACCATGGTGCACGCTTCTTTTTATTATCCAAAAAGGGATGGCTCGCAATTTATTGTAAACCGTTTGGCCGAAGGGCAAAACATTCATCTTTCTTTTAATGTTGCTGATATTTCTGTTGAAAGTGACGGCCGTTTATCGGTTAATGACGGAAGTATTTTAACTGATTTGATTGTTTATTGCGGAGACGTGCGGCAGTTGCACCAAATAATCCAAATTGATGACAACGAACTAAAAACTGCTTTGGAAGCGGTTACTGATCTTCCCTCAAACGGAACATCCAACGTGCTGTGCGAAACAGATGAGAATGATATTTCCTGGTTGTATCTCCCGGAAGAAAAATTTAAGGCCCACCGCATTATTTACACCGGCAATTTCAGTGATACCAACAACGAAGGCACCAGCAGAAAAACGTGTGTGGTAGAATTTTCGGGCAAGCAGGACCGGGAAACGATGCTGGAAGAGTTGAAAAATTTGCCTGGAAATTTAAGGCCGCTGGCTTTTAACTACGAGCCAAATTCGTACATCATCCAGCACAAAGGGACCAGAAATAAAATTGCCGGTTTAAAAACGCATTTGGCCAAATACAACGTATATCTGTTGGGTAGGTTTGCCGAATGGGAATATTATAACATGGACAAAGCGATAGAATCGGCAATGGATTTAAACAGAAAGTTAGCTTCATTATAATCCAAATCACCGGTGAAGGTTTTAGTAATTCATACAAGTTACAAATACAAAGGCGGGGAAGATACCGTAGTAGCCGAAGAAATTAAACTATTGCAATCAGCAGGTGTTACGGTAAAATTGTTGGAGTTTAACAACCATAAAATTACGTTGTTAAAACTTTTGGCTTTGCCGTTTAACTTGCACTCTTACTTTAAAACAAAAACAACTTTAGTAAATTTTAAACCTGATATTGTTCATGTTCATAATTTGCATTTCGGCGGTTCTGCATCTGTAATTTATGCCGTTAAAAGAAGCAAGGTTCCGTTTGTAATTACATTGCACAATTACAGGTTATTGTGCCCTTCCGGGATTCTTTTTCACCAGGGCAAACCTTTTCTGGATTCCCTCCAACAAAAATTCCCACGGAAAGCAGTAGGACTCGGCGTTTATAAAAACTCTAAATTGATTACTTTTTGGCTAAGTTTAGCTATCTACTTGCATAATATTTTAGGTACATGGAAAACAGTAAACCGATATATTGTACTAAGCAGCCACGCGAAAAAAATATTCTTAAATTCCAGGTTAGGATTATCAGAAAGCCAATTTGTTGTCAAACCAAATTTTGTTTCTGCCCCTAAACTGGAAGAACAAAAAGTTTCAGGTCATTTTTTGTACATTGGCCGCCTTTCGGAAGAAAAAGGCATTATGCTTCTTTTATCGGTGTTTTCTAAGTGTCCGTATAAAATTAAAATTGCAGGGGATGGCCCGCTTAAAGAGGAAGTGATGCAATATGGCTCCAGGTATCCGAACATAGAATTTTTGGGGATTTTAAACAAAACCGAAGTTTTTGCTTTATTACAAAGTTGTTCTGCACTTGTTTTTCCGTCCATCTGGTTTGAAGGGATGCCTTTAACCATTATTGAAGCTTTTGCCTGTGGCACACCGGTTATTTCATCAAAGTTGGGCGCTATGGAAACGATGATCATAAACAATTACAATGGATTGCATTTTGAACCTCAAAGTGAAGAAGATTTCAGAAATAAATTGGATGAGTGGAATAATTTAAACGAAGAAGAAAAGAAAGTTTACCGTTTAAATGCCCGTAAAACTTATGATGATTATTATACACCTAATAAAAACCTGAAACAGCTTTTATCCATTTATAATAAAGTTATAAATGAGGGAAAGCCGCTTCCGGTTGGACTGTAGGTTTTTAATAGTTTTTTAATGATATGATCAGTAGATTCGAATCTTAATAAATCTTTTTTAATTTAAATTTTTACTATACTTTTCCTTAAACAAACGTTTAAAAACAAAGTGTACTTGATTTACTAAAAACACCGGAACAAATTTCAACTGTTGATCAGATAATCGTTGTCATAAAAACTTATTATAGGTAATGAGACTTTTGCTTTCAATTTTACTTTTTAGTTGTTATGGCTGTTTGCATGCTTCGGTGTACTATGTTTCGTCATCTAAGGGTGACGACGGCCGTTCGCCGCGGGAGGCGCAGGACGCTTCCACGCCCTGGCGGAGTTTGGGGCGTGTGAACGCGGCGATGGGGGTTTTGCGTGCGGGGGACCAGGTGCTGTTCAAGAGGGGGGAGGTGTTTTTCGGGTCGCTGACGGTGACGGTGTCGGGGTCGGCGGGGTCGCCCATTGTCTTTGGGGCGTACGGGGAGGGCCCATTGCCGGAGCTGACGGGCTTTGTATTGCTTTCGGGCTGGCAGTCCAAGGGCGGTGGCGTGTGGGAGGCGGTGGTGCCCGGGGGGCTATCCTACCTGAACACGGTGACGGTGGACGGGGCGGCCAAGGCCTCCGGCCGCTGGCCGAACGCGGGGGCGGCAAACCAGGGCTATTTGAACTACGACAGCTACAGCGGCAACACCTCGGTGACGGACGGCAGGCTGGCGGGGCGGGACTGGACCGGGGGGGAGGTGGTGGTACGCAAGACGCGTTGGGTACTGGACCGGGGCCTGGTCACTTCTCAGTCGGGCGGCACGCTGAACTATGTCCCCCAGTCGGGCTACGGGGCTTCCAAAGGCTATGGCTACTTCGTC